>CAEZSX010000001.1_pt1 | contig 24264 bp, 16 predicted proteins | sample 7264071 | NCBI WGS metagenome assembly CAEZSX01 (sample SAMEA6813790, study PRJEB35770) | freshwater metagenome | biome: Freshwater; feature: Freshwater reservoir; material: water | place: Czech Republic | collected 2016-08-15 | depth 0.5m m
ACCGATTGCTCGACTGCCTCGATGGAAACACCGTGCTTGGAGAAAGTTGTGGCAATTGTCGCAAGAACACCCGGTTGGTCCGTAACCTCTAGCTGAACCGAATAACGGGTTTGGATTCTACTGATGGGAAGAATCTCAAGTTTTGCGTGAGCGGAGTTAGCAAGTCCTGGGCCTCCTGCAACGTGACGCTTGGCAGCCGAAACCACATCTCCCAAAACAGCGGATGCTGTTTGAGTTCCGCCAGCACCAGAGCCGTAGAACATTAAACTTCCTGCAGCTTCCGCTTCTACGAACACCGCGTTGTAAGCGCCGTTTACGGCAGCAAGCGGATGAGATCTTGGAACAAGAGCTGGATAAACCCGAACAGAAATTCCCTCTGGCCCAGCTGCATCTTTTTCTATAAATTCACAAATAGCCAACAACTTGATGACGTAGCCATCTCGCTTGGCCGCATTCATTTGCGCAACGGTGATTCCGGTGATGCCTTCGCGGTGCACTTTATCTAGCGGCACCTCGGTATGGAAAGCCAGTGTTGCCAAAATAGCGGCCTTTTGGGCGGCGTCGAATCCTTCGACATCCAAAGATGGGTCCGCTTCGAGGTAGCCCAGCTTGGTAGCTTCTGCCATCGCTTCTTCCAGCGAGACACCACTTTTGTCCATGCGATCAAGAATGTAATTGGTTGAGCCGTTTACTATTCCCATGATTCGCTTTACGCGATCTCCGCCAAGAGATTCTCTCAGTGGTCGAATGATTGGAATTGCTCCAGCAACCGCTGCTTCAAAATACAACTGCGCGCCAACCTGCTCGGCCAAGTTAAACAACTCAGTGCCATGCGTTGCAAGCAAGGACTTGTTAGCGGTAACTACGTCAGCTCCAGAATTAAGCGCCAGCAAAATGTAGTCTTTGGCTGGATCGATACCACCCATGACCTCTATAACGATGTCGGATCCGAGAATCAGGCTCTCGGCATCGGTGGTTAGCAGTTCCTTCGGAAAACCAGAGCGCTTGGTAGTTAGGTCTCGAACCGCAACACCAACTAGCTCCAGTTCGGCGCCAACCCGGGACTTAAGCTCTTCTTTTTGCTCCAGCAATAGGCGAGCGACCTCGGCACCGACAGATCCAGCACCGAGTAATGCAACCCTGAGAGGGCGATATTCGCTCAATTTGTATTCCTAACCAACTACAAAACTACCCTGTCTACTGGGTTTGATACCCGGGGTCTCTAGAAAACATGTCAGCTTCAGTCTCGGCACGCATAAGTAGCTGAGCTTTTCCGTCCTGAATCGCAACCATCGCAGGCCTTGGTAAGTAGTTGTAATTACTGGCTAGCGAGTGACAATAGGCTCCGGTTGCAGCAACAGCAAGTAGGTCATTTGGGCCAATGTCGCTAGGAAGGAAGCAATCTCTAACCACGATGTCGCCGCTCTCGCAGTGTTTACCAACTACCCGCGAAATCACAGGCTTTGCGCTAGTTGAGCGCGATGCCAAGAGCGCGCTGTAATCGGCGCTGTAAAGACTTGGTCTTGGGTTATCGCTCATGCCGCCATCAATACTCACGTACTTGCGGGTCTCAACCGCATCATTAGTTGAAACCTGAACGTCTTTGATTGTTCCAACGTTATAAATTGTCACTCCAACAGGACCTGAAATAACGCGACCTGGCTCAAAGCAAAGCACTGGAACTGCTACCCCCAGCTCCTTACATTGAATAGCAACTTCGGCAGAGATCTGATTTGCAAAAACCAAAATGTCAGGTGCTTCATCAGCCTCGGTGTAATTGATGCCGAATCCGCCACCTAGGTTCAGTTCTGGCACACTTCCGGATTCAAGAAGCAGTTTATGAAGTGGAAGCAATCGCCTAACTGACTCTAAGAAACCATCGACGCTAAATATCTGAGAGCCAATGTGAGAGTGGAGTCCTAGAAACTCCAGGTGCGAGTGAGATCTAATCTTGGCAACCAGTCCAGGCACATCCGAAATTGCAATTCCAAACTTCTGGTCTTCTCTAGCGGTGGCCAAATACTCGTGCGTATATGCGTGCACTCCGGAGTTGACCCTGATTCGCACTCCCTGAATCTTGTCCTGGGCACCAGCGATAGAGGCGATGCGCTCAATTTCGATTTCGGAATCAATCACGATTGCCCCGACACCGGCAGTAACCGCCTTGCCTATTTCATAAAGCGATTTGTTGTTTCCGTGCAAACCAATTCGTTTTGGTTCAATCCCGCCAGCTAATGCAAGTGCTAGCTCTCCCCCTGAGCAAACATCAAGATTCAGACCGCTGGAGTCAACCCACTTCACGATCTCAGTTGTCAGCAAAGACTTACCGGCGTAGTAGACCTTCGCGGTGGTCTCGATTTTGTCGGCAGCCGTATCAAAAGCTACTTTTACGTTCTTGGCACGAGACAGAAAGTCATCTTTATCGATAACCATCAATGGGGTTCCATACTCGGCGGCTAGCTGACCAACTGAAATCCCGGCAAAGTTGATGTCCCCATCAGGACTTCTAGAAAAATTCTTGGGCCATACCTTGGAAGCTACCAAGTTGACGTCTTTGGGCTCGGCTAACCAAGTCGGGATAAAAGCGGTCTCAATCTTCGCCATCGCTACATTCTTTCGGGTGCAGAAACACCCAATAGACCAAGGCCATTACGTAACACAACTCCCGCGGCGTCGTTTAGCCAAAGTCTGGTTTGGTGAATTGGCTCAACTGGATTTCCTGATTGCGGAATTACGCGGCAGTTGTCATACCAGCGGTGATAGCTTCCGGCTACCTCCTCTATATATCTGGCAATTCGGTGTGGCTCTCTAAACTGTGCTGCCTGAGCAGCCAGTCTTGGGAACTCACTAAGTTTGGCCAACAGGTCGGTTTCGGTGGCGTGATCTAGCAAGCTTGGATCGAATACTGAATGATCAACCTGCATGCTCTTTGCATTCACCGCAACCTGCTGGGTTCTAGCGTGTGCATACTGAACGTAGAAAACTGGGTTGTCGTTGGTCTTTTTTGAAAGTTGAGCTAGATCAATATCTAACTGTGAGTTAGATGAAGATCTTGCGAGCGCGTAGCGCGCAGCATCAACACCAACCGCTTCAACCAGGTCTTCCATTGTCACAACAGTTCCGGCACGCTTTGACATTCGAACCGGTTCGCCGTCACGTATCAAGTTGACCATTTGACCAATGAGGATCTCAAGATTCACGCCAGGCTCGTCCCCAAAAGCGGAGCACATGGCCATCATGCGCTGGACATAACCGTGGTGATCAGCCCCGAGCATGATGATGCACCTGTCAAAGCCGCGCTCACGCTTGTTTAAGTAGTATGCGAGGTCGCCGGCGATGTATGCGGCGTTGCCATCAGATTTGATGATTACTCGATCGCGATCATCGCCGAATTCTGTTGAGCGTAACCAAACCGCACCATCTTCATCAAAGACGTGTCCTAATTCACGAAGCCTCGCTATTGCCCGGGTGACGGCATCAGATTCGTGCAAGGAGTTCTCGTGGAAGTAAACATCGAAATCAACGCCAAATTCATGAAGTGACGCTTTGATCTGCTCAAACATCAGCTCAACCCCGACCGAACGGAACTCCTCCTGAGCTTGATCATCAGGCAGGTTCAGTATGTCCTTATCGCTTTTGGCAATTACTTGGTTGGCTATCTCTTCTATGTAAGCTCCGCCATAGCCATCCTCTGGTGCTGGAAGACCCTTAGCCCGCGCGATCAGTGATCTTGCAAAACGGTCGATTTGTTCACCGTGGTCGTTGAAGTAGTACTCTCTTGTTACATCAGCTCCCTGGAACTCAAGCAATCTAGCTAGCGAGTCACCGGCAGCTGCCCACCTGGTTCCACCCATATGAATAGGTCCGGTTGGATTTGCAGATACGAACTCTAGGTTCATCCTTAGGCCCTTTAGGGTTGCGCCCTCACCGTAACCAGTCCCTGCTTCAACGATGGTCTTGGCTAACGCCCCTGCGCTAGCCAGATTCAAGCTGATGTTTATAAACCCAGGACCTGCAATATCCACTTTGGAAACTTCTTCTAGAGCCTGAATTTCTGGTGCAAGAAGCTCTGCTAAAGCTCGCGGAGTTAGACCAAATACTGGAGCCAGCTGCATGGCTGCGTTTGTGGCCCAGTCGCCGTGCTCTCTGTTTCGAGGCCTTTCAACAACAATCTCTGCAGGAAGTTCTGCGCTTTGCAAAGTGCCAGCGGACTGCATCTTTTCCAAGATCTGCCCAATAGCTGCAGCTAGTTCTGCTGGGTTCAAGATGTGCCTCACAAGAGATTGATAGGGGAAGAATTCAGAACTTTCAGCTTTAACAACTGCTTCAATAACGTGAATTCTTCTAAATCATACCGAGAAAGGCTCAATTCAGGCCACGCTGTTAGGCTGATAAAGTATTGCCCCCATAGCTCAGGGGATAGAGCACCGCCCTCCGGAGGCGGGAGCGTAGGTTCGAATCCTACTGGGGGCGCAAATAGCTAGCTAGCTGTGACAGCGCCATGGAGCGATGACTAATCGAATTCTTAACTTCCGGCTCTAGCTGTGCAGAGGTAACTTCAAAGCCTTCGGGGACAAAAATTGGATCGTATCCAAAACCATTTGCTCCACTAGATGCTTCTGAAATGCGTCCAGGTAGCACTCCAGTAAAACTCACTTCTCCGGATTCACCAACCAAGGAAATAGTGCAAACAAAACTTGCCGCTCGGTTCGCTTCCGGCACATCGCGGAGCTGAGCCAACACTAACTCTCTGTTCTTCTCGTCATCTTTCTGACCCGACCAGCGAGCTGAGAAGATTCCTGGGGAGCCGCCCATGATTTCAATAGCTAATCCAGAGTCATCTGCAATTGAGGCCAAGCCGGTGTGCAAATAGGCAGCCCTAGCTTTAATCAAAGAGTTTTCTAGAAAAGAACTGCCGTCCTCAACTGGCTCTGGTCCGTCGTATCCCAGGAGCTCAAGACCTGGAACCAGAGGCTCAAGAATTGCAGCGACTTCGGTTACTTTGTGGGGGTTGTGAGTGGCAAGAACCAGTTTCACGCTTAGGACCTAGCTGTTCGAAGAACTTCTTGCTGTAGCTGGGTTAGCTCTTTAGTTCCCTTGAGTGCCAGATCAAGCAAGGCATCGAGTTCGACTCGATCAAATGGAGTTTTCTCGGCAGTGCCCTGCACTTCAACGAACTTTCCTGAACCAGTCACAACAACGTTCATGTCGGTTTCAGCTCTGACGTCTTCTGTGTAGGCAAGATCGAGAAATGGAACTGCATCCACGATTCCAACTGAGATTGCAGCAATGCTGTCCGAGATGGGTTGCTTCTTGGAAGAAATGAAGCTTTTTTCTTTTCCCCACTCGATTGCATCAACCAGTGCGATGTAAGCGCCCGTGATTGCTGCGGTTCTGGTCCCACCATCAGCTTGCAAAACATCGCAGTCGATAACAATGGTGTTTTCCCCTAGGTCGGAGAAGTTGACAACACTGCGAAGTGCGCGGCCAATCAGTCTCGAGATTTCGTGAGTGCGACCACCCATTTTTCCCTTCACTGATTCACGATCAGAGCGGTCGTGAGTGGCCCTTGGCAACATGGAATACTCGGCGGTGACCCAGCCTTCACCCTTGCCAACTTTCCACCTTGGAACTCCTGGAGTAAATGAGGCTGTGCACAAAACCCTAGTTTCACCAAAGCTGATCAGAGCTGACCCTTCAGCGTGTGAAGACCAGCCTCGCTCAACAGAAACTTTTCTCAGCTCATCGGGAGCACGACCATCAATACGTTTCACTTGGTGTTCCTATCTTGTTTAGAGTTTCTGAACCTTGGAAACTTCAGGTCCAAGGAATCTTTTCGCTAGCTTTTCAAATGCCGCAACATCACCGGTGGCTCGAAACGACAGAGAAGGCGGAGTCTTATCGGTGCGCAGTAGATCGTTTTCCATAAGCACTTTATAGACATCCTTGGCGGTTTCTTCGGCAGAGGACACCAAGGTCACCTCATCGCCCATCACGAATGAAAGCGCTCCGGTCAGAAGCGGGTAGTGAGTGCAACCCAGCACCAGGGTGTCGATGCCGCTTTCCTTGAGGGGCATCAAGTACTTCCTTGCAGCTGCAATGATCTCAGGACCTGATGTCACACCTGATTCGACATAGTCAACAAAACTTGGACAAGCTGCGCTCTGCAAGTCAATGTCGACTGCGGCCGCAAATGCATCGTCGTATGCCTTGGAGTTTATTGTCGCGGTGGTTCCTATGACTCCCACTTTTCGATTGGAAGTCAATGCAACCGCTCTTCTAACCGCTGGCTGGATAACTTCCACTACAGGAATTGACTTACCTTCGGTGTATCGCTCTCTGGCATCTCGAAGCACTGCAGCCGAAGCCGAATTACAGGCAATGACTAAAATTTTTACGCCTTCATCAACCAACTTGTCCATGACGGCAAGGGCTAGTTCCCGCACCTCAGAAAGCGGTCTTGGTCCATAGGGTGCATTTGCGGTGTCGCCAACGTAAATAATTGATTCGTTTGGTAGCTGATCGATGATCGCTCTGGCAACGGTGAGTCCACCCAAGCCGGAGTCAAAAACTCCAATTGGGGCATTTTGCAGGGTGTTGGTCACGGTGTTCAGTCTATAACTTGGAGCATTTGCTATCAGGGCTAGGCTTAACGATGTGCTTACTTCTAGTGCATTACTAACTGACCGCTACGAGCTAACTATGCTCCAGGCGGCTCTTCGTTCTGGCAAAGCCAATCGCCGCGGAATCTTTGAGGTATTCGCTAGGAGTCTGGCAGGTGGACGACGATTCGGAGTCTTTGCAGGCAGCGGAAGACTGCTAGATCTGATTCAAGACTTTCGCTTTGGAAGCTCAGAAATCGAGTGGCTATTAGCCAACAAGGTGATTGATGACGCAACCGCTACATGGCTTGGTAACTACAAGTTTTCAGGAAACATCTGGGGATATGCCGAGGGTGAAATCTACTTCCCCTACTCCCCCGTTCTTGCCGTTGAGGGCACCTTCGCCGAAGCGGTAGTTCTGGAAACACTTATTCTTTCGGTTCTCAACTACGACTCGGCTGTTGCAAGCGCAGCGTCTCGAATGGTAACCGCGGCTCAATCAAGACCAGTTTCCGAGATGGGATCAAGAAGAACCGGCGAAAGCTCTGCGGTGGCAGCAGCCAGGGCTGCATACATCGCAGGCTTTAGTGCAACATCCAACCTCGAAGCAGGAAGAAGCTTTGGTATCCCAACTATGGGAACCGCCTCGCATGCTTTCACCTTGTTGCACGATAGCGAGAAACAAGCATTTGAGGCTCAGCTTGAGGCATTTGGAACCGACACCACTTTCTTGGTTGACACTTACAACATCGAGTCAGGAATCAAAAATGCCATCAGCGTTGCTGGCCCAAACCTAGGCGGCGTTCGCATCGACTCAGGAGATTTACCTATCGAGGTCGCTAAGGCCAGAGTGCTGCTTGATGAGCTGGGAGCCAAGTCCACCAAGATAACTGTCACTAATGACTTAAACGAGTATGCAATTGCGTCGCTAGCTTCTGCTCCAGTTGATAGCTACGGCGTTGGCACTTCTGTTGTGACCGGTTCTGGTGTTGCCGCCGCAGGCTTTGTATACAAAATGGTTGCTTATCAAAATGAATCAGGCGAGTGGCACACTGTGTCTAAGCAGTCTGCGAAGAAATCAAACATTGGTGGTAAAAAGTTTGCAGTGCGTCGCCACTTAGAAGATGGAGTTGCTGTTTCCGAAGTTATTGGAACAGGCTCGGCACCAAAACTCCAAGCCGGCGACAGGGATCTATTGGTTCAGCTTGTTTCCGACGGAGTCCCAAATAGCGCGTTCCAGGGATCTGCTGGTGTGGAGCTGGCAAGAAAGCATCACGCAAAAACTAAAGCCAATCTTCCAGCCAGCGCGCTGCGGCTAACCAAAGGTGAGCCTGCTATCCAAACTTTGTTTGTTTAGTCTTTTCCTTCATCGCCGGGTTTTAGCTTGGCGTGAATCTCTTTACACTTTGGGCAAATAGGGAAGCTCTGTGGATCGCGTCCAGGAACCCACACCTTCCCACATAACGCAACAACCGGAGTCCCCATAACAGCAGACTCGACAATCTTTTCTTTCTTTACGTAGTGTGAGAATCTCTCGTGATCGCCAGGTTCAAAAAGCTTTGGTTCAACGAGAGTGTCGGTTCCGTACCCGGATTCTGGATTGGTCTGCTCAGTCAATTTCTCCCCTTTTGAGTATTGCTTTAGCTAACTACAAAACAACATCGAAAGTGAGTCGAACGCCATCTCTTAGTATTTCGATCTTCACTTTGGTTTCAGCTGATTCTTGACGAACAGCAGCAGTTAGCTCGCTAGCGCTACTAATTGTTTTTCCATTTAGCTTTGTGACGATGTCGTCGGGTCTCAAGCCGATCCCCTCAGCTGCCCCACCAGGAGTTACTTCGATAATGAGTGCACCGACTGGAAAAGCAGAGCCACCGTCAGAGGACATTGCATCCCCAACTAGAACCCCTAAGACACCGTGAGTAGCATCACCGGTTGCAATTATGTCTTTGGCGATACGGTCGGCAACATTTGAAGGAATAGCAAAACCAACACCAATGCTTCCGCCCTCGGCTGCTGATCCCGCTCTGGCGATAGCAACATTAATGCCAATTAGCTCGCCGCGGTCATTCACCAATGCTCCACCAGAGTTTCCGGGATTTATGGCAGCGTCAGTTTGGATTACACCTAGGTTTACTGGAGGAACGGAGCTTCCCGTCCAAAACTCCAAACCGGTTTCATTAGGGTCTTCTGATGACGCAACCTGAATTGTTCTATTGAGTGCAGAAACAATGCCTCGGGTAACAGTTGCTTCTAACCCCAGGGGCGCACCAATAGCTACCACCTGGTCGCCAACGTTAATCTTCGAAGAGTCCGCGAAAACCATTGGGGTCAAAGGCTTGGTTGCTTCAATCTTTATGACAGCTAGATCGTTAGTGGGGTCTGTTCCAATAATCGTTGCTGGGAAAACCTCTCCTTCGTTAGTTCGAACCGATAGCTCTACGTTGGCTGTGCTGCCGCCGATAGTTACTACGTGGGCATTAGTGAGAATGTAACCATCGCTAGTTAGAACTACTCCCGAACCATTTCCACCGGAGTTACCACCAGAAACTCGGATTGTGACCACAGACGGGGTGGCCGCTGATGATGCAGCGGTTACCCAGTTGACGTCTTCAAGATTGTTCACCACGATAGCTGGTGGTCTGGTCAGGTAGTTCTGGGCCAGGACTCCGGCACCAGCACCAATCGATGCCCCGATGATTACTCCAAGCAAAATTGCGGAAGTGGCGGTGAAAAAGGTGAGCCTTTTTTCTCTGGTCTTTTTCACTTTCTGCTTTTTTGGGGTCAGCACAACAGGTGGATCAAACAGGAACTGACTGTTGTAACTGTTTTTTCTTCCGAGACTTTTTGGGTCTAGCGGCTGATTGGTCATTGAGTGAGCCTTTCGTCTGTCTTTCAATAATGACAAACAAGTCTGGGTTTATGCAGAGAGTTAGCTGACCCTCTGCCTAATACAAGACTATTCCAGATACTCAAAACACGCTTTGGTTAGGGGAGGCAGCCCCAGCTACTCGGGCTCTGACTGCAATAACCGCCAACCAGTAAAGGCTTCTTTGGGCTGGGTATCACCTGCGGAATCTTTTGCGTCGCATCTAAATCGATGACATTACTTAGCACGGAGATTTGGCCTGGCACCGCAACCCATGCTGACTCTCCAATTATTCGATAGCTCACAAAGTAGTTTGCTATCGCCCAGGCTTGATACCTGCCTACCGAATCGAAGCTTCTTTTTGTGTCGACGCCCTGCAAACGAGGACCATCACTGAATTGCCAGCCCAACCAGGCAGGAGAAAATTGAACTTCGGCCTGCCTTCCTAGGACCAATTGAGATCCGTAGTGAAGCGAGGGGTTAGAGCTAAAGCTCAGGGTATCGCCGGCAGCAAACTGGGCTGCAGGGTAGACGGTTGCTCTCAGTGGATTAGGCGAAAAAGAAACCGCGGCACTGTTATAGGTAGTTGCCACCGGCGTAAGCGTCACTGGAGCTGGCTTTACAGGAGCTGCCGGTTTTGCAACCGGCTTGGCAGGCGAACCACAAAGCGATTTCACCCAACGCTCGGCAGCATCTGCCGATCGAGGCATCTGCTTTCTCTGGGCCGCGGTTGGACAAGGTGCAGGTTTTGGCACTGGCTTGATGGTAATTCCAGAACTTGGCTTTGGGGCAGTGGCAGGATTCTGAGGAGCGGGATTGGTTGATTGCATACCAACACAAACAGTTACCGAGCCCGAATAAATTGTTGAACCGTGGGAGACGCCCGATGCAGAAGCTGCAGCTGGAGAACAGGCGATGGCAACTGGTGCTTCGAGAAACACCAAAGCTGAGGCAATAAAAAGACTAGAAAATACTGTTGCAAGTTTTGTGGTAATCGACATAGCCAAACGATAAGAATCAAAATTTTTTATCGCAGAACTTATGCACAACAAAAAACCCCACCCGATGGGTGGGGTTTTCAAAGTGGTTGCGGGGGCAGGATTTGAACCTACGACCTCCGGGTTATGAGCCCGGCGAGCTACCGAACTGCTCCACCCCGCGGCGAAGTTTCAATCTACCACTTTTGAACTCTTGGTGCTAGTTCAGTTATGGAGTTGCCGAGAGGGCAGCTTCGATTGCAGCCCTCAACTTTTCCTCTGCTAGTCCAAAGGCAGTCCAGTCACCTGCAGCCATAGCTGCATCCTTCTCCTGGATGGCCTGTAGCGCTTGTTGCAACGCTTGGGTCAGAGCCTCGGATCCAGTCGTTGGTACTTCTGGATCGACGGTTCCTGGATCTGTCGGATCAGTTGGTTCAGTTTCATCGGTGATGCCAGAAGATCCAAACAGAACAGTGAGTGCCTGATCGAGGGTGTCCTCGAATGCGATTTGATCTCCGAAGGCAACCAAAATTTTCTGAAGAAGTGGGTAGCTAGTTTCACCAGTGGACTGAATGTAGACCGGCTGCACGTAGAGCAAGCCCCCACCAACTGGCAAAGTCAGCAAGTTACCGTTTAGAACTCTGGTGGAACCCTGTCGCAAAATGTTCAGCAACTGAGAAACCTGTGAATCGGCGCTGAAGTTGTTTTGCACCTGACCAGGACCTGGAACAATCGTGCTCTTTGGAAGCGTTAGCAACCTAAGTGCTCCGTAGTCAGCAGCTTTCTTACCCGCGATACTGCCCGCATCGGAGTTGGCAACAAAGTATCCAGTCAAAACGTTTCTCGAGGCCTCACCGGTAGAGCGAGGAATGAAGGTCGAATAGATCGAGAAGTTTGGAGAATCTGTTCCAGGTACCTGCATAGTCAAGTAGTAAGGCGGCTGCAATGTTCCAAGACCTGCCCCACCCACTGGGTCATTTGGTGTCATCCAGGCGTCCTGTTGGGAGTAAAAAGCTCCGGCATCTTCAACGTGGTAGCTACCCAAGATTGATCGCTGAACCTTGAATAGGTCTGCTGGGTAGCGAACGTGGGACAGTAGCTCGCCAGACATTTCGCTCATTGGCTGCAGGATTCCTGGGAAAACCTTCTTCCAAGTTTGCAAGATTGGATCTGTCTCATCCCACTCATACAAAGTCACTTTTCCGTCGTAGGCGTTCACCGTTGCCTTGACCGAGTTTCTGATGTAGTTTGCTTCGCCACGAAGCAACACGCTTGGTGAGTTGGCGTCGGCAATTGCCTGCGCCAAGTTTTCAGATCTTGAGTAAGGGTAGTTGTTAGAGGTTGTGTAACCGTCAACAATCCACAAAATCTGCCCATCAATAATTGCTGGGTACGGATCGGAGTCGAGCTCTAGAAACGGTGCAACGGCCTGAACTCGTTCTCTTGGGCTGCGGTTGTAAAGAATCTGCGACTCTGCGTTGATGGCATCAGAAAGTAAGATCTGCTCGCTCTGGAATTTCAGAGCGTAAGCAAGGCGTGGAATGATTCCAGAAATCATCGGACCACCTGAGCCTGAGAAGGTGTTGTAGGTCTGATCGCTCTCACCCTCACCGGCTGGGAAGTCAAGCTCTAATGGCTCCGCTCCCTCTGGTGCACCGACAATTGAGTAAGTAGGTGAGTCTTCACCGAAGTACACTCTCGGTTCGTAGTCACCTAGTTCACCAACCGATGGAATACCCGATTGCATGAATACAGGCTTGCCGTCTGGGGTTCTCTGGTTTCCGTAGGCTGCAACAACACCAAAGCCGTGGGTGTAAACAACTACGTTGTTATACCAAGACTGTGAATCTCCAAGACCAGCTTGATTAAGCTCACGCACCGCGATAACAGTGTCTTGAACCTTGCCGTCAATCTCGTAGCGACCAACGTCTAGCTGGTTTGGGAAGTTGTAATACTGACGGAACTGCTCAAGCTGTCTAAAAGAGGAGCTAACAAGAGCAGGGTCCAAGATTCGAATTGAAGCTGTGGTTTCTGCGTCTTCTCGCAAAGCACCAGGCTCGGCGTCCACCACCGCGTTGTATTCGACGCGCTCAACGGTGTCGATACCAAAGGCTTTAGATGTTGCCTCAAGGTTTCTTTGGATGTAGGGAGCTTCCAGAACTCTTTCGTTTGGAATTACCTGGAAGGTCTGAACTGCCCAAGGAAATAAACCTCCCAAGATCAATGAGCTAACAACCATCAGTCCCGTTGCCACCACAGGAAGGCGCCACTTACCGACAAAAGCGGCAACTAGGAACAGTAGGGCAACAACCCCAGAGATAAGTGCCAAGATTTGCAAACCGGGAATGGCCGCGTTCACATCTGAGTAACTGGCTCCAGTAAACAAACCTGCCGAGCTAGTCAGAGTTGAATACTGATCCAACCAAAGAGATGCTCCCTGGGTCACTAGGTATAGAAAAGCCAAAATACCAATTTGAATACGTGCGGCTCTAGAGACGAAAGTCTCGCGACCGTTGAATTTGATGCTGCCGTAAATGATGTGAACACCGGCTGCCAAAAGCAATGCAATCAAGAAGCCAGCGGATAGAAAACCAACTAGGCCAACATAGAAAGGAAGCTCAAAGATGTAAAACGAAATGTCTAATCCAAATTGTGGATCAGTTTCACCAAATGGAGTTCGGTTCAAGTAGCTAAGGACAATCCCCCAGTTAGGCGCAACTGCCAATCCCGCCAAAGCTCCAAGAGCCAGCGGAACACCAATCATGACCGCTTTTCTTAGCTGGTCAATTAGTTCTCGATACTGCTCGAAGGGAGATCTCTCATCGGCAAATTTCAGATAAACCGGTCTGAACCTAAATGCTAACCAGAGGCCCAATCCGGTAATAAGCGTGAACACCAAAGCGGAAACGGTAAACAGTGCACTCTGAGCAAAGATTTGGGTCGTGAGCACGCTTAAGAAACCAAGCTGGTCAAACCACAAAACATCGGTATACAAACCGGCAACACTTAGCAAGATCGCACCAATGGCAACCACGATTGCAATGGCAATTGTGGATGGCGAGATGGTTGGTCTTGGAATGCCTTGGTTAGCAGCTTGGGTCATAATTCTCCTGTTTTCCTAATCTGTACAGCTGGGTAAAGACTTGACTTGTTCATCGGCCGAAAGCTTCTCAAGAGCGTCAAGCGCATCTTGCAACTTCTCTATTTTAACAACCCTTAGTCCGGACGGAACATTTCCGACAATTTCCTCGCAATTAGCTGCTGGGGCCAAAAACACCGTTGCCCCTGCACGCTTAGCTCCGTAGAGCTTTTGAACGACACCGCCGATTGGTCCCACTTCGCCAGAATCAGCAATAGTTCCGGTTCCGGCAACGTGCAGACCACCTGTTAGGTTTCCAGGAGTCAGTCGGTCAATGATTCCAAGAGCAAACATCATGCCACCGGATGGCCCACCCACTTCTCCGAGTTGCAGCTTCACATCCACTGGAAAGTCATACTTATAGCCAACCAAGATCCCTAGCCGGAAGTTACCTTCGGCATCTTTTATTGGAGAAACCTTTGCCGAAACTTCACTGCCAGCTCTGTCAACAACGACCTCAAGAGCATCTGTTTCGTCCCAGCTGGTGACAATGGATTTGAGTTGCTCAACGTCGGTGATTGCTTCACCGTTTATAGATGTGACAAAATCTGCCGCGACCAACTTGCCGCTAGCTGCCGCATCAGCAACCACCTCAGCGATATAAACCTGCCTAGGGGTTTCATAGCCTAAGTAATCCAAAGCTGCAGCAATGGCATCCTGTTGAGAAACTTCCATCATCGCGCTGGATTCAGATCTAACCTCTTCGGTGGTTCGGTCTTTTGGATAGAGCAGTTCAATGGGAACTACTTTCTGGGAACCATCCATCCACGCCAGAACCACTTCAACCCAGTTCGGAGTTCTATCCGGTGAGCCAACAATGCTGACCGTGAGAATTTCAAGCTTTCCCTCGGAGTCAAAACTTTGGATTCCGGTGATGTCGATTACAGGCTCGCCAGAAACCTCACCCAAAACGTCATAGGTGGGTCCTGGTCTTTCAATCACATAAGGGGTGGGTAAGACGGCAAGGGTCAAAAACCCAGCAAAAAAGGTAACGGTCGCGAAGAACCCAACCGCTCGTTTTGCTTGCTCACTAGGTTTTGTCCTAGATTTGCCCCGCTGGAAAAAAGTCATACCTGCCTTGATTTGTAAGCCTGTTTATTAGCCTAGGCGAGGCTTGTATCCAACCCGCCCCAAATACCCACGCTCTCGGCGAACACCCAGTATTCAAACAGCCTGTTCAGGCAATTTAGCCAATTGCAGGAAGTAGCCTTTAACTGCGAACAGGCAGGTAATCAATTGAACGACAATGAGCAACAGCCCGAAGGCTTCGAGGCTATGTTGCGTAAGTTTCTATCTGGCCAGCCATTAGACCCAGAGCAGTTAGCTCAAGCCGCAGGCTTACCGATAGACCCAAAAGCTCTGCAAGAAATGCTGGCCCAAATCAATGCCGCCATAGTCCCCGGTAATCAAACAGAGGGCATCAACTGGAACTTGGTTCAGACCCAAGCCAGAAAAATTGCCGCCAAGAACACTAACTCTGTTCCAGAGTCTGTTGGCCGATCAATTAACACCGCAACGGCTACAGGAAATCTTTGGCTGGATGAGGTAACCGATCTAGGGCCGATTTCCATCGAACCAAAACTGCTTTCCAGAGAACTTTGGGTAGCCGATTCAATCGGATTGTTTAAGGACCTTGCAACACCGGTTGCTGAGCGAATGGCAATTGCCCTGACTGAAAACTTCCAAGAGAATCTTCCAGAAGAGTTTGCTGGCTTCTTATCTCAAGCCAGCGGCATCATGAAATCCGCAGGCTCTGTAATGTTTGCCATGCAACTTGGTGAAGCGCTGGGCAAGCTATCGGAAGAGGTGCTTAGCGGTGGCGACATCGGCTTGCCTATCTTCCAAGAAGCCAGAGCGGCCTTTATTGCGCAGAACCTTGCCGAGTTTGTGACTTCTCTAGAAGAAGAATCTGACCAGGTTTACATCTATCTTGCGGTTAGAGAGCTGGCTCATTCCAGACTCTTCAAGCACAGCAAGTGGCTTCGAGGTTACATCGTGAACCTGATTACCTCCTACGCCAGCGAGATAACCATTGACAACTCCAAGATTGTCGAGCTCTCGGAAGGCTTTGACCCAGCCGAAGTTGGCAACATCCAAAAAGCTCTCGAGTCTGGTGCTCTAATTGCGCCAAGAACTGAATCTCAAACCAGAGCGCTAGAGCGAATCGAAACTGTTCTGGCACTTATCGAAGGTTGGGTTGACTGCGTGACCCAGGCAGCGACCAAACGTTTGCCTCGTTCTCTAGCGATTGCAGAAACTATGCGACGCAAGCGGGCCTCAATCGGTCCGGCAGAGCGCACCTTCTTGACTCTCATTGGATTAGAGCTAAGGCCAAGAAAGATTCGTGAGGCATCTTTGATGTGGCAACAGCTAACCGATGCCGTTGGAATTGAAAAAAGAGATGCCATTTGGTCACACCCTGACCTAGTCCCAACCGAGCAAGACATTCAAGACCCCGCAAAGCTAATTGAGCGCACCTTGAAACAAAACCCGGAAGACGAAATTGACGCCGCGCTTAGGGACTTACTGGGCTAAGCCTGCTTGAAGCAGTGGCAAGAACCTCGAGGGTGAGCGATCTCTACCTTTATCTTGATTCACAAATGAAAGCCTCAGTGAGGCTTTGGCTCTTGTGATTCCAACATAAAGAAGTCTCTTCTCTTCCTGTATTGCCTGATCAGTTTTTGCGTAAGTGATCGGAAGATAGCCTTCATTGAGGCCAATAATGAAAACCATTGGCCACTCCAATCCCTTAGCGGCGTGAATGGTAGATAACGTAACGGCATCTTGGGTTGGCTCGTGTTGCGAGTGAGCTCGATCGGCAAGTTCAAGTGCAAACTCTTTCAATCCAGCCCCTTCTGGAAGTTCATCAACCATGGACAGCAGTGCATTGAGTGCTTCCCACTTACTTGCAACGGCACCTTGCTGAGTTGGCCGTTGCTGTTGCCAACCCAAAGAGCGAACAATGTCGCTAACCGCGTGATCAAGTGGCTTGCCCGATGGTGACAGTGCCTCGGCTCTAATTAGCTGAACAGCACTTCGAATTTCGGGCCTTGAGAAAAAACGCTCTCCACCTCGAAGTTGGTAAGCAATACCAAGTTGATCTAAAGCTCTCTCTAGCTCTTCGGACTGACTGTTTATTCGATACAAAACAGCAATGTCGCTTTTTGGAACTCCGGACTCAATAGCCTCGCTGATCGATTTAGCAACCGCTTTGGCTTGAGAAATACTCGAGTCGTAGGTATCAATAGCTGGAATAGTGCCTGACCCACCCGCTGCTTCAAGATCTCCACCCATCGCAGAATCGCTAGTTAGACGATTGGCAAATGCAACTATTTGCTTGCTGGAGCGATAGTTCGTGATTAGATCAACCACGGTGGCCCCCGGGAAGCGATCGGGGAAACTACGAAGAAACTCACTGCTAGCTCCAGTAAACGAATAGATCGTCTGGTTTGGATCGCCAACAACGCAAAGCTCGGCATGCTCTCCAAGCCACTGGTCCAGCAATGCGTGCTGCAGCGGAGAAATGTCCTGATACTCATCTACCGTGAAAAAGCGGTACTGACTCTGAACATGAGACAAAGCTCTCGGTTCAGCTTTGAGTAGACCAAGAGTCAAAATCAAAACGTCTTCCCAATCCAACCGCTGCATACGAATTTTCTCTTGCTCGTAGGCTGCTTGAATCTCAAGGTTTTTGGCGAAGCTAAGTCCGGCAACCTGCGCTCTCGAGTCGGCAAGCTGGGAATACTCTTCCATCGAAAGCATCGAGTACTTTCGCCATTCAATCTCGCTTGCTAGGTCCCTAAGGGCGGCAGCATCGAGATTGATTGACATAGCTTTTGACACCTGGCCGATGAGTTTCGCCTTGGAGTCAAGAATCGATGGGGCGGGAACTCCAACTAGTTGTGGCCAAAAGTACTCCAGCTGTGAAAGTGCGGCAGCGTGAAAAGTTCTAACCGATACCGCTCCAACCCCAAGCTGACGAAGCCGTGCTCGCAATTCACCAGCAGCACGGTTTGTGTAAGTCAGCGCTAACACTCGATTGGCAGCGAAGTGGCCAGTTGCAAGACCGTAAGCGATGCGGTGGGTTATGGTTCTAGTTTTTCCGGTTCCAGCACCCGCCAAGATTACAGTTGGGCCAACTAGCGATTGAGCGGCGACTTTTTGGTTTTGATCTAAACCCTCGAGGATCTGTTCCGCGCTACTGTTGGCCATTTTTGGATTCTTCAGTCGCCGATTCGATTCTTGATCCGTACCAAAGCTCAATTAGTGATCTTGAGATGGTTGTAGCTCCCGGAAGCAGCAAAGCCTTTGCCTCTGCCTCAATATCGTCCCTGGAGAACCAACGCAGTTTCACTATCTCTTCGCCATCAGGTAGTAGCGAGATACTGGAGTCCGCTTTTGCGGTAAAGCCGAGCATCAGAGATTGCGGAAATGGCCAGCTCTGCGAGTAAAGATACTTGATGTCAAAAACATCCAGGCCGCACTCCTCTTTCATTTCACGAACTACCGCCGCTTCTAAAGATTCTCCAGCCTCAACAAAACCAGCCAAAATCGACCAGCGATTTTCCTCCCAGGTGCCTTGTGAGCCCAAAAGGATTCGATCGTCTTGATCAGTTATCGCAACAATTACTGCAGGGTCCGTCCTAGGAAAGATCTCGTTATTGTCCTTGAAGCATCTTCTTGCCCAACCGCCTTGTTCGATCACCGTAGGTGTTCCACACTTTGGACAGTGCTGATTAGCTTCGTGCCAATTGTTCAACGCCAGTGCTTGAGTAAACAAACCAGCATCTCGATCAGAAAGATCGGAACCCAGGCTTCTAAGTCCCTTCCATAAAGAGATGTCCTCTTGTATCTGCTTAGCCGAGTTCTCATTAACAATTGCCAAAACAATTGCAGAGCCAACTGGCTCGGTATCGGTTGCTGTTGTGGTCTTTCCCAAATACACCCGAAGATTTGCCGTGGGGACTTGGTCCACCGGCATCAAGTAAAGCTCGGGTGAGCTAACTCCAGTTCGAAGTAGCACCTTGCCATCGTGCATTGCAAGTACGCGGGTTGAATCCATGGCCCAGAGTTCGTCGAAGAGCTCTGGCCTCGACCTAGATAAGTAGTCTCTATCAAGCGCCCAGCGAGCTAGCGGCGGTAGCTTGATTTCGGTCACTTTATCCTCGCGTGGCGATGCTGATTAGATTGGGCAATGTTGTCTAACCTAAATTTATGGCTAGATCACCCTTGATTTTAGCGGCACTGGCTAAAGACGCCGTTCCGCAGTTTGACTTCGCACAGGTAAAGCACTTAGACGCTGGACAATCAGGTGCTTTTGACGCCGCCCTACTAACCGCAAAAAGCGGAGAACACTTCGTTGTTCGCATGGCAAACAGCCCAACTGCAGGCACTGAACTCGAAGCCGAGATTAGAGCCCTAAAGTGCTTTTCTTCCCTGGTTCGTCTAAACCTTCCATTCCAGATTGGTCAACTAGTTGGTGACACCCAAGACTCGGATGGTCAACGAGCTCTAGTTTTTGACTTTGTATATGGAAACTCAATTGAACTTTCTCGAGTAGAGCCAATTTCGGGTTTGACCGCCAGCATTGCCTTCGCAATTGCGTCGATTCACAACCTTCCAAAAGAACTTGTTCAAAAATCCGGATTTCCTGAATTAGACCCACACCAAAACTTGAAGTATCGAGTTATGGAACTTGACCGGGCTGCACAAACCGGAAAAGTTCCTCCGATTCTGCTTCAGCGTTGGGAGAGCGCTCTCGAAAATTCCAGTATGTTCCGCTACCAGCCCACCGTGGTGCACGGTGCAATTAATGGTCACAGCGTTTTGGAGCTCGATGGCAAAGTTTCCGGTGTGCTGCACTGGAGTGGACTTCGCATCTCAGATCCTGCCGAAGACCTAGCTTGGGTTTTGGGTGGAGCCACCACCGAACTTGCCAGGAACCTTATTGCTCGTTACTTCGAAGCAAGACCTGGTGCCGATGTGAACCTTTGGTCAAGAGCGCTTTTGTATAGCGAACTAGAACTAGCGAGATGGCTATTGCACGGATACTCCCAAGGCAACCAGGAAATCATTGAAGATGCCGTAGGAATGCTTCTAGTTCTTACCGAAGAAGTCGAATCCGGAAAAGCCGAGAGAATTACTGCAGCTCCCCTTGCTACTGAACTAGCTCAGCAAAGACGTGCTGAAGAAGCTGCAACTAACCCTGTCAAAAATGACGAGCTTTTTTAGCTAAAGAGCTTTTCCCAAATCTGCATTAGCTCTTCTGGGCTAGGCACAACCTCTGGTCTAAGTTCTGTGTTGTCTGCAACAAAGTAAAAACAAACATCAATCTGGTCTATTGGCACGCCACGTAGCTTTGAGTAAGCAAAGCGATAAAGAGCAAGCTGGAGAATCATTTCCCGCTCTTGATCTTTGGTTTCTGGAGGGCTACCCGTTTTCCAGTCCACAATTTCGTAGCGGCCCTCGGAGTGGAAAACGGCGTCTAGTTTGCAAACAAAGGTGTTCACCTCATGGGTCAAGTTAATTTCGATTTCAATTTCCGAGTCTTTCAAATTCGAAAAGCGTGAGTTCTTGAATATCTCGGCTAACTCCTGAACTGAGTCAGAGCTTGGTTGGTCAATCTCCGACACCAAGAAGTCCTCAACCCAAGAGTGAAAAAGTGTTCCGGTTCTGGTTGCTCGGTATGGTTTTGCAGGTGTTGGCCTTAGATACTTAGCAGCCATGGCGTCTTTGTCTTTGACGAACTCTTTGAACCTTGAGGCAGGAATCCGAACCGGTAGGTCAACAACCGCTAGCCGAGCGAGGCGATCATCTTGCTCTTTCAGCAACAAGTCGATTTCCTCTTGAATGTTTCCTGGCTTTGAAGTGTCGAACAATCCTTGCTGGAGCGCAGAGCTTGCTTCTTTAACTTTTTCCGCAGCGTCGGATAATTTCTCTGCGTAGTCTTGGCCTACTGGGTCAAGAGGCCAGCTGGCGCTTTTTGGTGCTAGGTCTAGAGGATTTTCTTGGCTCAAGGCTTCTGGAAAATCAAAGCCTTCACCCGCTATTAGCTCAAGGAAGCGAGATGGTTTTCTCGAACCCGAGTTAGCAGGTTTCCAATACGAACCGGTGAGCAATAAAGCTTGCATGGTTCTGGTGATAGCAACATAAATGAGTCGATACTCTTCGCGCAGCTGATGCTCTTTGTTGTCTGCTCGGAACTGCTCCTTGGCCGCTTTGATTTCTGGCTGCGTTCTAGTCGCATCGTAAGCAAACACCGGAAGCGATCTTGCGTCACCACGCAGCGGGTATGGAAGCTCTGCTCCCGAGAGCCAACCGGAAACAGATCTTGGCTTGCTTGGAAAGTCATCTTCCACCATGTTGGGTACAGCTACGTAATCCCACTCCAAACCTTTGGCTGCATGCACTGTCAGAACTTGCACAACTCCCGCTGTTGGGTTTGATTTTGGAAGTTCGAAACGCTCCTTCTTGGAGGCATAGTCCAACCAATTCAAAAAGGCACCCAGTTGAGAACCAGCGCTCGAGGTTCCAAAGCTTGCGACCGTTTCATAGAAGGATTCCAGCTGAGCAAGGGGGTTTTTCAGCTTTGGGTTTGCTCGCAGTTCAATATCTAGCCAGAGCTCTTCGGCAACCACCCTGACAAAATCAGCCAAAGGCAGTGCGGTTGCCGACCTAAGGTTTCTAAACAGGGTCGCCGCATCTCGCAATCTGGCAAGCGTGGTCGGAGAGAATTCTGAGAGTAGCTCGAGGCTCTCGCTAGTTACCTCATCAAGTGCCTCAACAAGCGTGAGCTCCTGCCTAAAGACACCTTCTTGTTTTGGGCCAGAGAGCTTTCTAGACACAACAAACAGACGGTCTATGTCCTTCGCTCCGATTCGCCACCTGGCACCGGCCAGTAACCTGATGAGCTCGCTTCCAGCGTCAACTCTTTGAATGACCTTCAAAGCTGAAACTAGATCAACTATTTCGGGAAGTTCTAGCAATCCCCCAAGGCCCACAACCTCAACTTCGATGCCATTCGCCTGCAAGGTTTCAACAAATAGCGCCATTGCCGATCGCTTTCGCATTAGAACAGCGCAGCTAGCTCCATTGGCCAATGCGGGCTTAAACCAATCGGCAATTTGCTGAGCCTCTTGCTCGATGGTTTCAAGAAAGCGAACTTGGACTTCTCCCTCGGGAGCATCTGGCATCGCCTCTAGAGTTACCGGCAAGACTCTTTTGTCTAATGGCTTTTCAATTTCGTAACTTGCCTGGCGGGAAAGTGGCAGGGAAATCTCATTTGCCTTGGTCAGCACCTGGATGGGATTTCGCCAACTGGTTTTGAGGCTGAAGATCTTTGCGGTTCCAAAATCGGAGTTAAACTCATCCAAGTTCGAAGCACTAGCTCCACGCCAACCGTAAATCGACTGATTTGGGTCGCCCACGGCAAATACTGAACTTCTAGCAAACAAGTTCGAGAGGAGTTTGGTTTGCAAGACCGATGTATCTTGATACTCATCGAGCATCACCTGCGAGTAGCTTTCTCGAATAGCTGTAGCTGCATCCGGAAACTCGGACACCGCTCTAAGAGCCAGGGCTACCTGGTCGGAGTAGTCGACCATTGAGCGAAGTTTCTTTTCCTTCTGAAAAATTTCAGCGAGTTCGGCAATTAGCGGAGTGGGCTTTAGCTCTTCAACAATTGTGTCCACGTAGCCAAATCTCGAGCTAACTTCCTCTCCGGCTTTTTTGGGAAGTCTCGCGATGTGCTCAACGGTTCTTTGAATTTCGCTTTGAAGATTACTGGCGGTCTGGCCGTTATCGTTAAGCGCTCTTGCTAACTCGATCACTTTTTCCACCAAAGTGTCGATGTTTAGCTCTAGATCGCTCAAGGTTCCAGAAACATCAGAGCCAAAGCGAACACAAACCTCCCTCGCAAGCTGAAAGGCGGTTGCTTCGCTAATTAGCTGGGCGTCTGATTCGTAACCCAGAGCTAGCGCGTTATCGCGAAACACCTGATTCGCGAATGCGTTGTAGGTAGAAATAGTCGGAGCTTGAAAATCAAACTCGAGATCCTCTGGCCAATAACTAGAGTCACGAAGCTTGAGCAGTGATTCGTAAATTCTTTTTGATAACTCGGTAGCTGCTTTCTTGGTAAAGGTAAGGCCCAGGATTTGCTCGGGTCTTGCATAACCGTTTGCTACTAACCACAATGCACGAACTGCTAAAAGTTCCGTCTTACCGCTTCCCGCTCCTGCTACTACCAGCGTTGGGGAATCAAGGGGCGCTTGCTCCACGGCATCGATTTTTTCTTGAGAGAGCTCGCGGCCCTTCACTACCTTGAATATTTCTGCAGCTGAGTATTTAGCCAACATAGGACACCGCCCTAGTCAGGTGCAATTTGCAAGAACCCTGCTCGCGCTCTGCTTCACAGTGATTCGAGATTTGAGCTACGAACACCTGCTTGGCCATACCTTCGGTTGTTTCAATGAGCATCTTCTTGAAATTCGATGATGTGCTCTCATTCATGGCGGGCTGTGGCCGTTCGGTGTATTTTTCGCCACCAACAATTAGAAGCTTGGCTCCAGCTAGCTGATCTTCATTGATTTTTCCGATCTCAGCAAAACCGCCTTCCAAAAGAGCCATCTGATACAAAGCCAGCTGAGGGTTGTTGGCGGTATCCGCTTCAGAAGGTGCAACGCCACCTGTTTTTAGATCAACAATCATAATTGTGCCGTTTTCGTACTTTTCAATGCGGTCCACTTGACCCTGCACTCGAACATGATCAAATTCGAATCTGAAGTTTTGCTCTTTGGCTAAGACAACAGAGCCTTGGTCCTCAAACTGCCGCAAATAGTTTGCAAGATTGGCAAGCATCTTGGCGGCTCTTCTTTTGCCCAGATCTTCTAACCAGTCCGCCTCAAACTCGAGACTGTGCCAGCGCGAGTCGGTTAGTTCTTGTAATTCGGAAAGGTCTGAGGAGGTGGTGGTCTCCAGCACCTCATGAACCAAAGTTCCAAGCGACGCTGAGAATGAATCCGAGCGTCCCCCGTGAGTTTGTAGGAACCAGTGCAGCGGACACTTTAGATAGCTTTGCAGCTGGGATGGCCGAACCGTAACTAGGTCTTTAGATAAATCACTCAGCGGCTCTTCTGTAGAGAGAGGAAGCAGGCCATACCAACTAGCGGGATCGCTTCCTGGAACATTAGCGGCGGCCAGCCTAGCTAGCCCCATAGCTAGTTCAGAACTGTTCCCGCTTCCGGAGGCAAGCTCTCGACGCATATCCCCAGCAAGTGAACGCAGGGTAAGAGATCTTGGGATCGCAGTTTCAGGCTCTGGAATACTTCCGTGAACCAAAGTCACAAACTGCGATATCTGCTCTTCTTCTTGGTCTGTTGCGGTTACTAGAACTCTTGCCCGTGCAGAACCCAGTGCTTTGTTGAACATGCGAAGCTCTCCAGATAGCTCAGACTTGGTTAGCTCTGAAGTGTTCTGGATTTCACCGGCTGCTAGAGCATCAAGAGCCTGAGCACCAAGTAGCGATGATCTCGGCTTTAGATTTGGCCAGATCCCTTCGATAAGTCCTGGTAGCACCACGGAGTCAAAAGATCTGCCGATTAAGCCAGATGGAGTAAGCAGGGAAACGAAATGACCAGAGTAGTTATTTAGCGCGAGGCTATCTTCTGGAACCTCGCGGGC
>CAEZSX010000002.1_pt1 | contig 23181 bp, 23 predicted proteins | sample 7264071 | NCBI WGS metagenome assembly CAEZSX01 (sample SAMEA6813790, study PRJEB35770) | freshwater metagenome | biome: Freshwater; feature: Freshwater reservoir; material: water | place: Czech Republic | collected 2016-08-15 | depth 0.5m m
TCGACAATTAAAAAAGTGTTGGGCCTTTTTGTGAGCTAGTTGTCTTTGATTTGATTTTGCAGCTGAGTGTTTTTCTCAGCGACAAGATGAGCAAGAGAAATTCCAAAATCAACAAGTTTTTGTTCTAGATCTTTATTGCTGATCGACAAGATTCTTGCGGCAAGAATGCCGGCATTTTTTGCACCGCCAATAGAAACTGTTGCAACTGGAATTCCGGCAGGCATTTGAACTATCGACAAAAGAGAATCCATGCCGTCGAGCTTCCCAAGAGGAACCGGAACACCAACAACCGGAAGTGTTGTTACCGAAGCAAGCATTCCAGGAAGATGTGCTGCGCCGCCGGCGCCAGCAATAATTACTTTGATTCCACGCGAAGCCGCATTCTTGCCCCACTCGATCATGCGCTCTGGGGTGCGGTGAGCGGAAAGAACCTCCACTTCATACTCAATTCCAAAATCTTTCAAGGCTTGAGCGGCGTCGGACATGACTGACCAGTCTGAATCGGAACCCATCACAACTGCTACCAGTGGATTAGTAATTGGAACTCCCTCGCGAATCTTCTAATGATGAAATATTACTTGTTTAGTTGGTCTCTTGCGGCTTGAGCTTGCTCAAGACAGCTTTCTAGGTCGGTTCCCACCACAGTTACGTGCCCGAGCTTTCTGCCCATACGTGGCGACTTTCCATAGGAGTGAATCTTTGCCTGTGGGAACTCAGTCATGACTTGGTTGTAGTTGTCCATAAAGTCCTTTGAATCTGACACCCCAAGAACATTTGCCATAACGGCAATCGGTTTCAGGGGGTCGGTTTTTCCAAGGGGAAGATTCAAGACCGCTCGTAGGTGTTGCTCAAATTGGGATGTGGCTGAACCTTCTATTGTGAAGTGGCCTGAGTTGTGTGGTCGCATTGCCAATTCATTTACCAGCAGTTCCCCACTTGCGGTTTCAAACATTTCAACGGCCAGGGTTCCGGTAACCCCTAAAGACTCGGAGATCAACCTTGCAATTTTCACAGCTCGGTCAGAGAACTCTGTAGTGATATTTGGTGCCGGAGATAAAACCTCGGAGCAAACTCCGTTTTTTTGTCTCGTTTCAACTACTGGCCAGCTCACGAACTCACCAGATTGATTTCTAGCGCTCAGCTGGGCTAGTTCTCTTTTGAATGGAACTTTTTGTTCCACAAGTAACTGCCCGCCTAGTGAAAGTAGCATCTGCTCGCTGAGCCAATCTGATACCTGCTCGGATGAACTCACCACTCGAACACCCTTGCCGTCATAGCCTCCGATAGGTGTCTTGACAATAACTTCGGGTCCGTGCTCTGAAATAAATTTGTCCAACTCGCTACCGGTTGAAACAGCACTCCAAATTGGATTTGGAGCGCCCATTTTGTCTAGAGCTTTTCTCATAACGAGTTTATTTTGCGCGTGGACCAGAGCCTTGGATGGCGGTTGGACAGATATTCCCTGCTCTTCTAGTTGCTCTAAAACTGCGATCGGCACGTGTTCGTGATCAAAAGTAATGACATCGACCGAGCTAGCAAAGTCCAAAACAGTCGCGATGTCGGTAAAGTCTCCAACCGCTGTGGTTGCCTGTTTTGCGGAAGAGTTTTCCTGCTCTGCCAAAACCTTCAACTCAATTCCAAGATTGCTAGCCGGAGGTATCATCATGCGGGCAAGTTGACCACCGCCAATTACTCCAACGCGGTAATGAGTCAACGCCTATTTCCTTAAACTAAAGAGTTTTGCTAGCTTCGGCTTCGATGGCGGCGGCAAGCAGCTTGCTTCTAGAGTAGCCGCTCACAGAAAGCTCCTGGCCATCTACTTTGAGCATTGAAATCACTTTGCCTCGAAACGGCTTGGGTCGCTCCGCCGCTATCGAAGACAGCTCTGTTAGCTGAAGCACTTTCTTTCGCAACCCAAAAAGTCCTGAACGATGGATTACTCGCTGATTGGTAACAACCAAGGATGCGGCCAGCCAGTTCAATAGCGGTATCAGCCAAAACAAAAAAGAACAGGCAACTGCAGCCCATAAGACAATCTGGTAAACCTCAGGTGAGGCCAGTTCGGAGAAATACATCAGGGAAAATGAGCTAGCCGCCAAGACCAGTGTTGGTAGTAGTAGTGCGGTTGCTCTGGGGCGAAGCCGAACTAGCCTGGTTTCAAAGTTTTCAGCCATTATCTAATCTTCCAACTTGGCGCTTCTTAGATGCAGCACATCTCCCGCCGAGACGAAAAGTGTCTTACTGGAAGTCTTCACTTCTAATCGCCCCTGATCATCAATGTTTACTGCTTCCCCAACCGCAAAAGTCCCGTCAGGAAAAGAAACTTCAACTAGCTCACCCACCGTGGCCGAAGCGGACAATATTTTGCTGCGCAAGTGGCTAGCCAAAGCGTCACCACCCGAGGTCACCAGATCCAAATAGAGGTCTTTGAAGTTGGTCACAATCTTGGCCAGTAGCCGATCTCTATCTAGAGAACTGGCTCCGGCAACCAATAAAGAGGTAGCGGTGTTAACAGGTAGCTCTTCCAATCTTTGATTGACGTTTATTCCAAAGCCGACCACCACTGCTGACAGGTCTTTGTTGGCCTCTGCTAGAACTCCGCTGATTTTCTTGCCCTCCACCAGCACGTCATTGGGCCACTTTATCTTTGGGCTAAGCCCAAGCTCCGCGAGCGCGGATCTGATGGCTTCGGCCATCATCAAGCTCAACCAGCCGATTCCCGAGGATTGCCTAAAGTTTGGCCTTACCAACACTGAGGCCATAACCGAACTGCCACTTTCCGCTTGCCACTTCCTATCTAGCCGGCCACGTCCGGCGCTTTGAAACTCAGTAGTCAAAGTGAAAAACTCTGGATGGTTCTTCGACTCGGCCAAAGCCAATAGATCCTGGTTCGTTGAACCGGTTTCAGCAAGGGCCAACAGACCATTAGTCACCGAGGAAGTTAATGGATAATCCATAGCTAAAGCCTAGGCTAGGGGCGGTTTGTAGGAATCCTCATCAATATGGAAAAAATCTCTGCGTAAAGCTGCAATAACATCAAGATATACCTCCTATAAAGTTGGTCCGATACTGCCGAGAGAGCAAATGGAGAACCATTGACTGAAAAACGTAATGATGCGGATCTTTCCACCACTGCCGGCAAAATCGAGGATTTGAGATACCGCTATAACGAAGCGGTCCATGCCAATGGTGATGCTGCTATCAAGAAGCAGCACGCCAAGGGAAAAAAGACCGCTCGCGAAAGAATCGATCTACTCCTAGATAAGGGTTCGTTTGTAGAAGTAGATGAGTTCGTTAGGCACCGATCGAGTGCCTTCGGCATGGACGCCAATCGTCCCTACGGAGACTCTGTTGTCACAGGTTTTGGAACCATCCACGGCAGGCAGGTTGCCGTTTACTCTCAGGACTTTACTGTCTTTGGTGGCAGCCTTGGTGAAGCCGCCGGAAACAAGATCATCAAGATCATGGATTTGGCTATTTCAACCGGTGTTCCAATTATTGGAATCTTGGATTCCGGTGGGGCAAGAATCCAAGAAGGTGTTGTTGCGCTTGGGAAATACGGCGAGATTTTCCGTAAGAACACCATGGCCTCTGGTGTAATCCCGCAAATCTCAATCATCATGGGGCCTGCCGCCGGGGGCGCTGTTTACTCCCCCGCCCTTACCGATTTCGTGATCATGGTGGACAAAACCTCCAACATGTTCGTTACTGGACCAGACGTCATTTTGACCGTTACGGGTGAAGAAGTGGGTATGGAGGAACTTGGCGGAGCCAGAGCCCATAACGAAACATCGGGAGTGGCCCACTACCTGGCCAACGATGAAGAGGATGCTTTGGACTACGCCCGCAACATGCTTAGCTTCCTGCCTCAAAACAACTTGGCGGAAACCGTAGTTTACGACTCGCATTCCGAGCTGGAGATAACCGAGTTCGATAAGAAGCTAAACACCTTGATTCCAGATTCTCCGAACCAGCCCTATGACATGCGAACCGTTATTGAACACCTGGTTGATGAATCGAACTTCTTGGAAGTCCAACCTCTGTTTGCACCGAATATCTTGATTGGCTTCGCGCGAGTTGATGGTAGAAGCGTCGGAATCATTGCGAACCAGCCTTCCGCTATGGCGGGAACACTCAACATTGACGCGGGTGAAAAAGCTGCAAGATTCGTGCGCTTCTGTGATGCGTTCTCTATTCCGATTGTCACCCTGGTTGATGTTCCAGGATATCTTCCTGGAACAGATCAAGAATGGGCTGGAGTAATTCGCCGAGGAGCAAAGTTGCTATACGCATATGCAGAAGCAACAGTTCCGCTGGTGACAGTTATTACTCGCAAGGCATACGGCGGCGCATACATTGTTATGGGCTCCAAGCAACTTGGTGCTGACATAAACCTTGCTTGGCCAAGCGCCGAGATTGCTGTTATGGGTGGCCAGGGTGCTGTGAATATCTTGTTCCGAGACAAGATCAAAGAGGCGGAAGAAGCGGGCAAGGACATAGCCAAGGTTCGAGCCGAGCTTGCTGCCGAATACACCTATAACGTTGCCTCGCCATTTTTGGCAGCAGAGCGAGGTGAGCTCGATGGCGTTATAGAACCCTCCGCTACCAGAATTTCAATAATTAAGGCTCTTCGGGCTCTACGCACCAAGCGAGCATCGCTACCTCCGAAAAAGCATGGAAACATTCCGCTCTAATGAAAGATTCCGGCAGCAAAGACATTGCCTCCGCTATCGAGGTGGTTGCGGGTAGCCCCACACCAGAGGAGTTAGCTGCAGTCGTTGCCGTTTTGAGCGAGAGTGCAACTACAGCGAAATCGACACAAACTGAAACCAACTGGGCAAGAGGTTCAGACATGCTTCGTGGCGCTAAGGCGCCTGGGGATCAGCAGTGGCGGCCGGATTTTAAGGGCGAAATTTAGTCCCCCAAAGTGGGGACAGCTCAAGCGGGGTAATTTGCTGTGGCCAGTTCGAACTTTAACTAAGTTAACAACAGGACCCATTCAGTAGTAGCTATCAGGGGAAAGCTTGAATGGATCTGGGGGTTGAGACCCGGGCCTGTATACAGCCCGGGTCCTCCAATTTAAAGCTTCAAGAAAACATCTGGTGTGGCGGTGCCTGGGCGAGACGCCACAAATGTCGCATTTGTTTTACCTCCGCGCGGAGCTCGAATAGTCACTCTTCCCGTTGAAATCCCATCAAGCTCTGATGCAAATCTTTGTCGGATATCGGCTTTTGCATTATCACTCAGCGATGCAAGACCTCCTTCATCAAGCACCACAACTTCAACCCCTCGCAACCTGGCTGCCCGAATCGCCAACTTCAGTTTTGAGTCGATTAAATCTCTTCCCCTTATGCCATCACGTAACTCCGCCTCGAGTAACGCTGCCGCCGACCTCGTCTCCTGATCTAACTCACCCGTTGCAATCTTTTCCAGTAAGGGATAAGACAGGCTCAGGGTCTCGGTTAGTCTTCTAGATCGCGCAATCCTTGTTGCAGACTCAATAGTTGAAGCCGCCTCAATCTCAATTGCTTTATCTAAGAAACTCTGGGTTTCGGATTCGATGCGTGCTAACGCATAAGAAAGAGCGTTAGCTGCAACCACTAGCGCCAGAGCGCCCGCGAGTCCTGTGTTAAAAAGAGCTCCAGCGCCGCCCCAAACTAAGACCTCGAGTGAAAGTATTGAGCTTCCGATCCAAGAAACTACCTGTTGTCCCCTAATTGCCGTTACTGCTAGCAGCGCACCAATGCCAGAAACATACCAGCTGGATTGCGAATCAACAGCTGAAGTTTCGACCGCTGCGTGGATGAGTTGTGGAACAATAAGTACAACCGAAAGATTAATCCAAGCCAGCAAAGCTGGCATTTTTCTGTTGCGATAGTAAAAAACCGAAAACAGCGCAACCACTACATAAATATGGAGACCGGCAGCGGCCAAAACCCAATTGGTGTAACGGTCAAAGCCAATCAGGGCCGTAACTGGTGGGATCAATACAAGAAGAGCGCCAATAAGTTGGATAAACGAAAGCGGGAGTCTAAACACTTGGACTCCACTCCAAAACTACGTCGGTGCCTTCACCGGGTGCGGATCTAATGAATACTCGACCACCCACACCCTTCACGCGCCCAATAATCGAAAGTTGGATCCCTAATCTATCCTTGGAAATTCTTGAAGGCCGAAAGCCTTTTCCGTTGTCGCTGACAACAATTTTTAGACCTTTACCACTGCCTTGCAGCGAAACTATTCTCTTCGTTACACGCCCTGCGTGCTTCGTCGAATTATCGATGGCTTGAAGTGTCGCTTCCGTGAGCGCCTCGGAGACTTTGTCATCTAATGGCGAATCATTGGTTTGTTCCAAGTGCACTTCAAATTCAGGATGAGCATCGCGGATTCTATTGTTGAGCGCTTCAAAGAAACTCACTTGGGTGACGGGGGTATAATCACCAACGGATTCGTTAGCTGACTCTAAGTTCTTGATTGCATCTTTCGCGGAATTGCTCGCTAGCTCAATCTCCTTTGGAGTTTGTGCCTTGGATGCAATAAGCAGCGTCGTCAAAACCTTGTCATGGACTAAAGCGTCGAGTCTTGCTTGCTCAATACCGAGTGCTTGGCTTTGAGCGCTTTTTACTCCGCTGGCGATTAGGTTTTGACTCGCAAAATCCGTTTTAGCTGCCTGCCATCGAAGAGCAATTGCCATCACTATTCCAATTGATGCCAGAACAAAAAGATGAAGTGAGTCTTGGATTGCCAAGATAAATTCACCTGAACCGGCACTCGGTGAAATGCGAAGAGCTATCCAGCCCAAGGAAACCGTGACTATGTATGTCACCCCGAGCCAAAAAGGAAACGAGGTTCCCGCCGCAATTGCTGAAACTCCAAGGAGCCACCAGATCCAGGGCTTGAAAGATTCGGGCAAAATCACGGAAGCATCGTAATGAAGGGGCCAGGTAGCAAGCAGAATCAAAGTAAACACTGGAATCGACCTAAACCAAACCACTGGGGATTGGAACGCGAAGTGGCTGACCAAGAAGCCAACAACCAGAACCAGCAAGACAATTACTGAAATCAAAAACACGGTTGGGTTTAGATATTCAAACTGCCCAAAACCATTTACTAGAGCCTCGGAAACTACGGCAATCAAAAGGAACGAGAAGATGCTTGCAAACAGCTGGTTCACTCTGTTTACTGAGTAGCTTTTTGTTGGAACTTCCCTTTTCAAGGCCAATTAGAGGTTTCCTTCCTCAATCAACCCGTCCTCAATTGCACGCAGCAATAGCTCTGTCTTATTCACGGCCGGTCTTCCAATGGTTGCGTACTTCGTGCGAACGCGATCGATGTGCTCTTTAGCAGTGCTGACTGTGATGTTAAGGCTGTATGCAACCTGCTTCAGAGCCAGCCCCGAAGCATATAGCGAGAGCACCTCTTGCTCGCGGGGGGAAAGTTTGGCACTGGTGAACTCTTGGTCCGCATCGATGGCGGCTGTGGTTTGTAGGTTGTTGACAAGCATTCCTGCTGCGACCATTCGAATTGCTTCAACCAGCTCGCTCATGCTGTGTGACTTTGGAACTAGGGCAGCAGCCCCTGCCTTTAGGGCTGCTCTGACAAGCTGGGCTTTGTCCGCGATGCTAAAAACCAATACCGAAATGCCTTTGGAAACCAATCGCTTGACGTTTTCCTCAGCCTTTGAGCCATCAGCTAGCGACAAATCAAGTACCGCCACGTCCACAGCCTTATCTCCGATAGCGTTCAGGGCGTCGCTTACTGAATCAGTTGAAGCCAAAATATGGAAGTTGTTTTGCTCACAAACTGTAGCTAGTGCCAAGCGAATAGCCTCGTGATCATCGACGATGATCACACTAATTTCTTGCTCACCGGTAATCGTCGAGACGTCTGTAGTTTTTCTCATTCCAGCTCCAGAGTTGCCAAGGTTTCCAAGTGATGGGTGTGAGGGAATAAGTCAAATGCGCGGATATCAACTATTCGGTAACCAGAAACTGAAAACGTCTTTAGGTCCCTAGCCAGGGAGACTGGGTCGCATGCCACATAGATGATCTTCTTGGGTTTCAAAAAAGCCAATTGGTCAACAACCGATTTGCCGGCACCTGCCCTTGGTGGATCGAGAATGACTGTAGCGCCAGCTAGGTCCAAGCCTTGCTTGATTTGCAACTTCAAGAATCCTTCAACTGGTGCAGCAACGGCTTTATGTTTGGAAAGATCCACCAAGTTCGCTGAGGCATCGCTAGTTGCAACTTTTGATGACTCAACGGTTGTGATGTTGAGTTTCTTTCCATACTTTGTCGCAAGGGCTCCGGAGAACAGCCCGGCTCCTCCATAAAGGTCTAGGTTGTTTGCATCGAGCTCGAGCCCTTCGGAAAGTTCAACGATTTCTGAAGCGAGAAGTTCAGCGGCTCCCCTGTGTACTTGCCAGAATCCTCCGGTTGAAATTCGGAAACTTCTTCCAAGGGCACGTTCGGTGAGCCTTTTGTCACCTTTCATTTTTTTGTCAATGAACCACTGGATACCGCCAGTTGAGGCTGTGGAGATTTCAATTCGTTTAACGTCTTGCCAGTTTTTGAGGTGGACACCGAGTTCATTAATCTCAGCGACGGCAAGTGGCAAAGTTTTCACTGGAACTACGTTGTGGGTGCGCTCTTGGTAGGGACCCGCAACACCCTCGTCTGAAACATGCAACTGAATTCTTGTTCGGTAACCGAGTCCGTTTGTTAGATCGTCTCCTGGAACTGGCATGACTTGAACCCTTTTATTGATTCCGGCCATGCGAGAAAGGGACTCTTCAAGAACGTCTGTTTTTAGCTGTCTTTGGTGCTCGAGTGCTAGATGTCCAAACTCTGCACCTCCGGCTCCAAGGCGATCTGCTTCTTTCCAAATATGGGTAACGCGCTTTGGGGAAGGAGTTAGAACTTCAACTGTTTCCGCACGACAAAACGAGCCGCCTTTATCCTCAAATACTTTGGCTCGCACTTTCTCGCCAGGGGCGGTGTGAGAAACAAAAACCACGCGACCTTGATGCCTTGCCACGAAGATTCCACCGTGGGCAACCTTCTCTATCTCTAGCTCGATCTCGCGGTTTAGCCAATTCTCAGTTTTGTTCATTCGTCAAGTGTTCCACAGCTGCAAGTAGTCTTTATCCGTGACCCGATTAGTCTTGGCTTCGAGCTCCCCCGCTAGGTTATCCCTGCTCAAGGCAGCCGGCATAGACCCTGAGGTTGTTGTCCCCACTGTGGACGAGCAAGCGCTAACCGAGCAAATAAAGTCCGCTGACCCCAGTGTTGCCACTTCGCACCTGGTGCAATACCTTGCCAATGCCAAGGCCGAATCTGTAGTGAATGACCATAGAACTCACGGGGCCCTGGTGCTCGGCGGGGACTCTGCTCTCGAGTTTCAAGGAGCTACTCTTGGTAAGCCGTACCTACCCGAAGTTGCTATTGAGCGTTGGAAGAAACTCAGGGGAAGCTATGGGGTCTTGCATAGCGGTCACTGCCTTATCGATAATCGTGACCCAGCAACCCCCAAAACAGTTTCTAAAACGAGTTCAACTAAAGTCTTCTTCGCTGATGTCAGCGACGATGAAATTGCAGCCTATGTTGCAACTGGTGAGCCACTAAAGGTGGCGGGAGCTTTCACAATCGACGGAATCGGCGGTGCCTTTATAGAACGTATAGAAGGTGACGCACACACTGTGGTTGGTCTATCCCTTGGTGTCTTGCGAGAGCTAACCAAAGAGCTTTCAGTCGAATACACCAGCCTTTGGCGCTAATCACAGCGATTTACCTGATTGTTTGTAGCCAAGGGCCAATTTTGAGCCACCAATAGCCAATAGGATTTGGTGTTGTGAGCGGATTGATAAAAAAGGTTCTGATTGCCAATCGTGGCGAGATCGCCGTCCGTATCGCAAGAGCAGCCAAAGACAGTGGTCGAACCTCAGTTGCTGTGTATGCCGATCAAGATCGCGACAGTTTGCATGTCCGAGTCGCTGATGAGGCCTATGCACTAAATGGAACAACATCTGCCGAGACCTATTTAGTTATCGAGAAACTCCTATCCATAGCAAAAAGATCAAGTTGTGACGCAGTTCATCCAGGCTATGGATTCCTCGCAGAAAACGCTGACTTTGCTAGAGCGGTTCAAGCCGCTGGTTTGATTTGGATTGGGCCGTCCCCTGAAGCAATTGAGCGCCTCGGCGACAAAGTATCGGCTAGACATGTTGCGGAAAAAGTTGGAGCCCCCCTTGCGCCAGGAACTCTAAACCCCGTAAAGGACTCCAAAGAGGTCCTTGATTTTGTTGCCAAGCACGGTTTGCCGGTAGCCATTAAGGCAGCCTACGGTGGTGGTGGTCGCGGAATTAAAGTCGCCTACCAAGAGTCAGAGGTTGCGGAGTTATTTGAATCTGCGACTAGAGAAGCAGTTGCCGCTTTTGGAAGAGGCGAGTGCTTTGTAGAGAAATACCTAGAGAAGCCGCGCCATGTCGAAACGCAGTGCCTGGCTGACAGTGCTGGCAACGTCGTGGTTGTTTCAACCCGAGACTGTTCATTGCAGCGAAGACACCAGAAGCTGGTTGAGGAAGCACCGGCCCCGTTTCTAACAGCAGAACAAACCGGCAAGCTTTACGAGTCCTCGAAGGCAATTCTTAAAGAGGTCGGTTATCTAGGCGCTGGAACCTGTGAGTTCTTAATTGCTCAAGATGGCACCATTTCATTCTTGGAGGTAAACACCCGCCTTCAGGTTGAGCACCCGGTTTCGGAAGAAGTTACAGGTCTCGACCTTGTGCGAGAGCAGTTTCGGATTGCCGAAGGGGGGTTGATTGACTATCAAGACCCAGAGGTTGTTGGGCACAGTTTCGAATTCAGAATTAATGGCGAAGACCCAGGGCAAAACTTCATGCCAGCCCCAGGTTCAGTGCGCGTCTTCCGAGCTCCCGGAGGTCCTGGCGTTCGGGTGGACAGCGGCGTTGAGTCTGGTGATGCCATCTCTGGAAACTTTGACTCAATGATTGCCAAACTGATTGTCACCGGGAAAGACCGCACTCAAGCACTTGAAAGATCAAGGCGCGCGCTTGCAGAGTTGCAAGTTCTCGGACTCCCAACAGTTATTCCATTCCATCGCAAGGTAGTTAATGACCCAGCCTTTGTCGCAAGCGATGGAAACTTCAAGGTATATACAAGATGGATTGAAACCGAATGGGTTAATGACCTTGAGCCATGGGGTGGTCAAGTTGACCCCATTGAGCAAGTTTCCAGCTCAAGAAAGAACGTGGTTCTAGAAGTTGACGGCAAACGAATAGAGGTACGCCTTCCATCTAGGCTGCTTCAATCAGGCAGTGATGCGGCAACAGGTGGCCGTGCTCCTAGGCGAAAGATCTCATCGCACCACGGTTCAAGCGGTGCTGGGGATAAATCCATTAAGGCGCCGATGCAATCAACCGTGGTAAAACTCGCTGTTTCCGTCGGTGACAAGGTGGTCGAAGGCGAACAGGTGATAGTGCTAGAGGCCATGAAAATGGAGCAATCGATTTCGTCTCCGCGAGATGGAGTGATTAAGGCTCTGAAGGTAGCTGTTGGTGAAACAGTTCCTTCTGGAACAGTGTTGATTGAATTTGAGGACTAATCAAAGTTTGGATTGTGTAGCGCTCTTGCCGCTTCCGTGATTGTCGCGGTCAATGATGGGTAAACCGTGTAGGTTCTTGCCAAATCGTCTACGCTCAGGCGGTTTTCTACTGCCATCGCAATTGGGTAAATCAGCTCAGAAGCGTTAGGGGCAACCACCACACCGCCAATCACAGTTCCGGATCCAGTGCTAGAAAATAGCTTGATAAAGCCATCATTTAGTCCTGTCATCTTAGCTCTGGGGTTGGTTGCCAATTGAATGGTCTCTACCTGAGCATTTACTAGACCTGCTTTGATGTCGCTTTCTGACCAGCCCACCGAGGCAATCTCGGGAGAGGTGAAGACGTTAGAAGCGATGTTGCGCTTGAGGGTTGGAGCTGCAACGTCACCCATGGTGTGGAATACGGCGGTTCTTCCCTGCATTGAGGCTACCGATGCCAGCGGGTAGAAGTCTGTGCAGTCCCCAACCGCATAGACATTGGCGCGTGAGGTTCTAGCCACTCGGTTTGCGATGATGTGCCCTGAAGCGGCTTTTTCAACGCCTGCTTCTTCAAGTCCAATGTTTTCGGTGTTAGGAATAGAACCAACCGCAACTAGGCAGTGGCTACCTTCGATGGTCTTGCCATCTGCAAGAGTGACCTTAACGCCCGTAGCAGTTTTCTCGATTTTGTCAGCGCGTGAGTTTTTCATGATGTTCATGCCCTCGCGGCGGAAAACCTCTTCAATCAAGACCGCCGCATCCATGTCTTCACCCGGAAGAACATAATCTCTACTCGAAACAAGAGTGACTTGGCAATCCAAACTCAAGTACGCGGACGCAAACTCAGCGCCAGTGACACCAGAGCCAACAACAATCAGATGCTCGGGTAGCTGTTTCAGGTTGTAAAGCTGAGTCCAGGTGAAAATTCTTTCGCCGTCTGGCTCTGCGCCTGGCAGTATTCGTGGCCTCGCTCCGACAGCCAAAATAATCGTCTTGGCCTCAAGGCGTTCTGGTTTAGATCCATCGACAGGCTGTGCAATCACGTGATGGTTACCGTCCAGTCGGCCGGTTCCATTGATGATTCGAACCCCCTCGCTCAAGAGATTCTCTGTCATTTCTTTTGACTGACTTGAGGCTAGCTCGAGAAGTCTCTTGTTTACCGAGGCGAGATCGACGGTAACCGTTGCGTTGCCGTCAGCGACTTTGATTCCGAATGAGGAAGCTGTCTTTACAGCCTCTGCGGCAGCGGCGGTTGCTATAAGTGTTTTCGAGGGAACCACATCGGTCAAAACTGCGGAGCCACCAATACCACTTCGTTCGATGAGTGTGACCTTGGCACCAAGTTGCCTGCCCGCCAGGGCTGCCTCGTAGCCGCCTGGGCCACCGCCAATTATTACGATGTGTTGGTTGGTTTTTGGTTGGTTCACCCCCTAATTCTGCCTTATTTTGCTTCTGGTCTCGCCAGCTAGACTGAAAACCATGACTAATCCACTAGAAATACAAACCAATAGCCCGTTCGAAATCGCAAAACAGGCTGCGGATCAGATTCGTGAAGCCACAGGAGTGGAAACCCACGACATCGCACTCACACTTGGCTCAGGCTGGGCAAAAGCAGCCGATCTAATTGGTGAAGAAGTTGCCAGCGTCCCAGCCAAAGACATCATCGGCTTCTCAGCACCGGTAGTAGAAGGTCACGTGGCTTCTATTCGTTCGATCAAGCTTCCTAGTGGAAAGTTTGCTTTAGTCCTTGGTGCGAGAACTCACTTCTATGAAGGTCATGGTGTTCGAAGGGTCGTGCACGGAGTTCGAACAGCTGCTGCTACGGGAGCCAAGACAATGATCTTGACTAACGGTTGCGGTGGCCTGAAGGAGACCTGGAAGCCAGGAACACCGGTTCTAATCAGCGACCACATCAACCTCACTGCTTCAAGTCCACTAGAAGGACCAACCTTCATTGATCTAACAGATCTTTACTCCAAGAGATTGCGTGAGTTGGCAAGAACAGTGGATGCCAGCCTAGATGAAGGAATCTACGCTCAGTTCACTGGACCACACTATGAAACTCCCGCCGAGGTCCAAATGGTTAAGGCCATGGGTGGCCACCTAGTTGGAATGTCAACCGCCCTAGAAGCAATCGCGGCTCGTCAAGCAGGCATGGAAATTCTAGGTTTCTCACTAATGACCAATCTTGCGGCCGGAATTCAAAAGACTCCCCTATCCCATGCAGAAGTTCTTGAGGCGGGTCGAGAAGCAGAGCCAAGAATTAGCGCATTGCTGGCAGCAATTATCCAGAAGATATGACGCAGCTAGAAACCCTCGTTCAACAAGCACGTAGCTGGATCGCTCAGGATCCAGATGCGGAAACCGTAAACGAACTTCAGCAGCTGATCGAAAGCGCCGACGAAGCAGGGCTAGCCGAGCGCTTTGGTCAGAGAATTGGCTTTGGAACCGCGGGTCTTCGAGGATTACTAGGCGCGGGACCAAACCGAATGAACCGGGTCTTGGTCTCCCAAGCAGCCGCTGGAATAGCCAAGTATCTCAAGGATAACTTTGATGACCCGAGCGTTGTGATTGGTTATGACGCCAGAAAAAACTCAGATGTCTTTGCCAAGGATTCAGCTCAGATCTTTGCAGGCTTTGGAGTTCGAGCCTTTTTGTTTCCTGACCTAGCAGCTACACCACTGGTTGCCTACGCGGTAAGAAACCTTGGGGCTTCCGCTGGCGTAATGGTAACCGCCTCACACAACCCACCAGGTGATAACGGTTACAAGGTCTATGACCACACCGGTTCTCAAATCATCACTCCGATGGATAGCGAGATAGCTAAGCACATTGACGAATTTGCTAAATCTGGATTGGTTTCAGATCTGACTCGTTCTGATTCGTTCGTCGAGGTTCCGGGAAGTGTGAGGACCGGATACTTGCAATCAGTAAGCGGGCTGCTAAATAAGCATTCGACAAGAAAAGATATCAAGATCGTTTATTCAGCCATGCACGGCGTTGGAGCTAGCTTCATTGAAGAAATATTCGAGCTTTCGGGATTAACACTTCCAACGCAGGTGCTTTCTCAGCAACAGCCAGATGGCAAGTTTCCAACAGTGGTGTTTCCAAACCCTGAAGAGCCAGGCGCCATGGATGAGTCGATGGCTACCGCTTTAATTCACAATGCAGATTTGGTTTTAGTAAACGATCCTGACGCCGATAGATTGGCAGTTGCTTTCAAGAAAGCCGATGGTGACTATCAGCAACTAACTGGAGACCAACTCGGACTAATTCTCGGAGAGGAAATGGCCTCCAGGGCTTCTCGCGAAGGTTTGACTGGATCTTTGGCTTGTTCGATAGTTTCAAGCAATGCGCTGGGAAAAGTGGCCGAGCACTACGGCTTTGGTTTTGAGCAGACTCTTACTGGATTCAAGTGGGTGAGCCGAGTTCCGAATCTAATTTTTGGATACGAAGAAGCCTTGGGATATTGCGTGGACTGGAATCAGGTCCGTGACAAAGATGGTCTTTCCGCTGCGGTAATTGTCGCAGACATAGCCTCTGCTCTTGCAAGCCAGGGATACACCCTTGGCGACCAGCTAGAAAAACTAATGCAACGCTATGGTTACTTCTCTACTGGGCAGATTTCCATTCGAGTTACAGATTTGAGCATCATCTCAAACATCATGCAGAACCTAAGAAACAACCCGCCTGCCCAAATAGCGGGAGTCGATGCTTTGTTCCAAGACCTAAACCAAAGCTCAGGTTCTCTTCCTGCAACCGACGCCTTAAAATTCTCACTGGCAGATGGCCGGACAGTAATTGTTAGGCCTTCTGGGACCGAACCAAAACTTAAGTGCTACCTGCAGGCAGTGTCGGATAGCGATGCTAAATCCAAACAGCTACTTGAAGAGCTTGAATCCTCGATGCGAAAGATTCTTGTTTAGCCCTTAGGGTTTTTTCTGAATTCGTGAACGCTTTTAGGAACTGGTAGTTTCTGAGACTCTGCGTCTGCCGCTATCGGCTCGCCAGCTACTAGCTGAAGTGGGATTACCCCAGACCACACGCCAGTTCCCTCACCCTCACCGTCCTGAGGCATTCCCGACCTAATCTTCACCGATGCTTCAGCTAGAGAAATTGAGAGCAGGGTTGTAGCGGCTAACTCTTTGTTGGTTGATTTTCTCACCTCTAGGGTTCTGCCTGGAACGAGACCGTCGCTTACTTTTTCCAGAAGCTCGTTCTTGTCATCGCCGGTAATTTCCTCCGCAGTGCCAAGAATCACAACCGAACGGTAGTTCATGCTCGAATCAAAGGTGGTCCGAGCAAGAACTAGACCATCGAGTTTTGTGACGGTGATGCAGGTGGGTGCCCCTTTAGCAAGTTCGCGCATGAACCTTGCTCCCGATGAACCGTGGATCAGAATCCTGTCACCTTCACGCACAAATGCGTATGGCAAAACAAACGGCTGATCATTTTCTACGTATCCGATATGGCACAAAATCGTCGAATCCAAAATTTCATACATCGCAGCCCGGTCTGATACCGAACGTTGCTTGAGACGGTTGATCTCAGTTCTTGAGCTCTCGCCGGGGTTTGGAAGTGACATGCAAAGAGCCTATACCTCTATAGCAATGCCTTGGAAAGCTTGATGGAGAGCTCCTCAAGATCAAAAACATGCTGAATTGAAATAATCTCTGCTGGTAGCCCTTGCAGCTGATCAACTAGATCTGGGGTGGTGAGGATTATTTGAGCGTCGGAAGAAACTTTTCTAACGGTGGCAACATCTGCCGCTTCTACAGTTGCTTCTAAATCCAGCATCCGCAGAACCTTTTCGGCGTTGATTTTCAAAAGCACAGATGTGCCAATCCCCATCCCGCAGACCGCAATAATCTTCACAGCTCTATTGTGTCAAGCAGTTAGCTAAGTAGGGAGCGTAACTCCGACAAATCCGCAGCTTGTATCAAACTGTTCACGTTAGCTTGATTGCCCAAAAACTCAGCTAGCTCGCCCATTAACTCAACGTGCGAGCCATGATCTTTGGCCGCAAGGCCAAACACTAAAGAAACCGGATCATTATGCTCGTGGCCAAAAGGCAGCGGTTCTCGAATAACAAGCAGCGATAGGCCAGTTTCGATTACCCCATCTTCTGATTTGCCGTGAGCCAGAGCGATTCCTGGAGCAATAACAATGTAGGGCCCAAATTTCTCAACCGCTGCCAGCATGCTCGCGATATATTCAGTATTTACTCGCCCACTTCGCTCGAGTAACTGACCAGAAAGCTCTATTGCCTCTGTGCGATTGCCAATAGTTTCAACAATTGCCAACGAGTCTGGCCCGAAAGAGCTTGCGAGCAAAGTCATTAAGCTTTTGCGAAGCCTTCGCTGATCATGTCAATTAGTTCTTCGCGCTCATCAAGGCCCTGAAAAGACGCTTCGGCGGCATTTAGCTGGAACTGCTCCAGATCTGCAAGTGTGTAACCGAAGGTGCTCATTAGGATTTCAAGTTCGCGAGTCAGTGTAGTTCTAGACATCAAGCGGTTATCGGTGTTAACGGTTACTTTGAAGCCAAGCTCATACAAGATATCGAACGGGTGGTCGGACATAGTTTCACCAAGCATTGAGATTGCACCGGTCTGAAGGTTAGAAGAAGGTGATAGCTCGAGAGCTATTCCGCGATCGTGAACCCACTCGGCTACTTCTCCAAGCACAACAACATCGGTGTCACCTTCGGCACGAGAGAACATAACATCCTCGATCAGGCGAACACCATGACCTAGACGCAGCGCACGCCCCGAGACAATTGCGTCTCTTATGCTCTCTACGCCGTCCCCCTCACCAGCGTGAACGGTTACCGGAAACAGCTGCTCGGCAAGATACTCGAAGGCAGCTTTGTGATTGATCGGCAGGAAGCCTTTTTCGGGTCCTGCGATGTCAAAACCAACTACGCCGTTGTCGCGGTGACGAACAGCCAACTCTGCGATTTCCATTCCGCGATTGTTTTGACGCATCGCGGTGACTAGCTGTCCGGTTCTAATGAAACCACCCGCTGCCTCAACCTCGGACATTCCCTGCTCCAAGCCATCCTGAACTGCTTCAACTGTTTCATCCAAGCTCAGCCCACTTCTTAGGTGCTGCTCTGGTGCCCAGCGAACCTCGCCGTAGATGACCCCATCGTCGTGCAAATCCAGAACGAACTCCTTGGCTACCCTTGATAACCCCTCAGCGGTTTGCATGACAGCAGTGGTGTGATCAAAAGTTTCTAGGTAGCGCTCAAGTGAGCCAGAGTCAGCGGATTCAAAGAACCATTCTTTAAGTTCCGCAGCATCGGTAGTTGGAAGTTTGTGTCCAACCTTGTCTGCCAAATCAATCATGGTCTGCGGTCTTAAACCGCCATCTAGATGATCGTGAAGTGAGATTTTAGGCAGTGCCTTGATGTTTGTGGCCATTTTTTGTTTTCCTTGTCAAAGCAACTTAGTCAGAAATGCGATCAAGTATTAGCTTTCGCGTAACTTGAGCTTGAGCCTCAATTTTATAAGCTTTCGCGATGGTCTCGGCCGCACGCTCAAAACGAGCCGGTTCGTCAGTGTGCAAGGTGTATAGCGGAGCACCCTTTTTGACCGTATCGCCTAGCTGAGCATGGAGTGTTACTCCTGCTCCAAATTGAACTGGGTCTTCTTTCCTTGCTCTACCGGCACCTAGTCTCCAAGAGGCAAGTCCTACCGCAAGAGCGTCTAGCTCGGAAATAACACCATCGGCTTCTGCCACCACAGTCTGAGTTTCTTTTGCAACTGGAAGCTTCGCGTCCGGGTCTCCGCCCTGCGCACTAATCATCGCGCGCCATTTATCCATGGCTCGGCCGTCCTTCAAAGCTGCTGCGACGTCAACGTCTCGTACCCCGGCAAGATTTAGCATCTCGGTTGCTAGAGCAACTGTGATTTCAATAACATCCGAAGGTCCACCACCAGCAAGAACATCAACAGATTCCTCGACCTCGAGGGCGTTTCCAACTTTTAGGCCAAGAGGTGTTGACATGTCGGTCAACAGTGCCGAGGTGTTTACACCAGCGTCTTTACCAAGTTGCACCAGGACTTCGGCAAGCTGTCTTGCTCTAGCGAAGTCCTTCATGAATGCTCCAGAGCCAACCTTGACATCCAAAACTAAAGAGCCGGTTCCCTCTGCAATTTTCTTGCTCATGATTGACGATGCGATCAGCGGAATTGCTTCAACGGTTCCTGTGACATCACGAAGTGCGTAGAGTTTTTTGTCTGCTGGTGCTAGTCCAGATCCTGCAGCGCAGATTACCGCGCCAACTTCAGCTAGCTGCTTGGTCATTTCCTCATTCGAAAGGTTCGCTCGCCAGCCAGGAATTGATTCGAGTTTGTCTAAAGTTCCACCGGTGTGGCCAAGCCCTCGGCCAGACAGCTGTGGAACAGCAACACCAAACACCGCAACTAGCGGTGCAAGAGGAAGTGTGATCTTGTCGCCAACTCCACCGGTTGAGTGCTTGTCTGTGGTCGGAACGCCCAGAGATTCGAAGTTGAGTCTCTCTCCCGATGCAATCATGGCCATGGTTAGGTCTTTAATCTCGCGACCATTCATGCCGTTTAGCAAGATGGCCATAGCCATTGCTGACATTTGTTCGTCGGCCACTACGCCGGCGGTGTAGTTCTTGATCAGCCAATCAATGGCTTCCGTAGAAAGCTCCTGCTTATCTCGTTTAGCAATAATCAGGTCGACGGCATCAAATGTGCTCAAGCTCTGGCATCCAGATCTCTAGGTCCAAATGCGTCTGGGATAACCTCATCGATGGTTTTGATTCCTGAAACTGTCTCGAGAAGCATTCCAGGGGCAGAGTGTTCGTAAAGTAGCTGACGACATCTGCCACATGGCATCAAGATGTTGTTGTGCTTGTCTACGCAATAGAAGGCAACCAGTCTTCCACCACCGGTTCTAAATAGATCGCTAACCATGGAACACTCTGCACACAAAGTCACACCATAGGAAGCGTTTTCAATGTTGCAACCGGACACTATTCGGCCGTCTTCAGTTAAGGCTGCAACCCCTACAGGAAACTTTGAGTACGGAACGTATGCTTTTTGCATTGCTGCAATTGCCTCTTTGCGAAGTAGCTCCCAGTCGATTTGCATCCTTAACCCTTCACGTACGGAATACCGTCAGCGGCCGGAGGTCTGGATCGACCCACGAATCCAACGACGGCAATCAGGGTTACAAGGTAAGGAACCATTGTGATGAAGTTCGTAGGAATACCCGGACTAACTTGGTTGGCCCAAATTCGAAGAATAATCGAGAATCCAAACAGCAAGGCAGCCGCAGATGCATAAATTGGATGCCAGCGACCGAGAATCACAACAGCCAACGCAATAAATCCAAGACCTCCGGACATTTCCCGCCCGAATGCTCCCGCGTTTCCAATTGTCAAAGTGGCTCCTCCAAGGCCAGCCAAAAGACCACCTAGAGTAACCCACCAAAATCGAGTTCGCCCAACATTAATTCCAACGGTGTCAGCCGCCAACGGGTGTTCGCCAACCGCACGGGCCCGAAGTCCTAGTTTGGTTTTGAACAGAATGAACCACACCATAATCACAATCAGAACTGCTAGGTAAACCGTGATTCGGTTTTCAAACAAGGCGGGGCCTATGACTGGAATCTGACTCAAAAATGGTATCGAAATTATTGGCAAAGTTCCGGGTGAATTTGTTCCAGCGGAATCCTGAGTTAGGAATTGCTGGTAAAAGAAATTTGTGATTCCAATCGCTAGTACGTTTAGAACGACACCTACGATGATTTGCTGAGCCAAGTATCTCACTGAAAAAACAGCAAGGACCATAGAGAACAGTGCCGCGGTTATCATTGCAGACACAAGACCAACGATTTGGTTACCAGTAATTGTGCTTACGACTGCAGCCATGAACGCCCCAGTCAGAAGCTGACCTTCAATTGCAATGTTTACCACACCAACTCGCTCGCTCATTACCCCAGCCATTGCACCAAGCATGATTGGAACCGCCAAAACAAGCGCAGACCCGAGGATGAAAGCTAATGGAACGGTGTTTCCTCCAGCCAGCCAGCCCAGCAATGCAACCAGAGACAATGCACCAAACAACATTGAGTACCAGATTGACACCCGCTTGTTTCTGTAAACCAAGAGGGCTGCAAGTGCAGTAATCATGAGAAGCAGTACTCCCACCACCGTCCCAAGGAAGTTGGAAGCAATAACAAGGGGCTCTAACTGAATAAGCTCTTTGCTCGAAGAGAGTTGGAAAGAAACATCTTCAGGTTTTCCGACGAGTCCAAAAAACACAAAAATGATAACTGCTACCGAGCCCATAACTGCAGGGGTCTTCCATGACTCTCTCACTTCCTTCACGGCAATTGTCATTTGGCTCCCTTTCCTCCGAAAATTCTCGCTCGAAGGTCATTCAGAATGTTTGTGGTCGGTCGCAATGGAAGCCTGAAAATCGCTCTAATCAGAGGTGGCGCTGCTATGAACAGCACAATTGCGCCCTGGATGATACCTAGAACATCAGGGGAAATTCCAGCAGCTTGAATACTGGCGCCGCCAGCCTTGAATGCGCCAAACAGCAAACCGGCAAGCAATACTCCTGGTGCTGATGATCCACCCAGCAACGCAACAGTTATTGCATCAAAACCAATTCCAGAGTGAGAGCTAGGAGAAACACCACCCGTGGAAGCTAGTGCCTGGTTAGCACCCGCGACTCCGATAAACGCTGCGGAGAGTGCTAGAGCTAAGACATATGTTCTCTCAACTTTTATTCCAGCGGTCCTGGCTGCTGAGGGATTGAATCCTACGGCACGCATTCGGAACCCGACCGTTGATCTTTCAAGTAGCCACCAATAAACCACCACGGCCACTAGAGCGAGGATGAAACCAAGGTGGAGTGAAAAACTGTCTCCAAGAAGCAAAGGAAGCCTCGCTGTCTCTGCTGCAGGATCTGATTTGGTGTTACCGCCAGTCTCGGCCCCCTGAAGAAGATCTGGATTTAGCAGTAGGAAGGAAAAAAGATTTACCATCACATAATTCAGCATGATTGTTGTGATGACTTCGTTCGCTCCGGTTCTGGCTTTGAGATAACCCACTAGTGCACCAAGGAGGGAGGCGCCTACTATGGCGGCAATCACTGCGACCACAAAATGTAAAACTGGAGGCAGCTCCATTCGGGTTGCTACGAAGGTGGCCCAAATCATTCCCGAAATCATCTGACCGGTTCCACCTATGTTGAATAGGCCGACTCGGAAACCAAGAGCGATACCTAATCCGGCCGCAATCAAAGGACCGGCTAGCCGAAGACTCTCAGTGAGTGGCCTTATAGCCGATTCGAAAGTTGCAGCTCCAGCGTTATAAAGAGAGCCTCTGAACAAAGCTGCGTAACCTTCGGCCACAACGTTACCCGCTGCACGGATGCTGGCCATTGGGTCTGCAAATAAGTAACCAGTTGCAGACAAGAACTCTCTGTTTGAGGCGATCATGAATGCTGCGCCAACGATAAATCCAAGCAAAACGGAAAGTAAGGTTCTAACTACTCCCCCTGAAACGATTTCCTTGAGAGCTCCATTCCAATCAATTGGGTCTCTTTTGGTCTTAGTCATCATGCGGCAACGCCTGCCATCATTTGGCCAAGTGTGGCACGATCAGTTTTTGCGTCCACAATGCCTACTATTTGACCCCGGTACATAACAGCAATCCTGTCGGCCAAGGCTGTAACCTCATCAAGTTCGGTAGAGATGAGAACGATCGCTTTTCCTTGATTTCTTTCCTCCACAATTCGCTCATGGATAAACTCAATCGAACCAACATCAACGCCGCGAGTTGGTTGGGAAACAACCAGTAAATTAACGTCGCGCGACAACTCCCTGGCTAGTACTACTTTTTGTTGATTCCCGCCAGAAAGGTTTCCCGTCATCGTTTGAGTTGAAGGTGCCCTCACGTCAAACTCCACAAGCAGCTCCTTAGCAAGCCTGGATCGCCTCGAGAAGTTGATGTTTAGCCCTTTGCTGAATGGGGCTTTGAATGACCCATTGAGCATCAGATTCTCTTCGATGGAAAACTCTGCAACTAATCCGTCTTTCTTTCTATCCTCTGGAACGAATCCAACGCCCGATTCAAGGCGCCTTCTTACGGAATCTTTGTTCACCCGATCACCAGAAATGCTTATTGATCCCTGATCACCAAACAGTTTTCTTAGCCCCAAAATCGCTTCGGCTAGTTCCGTTTGGCCATTACCTTGAACACCAGCAATTGCAAGAATCTCGCCGGCCCTCACCGAAAAGCTGACGTCCTGGACCGCTTTATGATCACGATCGTCGAGAACTGAAATGTTTTCAACTTTCAAAACTTCCTCACCCAATTGTGCAGTTTTTTTCTCTACTTTTAGACCTACTTCGCGTCCCACCATCATGCTTGCAAGTTCACTTGTAGGTGCAGATGGTTTGGCCTGTCCAACTACCTTGCCTTGCCGAATTACGGTGATTCGATCCGCAACAGCCTTAACCTCACGCAACTTGTGGGTTATAAACACTATTGATGTTCCAGATTTTGCTAGACCACGCATTATGGTCATCA
>CAEZSX010000003.1_pt1 | contig 15969 bp, 16 predicted proteins | sample 7264071 | NCBI WGS metagenome assembly CAEZSX01 (sample SAMEA6813790, study PRJEB35770) | freshwater metagenome | biome: Freshwater; feature: Freshwater reservoir; material: water | place: Czech Republic | collected 2016-08-15 | depth 0.5m m
CCACACTAAGGAGCATCTTGCCCAAAGGAGCAGAAACAAAAAAGCTTTACCCGGCAACCTATTTAGCGGAAGACGCGGGTGGGAAACTAATCCACTTCTGACCGAGATACGAGACCTCGGAGCCATGGGATAGCCTAGCATGAGACGCCCTGAAGGAGAATAGTTGTCTGAATACGACGAAATCGACCAGCAGATCACCGAAATTTCCGATCTGCCAGCCGTTGAGGTCATTGGTCGCTATGCCGTAGACCTTTTAAGTGTCGCTGCCGTCCAGTGTGGCCTAGCCGCCGACGGGCGAAAAGGTGACCTCGATGAGGCTAGAAAACTGATAACTGCGGTAGCTGGCTTGATCACCGCAGCAGCCCCTGACCTAGGAGATCACCACGCAAGACCCCTTAGAGATGCCCTGCGCCAAGTCCAACTGGCCTTCCGAGAAGCATCCGTAATCAAGGACGCTCCGGGCCAAGGCCCAGGCGAGAAATTCACTGGACCCGTTAACTAGGCAATAGCTTTATCGACACCGAATCCACAGCCATAGCGAACTCTTCACTCGCTGCCCAATGCTTACTGACTCTTTCTAGTAACTCCCGAACTTCCTGGGGGCTAGACCCAAGAAACAATCTGATGGCCACTTCGAGCTCCGCCCCGGCTAACCGCGCCCGCGGATCTGCGGATCGAAGCTCGAATTCAGACACGGCCTGCTCTAAAGAAATAGATTCGGCAACAACTTTTTGGACAATCGGGTTTAGTTCTGCCGGTTGCCAATCTAGTGACTGAGCAATACGAGCAATTGCTGGCCTTCGAATCACAAACTCGCTCTCGCTTCCAGGGTCAATTACAACTCTTGTGCTCAGCTGAGAAGCCGCAGCTAAACAAACCCTGATGGCGTCGGTGGGAACAGGCCTCGCACTTGGGTTCCAGAGCTTCATTGCAGCAACAGAGGAAAACACAACCAAGGCGTCTTGATCGTCGGGAGATTTGACAGTAACAATCGAAAGCTCAGCACTCTTGTCCACTTTCAAACCGTGGGCACCCGCTTCTGATTCACCCAAGTGAGCAATTAGCGGAACGAGGAGTCTCGAGCCTCTAATTGCATCGACTACCCCGGCTTGGCCCAGCTCGCCACTTCGAAAACCTGCGATGGCAGCCAGGAATTCTTTAGGAGCTGAACCATCGTCAGTGGCGAAACGATTCTCCTCGAGCTCTCTTCCCTCCCAAGGAACTCCAGCCGAATCAGTTAAGCGGTTTGGGTTCATTTCGTAGCTCACGATCTGACAACCTGTAGTGCCTGCTCGAGGCTAAAGCGCCCAACATAGAGTGCCTTTCCTAGAACGGCACCAGCTAATCCGCTGGACCTCAGGGTCATAAGAGCCTCTAAATCTGACAGCTTGGAAATCCCACCACTAGCAATAACTGGCTTAGAAGTGAGCGCTAGAACTTGTTCAAGTAATTCCATGTTTGGGCCAGTCAATGAACCATCGCGTGCAACATCAGTAACCACATACCTCGCGCAACCAAACTTGTTCAGCTTGATCAGACTCTCTTCTAGCTCTCCAGCCTCTTCTTTGGTTCCGCGCGCAATCAATCTCCTACCAGACACATCCAAAGATACGCTAATGCGATCACTATGCGACTTGATTGTGTCTTCAACCCAATCCATATCCAAAAGAGCTGAAGTTGCTAGGTTGATTCGCTCAGCACCGGTTGCAATAGCGGCTTGTAGTGATTCTGTATCTCGAATGCCACCAGATACTTGAACTTTTATGCCAGAGCAGGAAGAAGCTACTTCCGAAATAAGTTTTCTGTTTTCACCGCGCCCGAAGGCCGCGTCCAAATCCACAAGATGAATCCAGTTAGCCCCTTGGGAAATCCAATCGGAGGCTATTTCTAAGGGTGAGCCGTAAGACTCTGTCGAGGCTTCGTCACCGGCGCGCACTGACAAGCCATTAGAAATATCTATTGCAGGCAGAAGTTCGAATGAGGAAAGTGATTCGACACTTGCTTGGCTTTGCCGATTGTTTTCTGAGCTACCCACTGTTTAACAGTAGCGTCAGGCAAAACTTCTAAGGAAGCGCGAGCTTGTCCCCTGCAACAAGGTCAGCGCTTTGAAGGTTATTGAGCAGAATTATCTCTGCAACCCAGTCCTGCTGGTTTTGACCGTTTGCGTGAGTCTCGGCAAGTTGCCAAAGGCTTTCGCCTGGCATGACAGAGATGTAGTTGAAAGCCACTGTTTCGGTCGATCCTTCGTCCACCGCTGCGGCGCTTTGGTTGAAGATAAGTCCGGCAATCATGATTGCCAGGGCACTTAGGACAAACAGGGTTCTAGCTAGGCGGGCCCTACGCTTAGGGCTCATTGGGTGGAGCTGGGTGGTTACTGCGGTCATCTTGGTTCCCTTTCCTCAGGTTTTCGAACAAGTGTTCTACTTTGAACAAGATTACAAGGAACCACCGACATTTTGTCAAGAAAATTGCCAAAAATTCGAAAATATGTTTGATTTTGGGCAGATTTTAGAATACAGTTTCGATAAAGCCCAAGAATTGGGCCTATGAAAGGGTCAATATGGACGCCAGCAAGCCTAACCGCCGGGCCACCACTCTAAGTGCCATGCAGGAACGAATCCTCCAGGCCATCCAGCGCTCTAAGACTGATCGGGGCTATGTCCCAAGCATGCGAGAAATCGGCGACGAGGTCGGACTATCCTCCCCCTCTTCTGTCACCCACCAGCTCAACCAGCTAGAGCTCGCCGGATACATCAGCCGTGACCCCAAGAGGCCAAGGACCATAGACGTGCTAATCGAGGTTCCAGGCTACGAAGGAGTCGCTGGTTCAGAGCCAGACAACGTAACGCCAATTGGTGATGCCGCCATGGTTCCCATGGTTGGAAGAATTGCTGCTGGTGGCCCAATAACCGCAGAGCAAAACATTGAAGAGATTTTTCCTCTCCCACGTCAACTAGTTGGAAAGGGTGATCTGTTCTTACTCAAAGTGGTTGGTGAATCAATGATTGACGCAGCCATCTGCGATGGCGACTGGGTCGTTGTGCGTCAGCAACAAACTGCCGAGAACGGCGACATAGTCGCAGCTTTACTAGAAGACGAAGCAACCGTAAAGACTTTCAAGCAGCGCGATGGACACACCTGGTTGCTACCTAGAAATTCTAGCTTTGAGCCGATTCTGGGTGACCGAGCAGTAATTCTTGGAAAAGTTGTTGCAGTCCTAAGAAGCATCTAGAAAATAGAGATTCAGCTCACTAGCAAGCTGCGGCTTTACTCTGGCTTCGATAAGCGTTCCCTGTTCTTGATGAGTGACGCTAACTATCCTTGCTTCCGAATGGATGCGGGAAACTAAATCTCCTCTGGAGTATGGAATCAATGCCTTCACTAGTATCTCGGGTCTAGGTAAGAGTGCTTCAATCTGTTCAAGAAGAACATCAATGCCTTCGCCGGATGCGGCCGAAACCAAAATCGCGCCTGGTTCCATGCCACGCAGTTCAATCTGTCGCTCCAGATCAACCAGGTCACACTTGTTGAATACCAGCAGTTCCTTGACATTCTTGGCATCAACCTCTGCAAGCACGTTACGAACCGTCTGAATTTGTCCTGCGGGGTCTGGATGAGAGGCGTCAACTACGTGGACCACTAAGTCGCTGTGTGCAATTTCTTCGATGGTTGACCTAAAGGCCTCCACTAGTTGATGCGGCAGATCCTTCACAAAACCAACGGTGTCTGCAAGCGTGTATTCGCGACCATCGGCGGTTTGGGTCTTTCTAACAGTCGGGTCCAAAGTTGCAAACAGGGCGTTTTCTACCAAGACACCCGCTCTAGTAATCCTGTTGAGTAACGAGGACTTACCAGCGTTGGTGTAACCGGCGATTGCAACCGCTGGAATCTCATTTTTGGATCTGGAGGACCGCTTGGTGGCTCGCGCTGGTGCCATCTCTTTGATTTGCTTTCGAAGTTTGGCCATGCGGGTGTTGATTCTTCTACGGTCAAGTTCAATCTTGGTTTCACCGGGACCACGAGAACCAATTCCGACACCGCCGCCAACTTGTCCACCGGCCTGCCTAGACATCGACTCACCCCAACCGCGAAGCCTAGGTAGCAAATACTCAAGCTGGGCTAGCTCCACTTGTGCTTTACCCTCTCTTGACTTGGCGTGTTGGGCAAAGATGTCAAGAATGATTGCGGTGCGATCAACCACCTTGACTTTGACAATGTCCTCCAGGTTTCGTCTTTGGCTTGGAGCAAGTTCCGTGTCCGCAATTACGGTATCCGCTTCGCAGGCTCCAACAATTGCCTTTAGCTCCTGAGCCTTGCCCTTACCCAAGTAGCTTGCTGGGTCAGGAAATGATCTTCGCTGCAATAGACCGTCTAGAACCTGAGCACCTGCTGTTTCGGCCAAAGCAGCCAGCTCCCGAAGAGAATTCTCTGCCTCTAGGACAGTGCCTCTTCCCCATACGCCAATAAGCACAACCTTCTCAAGCCTGAGTTGGCGATATTCAACATCGGAAATGTCCTGAAGCTCAGTTGATAGACCAGCGACCCTGCGAAGTGCAGAGCGCTCCTCTAAATCAAGCTGATCGCCATCGAATCCAGCAGTATCGAAGGTCGCCGGAACGGCTTTTTGGTCTCGACCCAGAATGCGGTCAATCATCGACACTGAGCGCTCCGATTCTGATTCCATCCAACTAACACTAGTAATCAGAATTGGGATAAATTGAAGCCATGTCCTCGGATCACTATTTTTCCCAGGAACCTAAAAGCGATTACCAGCCCAAGCAAATTGAGCTAAATGTTGCTGGTGAGGTTTTTCAAGTAACCACAGCCTCTGGAACCTTTTCGCCCCTACGTCTTGATGTTGGAACCTCGGTGCTGCTTGATCACCTCGAACTAGCACCGCAGGATGGCAACATCCTCGATTTGGGTTGTGGCTGGGGTCCGATTGCACTGAATCTGGCCAAGAACAGCCCCAAGGCAAAGATCTGGGCAGTCGATGTAAACAGTCGATCCCTAGAGCTGACTGACTTGAATGCCAAAACCCTAGGGATAACAAACATTCAGACTGAAACTCCAGACGATGTGCCAGCCGATGTCAGGTTCTCTGGGATATGGTCTAACCCGCCGATCCGAGTTGGCAAGAAAGAGCTGCATGCTCTGCTCTTGAATTGGCTTCCCCGCCTCGAGAAAAGCGGATCTGCCTACCTTGTCGTGCAGAAAAAACTAGGGTCCGATTCGCTTCAGAAATGGCTGACCGAGACACTAACTGGAGGTTACGACGTTTCGAGACTGACTTCAGTCAAGACCTACCGAATCATCAGAGTATTGAAAACCACTTAGAGGCTCGCTAGTTCAATTTCTCCATCAAAAGTTAGCTCTGCCGCTCCGCTAATTGAAACGTGTTCCCCGTCTTCGGTTGCGAACATTCGAACTGCCACCAATCCGCCCAAGGCTTGAACTTGCCATTGATTTGGCGCTGCGGGTCCCGCCCAGTATCTCGTGGCTAAAGCAGCAGCAGCTATTCCTGTGCCACAAGAAAGAGTTTCCCCAACTCCACGCTCATGCACTCTGAAAGAGAAGAATCCAACGCCATCTTTAATCATTGGATCATTGGGAACAACAAACTCTATATTGGCCCCGTTGACAGGGGCTGGGTCAACAGCTGGCGCCTCAAAGAGCTTTAGCTGCCTCAGCTCGGCCTCGCTGGACAATGCAACAACAACGTGAGGGTTACCTATTTCAATCCCCTGACCGGGTCTTGCAACCTCAATCCCCTCGGCCTCGACGGTGACCTCACTCGTTAGCTTCCAGCGCCCTAGGTCAACTGCGAATCCGTTGGAGCCTTGAGTTAAATCCTTGACTCCCGCCCGCGTTCCAACAGCAAGAGTTGAACCGCCCTCGATCTTGGCGAGCCCCTTTTCAAGAAGGTATCTAGCAAACACGCGAACACCGTTGCCACACATCTCAGCTGCATTGCCGTCCGCGTTGTAGTAATCCATAAACCAAACTGCTGCAAGTTCGCTAGCCAGGATATCTTTACCCTCAGGAAGTTTGGAGCTTTTGACTACCCTGATAAATCCATCAGCACCAATTCCAAAGCGTCTATCGCAAATCCTTGCTATCTGCTTAGCCGTCAGCGTCAACTCACCCTCAGCGTCCAGAACCAAAACGAAGTCGTTTCCTGTTCCGTGGCCTTTAGTGAAAGCAATAGTTGTCATAGTCAAAGCCTACGGGCGAGCATCCAGCGGCCCGCGTTGCCGAACCAGGGAAATTGCTAACTTCGTAACATTGGGGTCCAACGCGTCAAGCCAATTGATTCTGGTATCTCGCTTGAACCAAGACATTTGTCTTCTGGCATACTTTTGGGTCAACTTAGTAGTTGATTCAATTGCCTGCTCTTGGTCCATTTCGCCATCTATCTGCGCGAGTGCTTGGGCATATCCGATTGCGTAACCGGCGGTAACTGAGTCACGCAGGCCCTTTGAGATTAGGCCCCTGGTTTCATCAACCATCCCCCGATCCCACATCAACCGCACTCGCTCTTCTAGCCTGGTGACCAAGATCTCTCGATCCATCCGTAACCCAATTTCTAGAACCTCTTGCCAAGAGTCAATCTCATCAGGCAGTGCGGCTGCGAAAGGCTCTCCTGTCAATGTGACAATCTCCAACGCTCTGACTATGCGGCGCCCATTCTCCGGATCAATTCGACTAGCAGCACTCGCATCCAAATCTTTTAGCTTTCCGTGCATCGCGGCTGGACCAATCTCGAGAAGTTCTTGCTCAAGCTCAGCTCTAAGGTCTTTGTCGCGCACGGGGAACTCAAAGTTGTTCAACACCGCTGCAACATAAAGCATCGAACCGCCAACCAAGATAGGCACTGCCTCACGTGATTGAATCTCCAGAATCTTGGCCCGCGCCAGTTTTTGATACTCGGCTGCCGTTGATTCCTGAGTCACGTCAAGCACGTCAATCAAGTGATGCTCAATTCCTCTTCGCTCGGAAACCGGCAACTTAGCTGTCCCGATATCCATGCCCCGATAAAGTTGCATGGCGTCGGCGTTTACTATCTCAGCTGCTGAACCTTCGTCCCGTATCGTTTCAGCAATTCGCAACGCCAGTTCGCTTTTACCGGTACCGGTTGATCCAACGATGGCAATTAGTTGCGTTGGCATTACTTTCTTTTCAAAGTGGGGATACCAATGCTGACGGCTTTTGCCGAACCAGTATCAACAGAGCAAGACGCCGCTTCAAGGGCATCGTAAGCATCTCCAGCCCTTGTCGGCACCATGCTGTATCCAGCTACTGGTTGGTCGGCGAGCAAGAAGTATGGTTTGGCGTCAGTTACCTTGACCGTCACCAAATCCCCCGGCCTGGGTTCTTTCTCACCAGCTGGTAGTTCGAAATGAACCAACCGGCTATCTCTTGCACGACCGCTAAGCCGGTTGTTCTGTGAGTCCTTTCGGCCCTCGTGATTGCCAACCAGAACTTCAACGGATTTGCCGATCTGTTTCTTATTCTCTTGCCAAGCAATTGCATTCACGTGCTCGATTAGGCGCTCATATCTTTCTTGAGCGACCTCTTTGGAAATTTGGTCAGGCATGTCCGCTGCTGGTGTGCCGGGGCGCTTGGAGTACTGATAGGTGTAAGCCATTGTGAAACGAGATTGAGTTGCAATTTCCATAGTGTCTTGGAAGTCTTGCTCTGTTTCGCCCGGGAAACCGACGATGATGTCGGTAGTAATTGAGGCCTCTGGCATAGCCGCCCGAACGCGATCCAAAATGCCTAAGTACTTGTCAGTTCGATAGCTACGTTTCATGGCCTTCAAGATGGCGTTCGAGCCCGACTGCAGCGGCATGTGTAGGTGTGGCATGACATTGTGAGTTTCCGCCATTGCGTCGATTACGTCATCGGTGAATGCGGCAGGGTGAGGAGAGATGAATCTAACTCGCTCCAGCCCTTCAATTTCGCCACAAGCCCTAAGCAGCTTGGCAAACGCTCCCCGATCACCAAACTCAACACCGTAGGTATTGACGTTTTGGCCTAGCAGCATGATCTCGATGACACCGTCATCGACCATTGCCTTGATCTCGCTCAGAATTTCGCCTGGACGACGATCTTTTTCCTTACCCCGAAGAGACGGAACAATACAAAAAGTGCAGCTGTTGTTGCATCCCACCGAAATCGAGACCATACCTGAGTAAGTTGAATCTCTCTTGGTTGGTAGGTCAGATGGGAAGGTTTCTAGAGCCTCAATGATTTCGACCTGGGCCTCGCGGTTGTGCCTGGCTCTTTCTAGTAGCACCGGTAGCGAGCCCATGTTGTGAGTGCCGAATACCACGTCAACCCAAGGAGCCTTCTTGATAATCAGGTCACGATCTTTTTGGGCAAGGCAGCCACCAACGGCAATCTGAAAGTTGGGGTCTTCTTCCTTTTTGGCAAGAAGGGTCCCTAAGTTTCCATAAAGCTTGTTATCCGCGTTCTCGCGGACCGCACAGGTATTGAATATAACGACATCGGATTCGCCGGTTTGGCCTGGTAGGTAACCGGCATCTTCAAGCAGACCAGAAATACGCTCAGAGTCATGAGCGTTCATTTGACAGCCGTAGGTTCGAACCTCGTAGCTGCGGGTCTTAGTAAGCATCAGGCTTACGATTTTACCGCGTGGGACTCCGCTTCCCTAATGGCAGCAAAAACAACACCCGAGCCAAAACCGCGCCTCTGCAAGAATCCAACCAATCTTCGGTTTCTAACGTCGGAATCCAAGTGCCTAAGTTGGCCGTAGCGCTTGATAGCTAGCTCCGAGGCAACAGCCAACTCGTCTTCGTGAGTTATCTCAGAGGCAACCTGGTCGATTAGCTCTCGGTCCAGACCCTTACTTTCGAGCTTGCGCTTGACCATGGATCTGGCAAGTCCTTTGGTCCGACGGCTAGCATCGGCTAGGTCCTGGGCGTAGAGCTGATCGTTGATTAGCTCAACTTCGGTAAAGCGATCGATTAGTGGCTTTGCAATTTCAATTGGAATCTCGTTTGCAGCCAGAACCTCAAGAAGCTGCGCTGATGACCTGGGGCCCTTTTCGAGCAGCCTCAAGATTATGTTTCTTGCCCGCTCTTCTAAGTTATCCACCGAGGAGAGCATGATTAGCCTGCGGTCGCAGCCTTCTTAGGGGCCTCCGGAGCTTCTTCGATTGGCAGGTCAGCAACGGCACGAGGAACACCGACGCCGAGCTTGGCCTTGATCTTCTTTTCGATTTCGTTGGCAACCTCTGGGTTCTCAATAAGGTAATTTCTGGAGTTTTCCTTACCCTGACCAAGCTGCTCGCCTTCGTAGGTGTACCAAGCACCAGATTTCTTGACTACCTCGTGCTCAACACCGAAGTCGAGCAAGCTTCCCTCGCGAGAGATACCGGTTCCGTAAATAATGTCGAACTCGGCTTGCTTGAAAGGCGCAGCCATCTTGTTCTTTACAACCTTCACGCGGGTGCGGTTTCCAACTGCCTCGGTGCCGTCTTTTAGAGTCTCGATTCTGCGAATGTCTAGTCGAACTGATGCGTAGAACTTCAACGCCTTACCACCGGAGGTGGTCTCTGGGCTTCCGAAGAAGACACCGATCTTTTCACGAAGCTGGTTGATAAAGATCATGGTGGTGTTGGTGTTGCTAAGAGCTCCAGTTAGTTTCCTTAGAGCCTGTGACATCAACCTGGCCTGCAAGCCTACGTGGGTGTCTCCCATCTCGCCTTCGATTTCTGCGCGTGGAACCAAAGCGGCAACAGAGTCAATAACAATTACGTCCACCGAACCAGAGCGAACCAACATGTCCGCAATCTCAAGAGCTTGCTCACCGGTGTCTGGCTGACTAACTAGGAGTGCGTCTGTGTCGACACCGAGCGCCTTGGCATATTCCGGGTCCAAGGCGTGCTCGGCGTCAATGAATGCAGCAATTCCTCCAGCGCGCTGGGCGTTGGCGATAGCGTGTAGGGCAACTGTGGTCTTGCCCGAAGACTCTGGCCCATAAACTTCAACAATTCTTCCACGTGGCAAACCACCGGTCCCGAGGGCTGCATCCAAGGCGATAGATCCAGTTGGGATTACCTCAACCGGTGCCCGCTCGTCGGATCCGAGTCTCATTACAGAACCCTTGCCAAACTGACGTTCGATCTGGGCTAGAGCGGTGTCGAGAGCTTTCTCGCGATCTGATGCTGATGGCATTTGGGGTCCTCTTTCGATTTGATGTGGTTCTGAGACTACTTATGACTGCCGACACCTTTTGGGTCAAAACACCAATTTGTGTATAACTTTGACCTTCAAACTGCCTTAGCTAGACCCTAGCAGGATTCGAACAAAATTTCGAGTATTTTTTTACTCGGCGTGTTGTTTTTTAGCTTTTTTGTCCAGACCAGTCCAGCGCTCTTTTGGCACCTGTTGAACCCGGCAAATAGCTAGCCAGATCTGTTTGGGGTCTTCTCCTGAGGCTAGCAGCGAGGCTGCTGTGCGGTCTCCCAGCTCCATAAGGGCTAGATCGCGTATAAGGACCTCGGATTGAGCCTTACCGAACTCGTCGGTCATGAGCTCTTGAAACTGGCTTAGACGCAAGGGTCTAGATGCGACCGCCGAGCAGGTCCTTTTCGAGCTGCTCGTTGAAGTCCTGGACGAAGCCAATTGGGACTGTCAAGTCGGAAACTTCCTTACCAGCTGGGCTAGTGGCCATGAATTCTTCTGGCAAAACGCCCTCAACTAGGGCAATTCGGTCCGAAACCTCGCGTAACACAACAGATAACGGAACCTCTAGTGCCTCAGCAACGGAGGCCAAAATCTCTGACGAAGCCTCTTTTTGGCCTCGTTCTAGCTCGCTTAAGTAGCCAAGTGCCACGCTGGCTCGCGATGCGACCTGACGCAGGGTCTGGCCCTTCTGCAGCCTGAAGTCCCGCAGGACATCTCCAATTTCAGTTCTTACTAGTGCCACGCGACCCTCCTTTTGCTTGTCTGGCTAAATCTACCTGTTGGCTCTGACATGGATAACTAGATTATCCCGTAATTTCTTCCCAGAGGTGTCCCACTCCCAGCAAAACCGCAGAATTCTGGATTTGACCCCTGTCCCCAGTTAGCTGGTGGGCAAAGACTTTGGTTTCCGAAGCTTGGGACACGGCAATGTATAGCTCCCCCACTGGTTTATCCCCTTGGGTAGCGGGACCGGCAACCCCGGTTGTGGCGATGGCAACAAGTTGATCGGACGAGATGCCGGTTTTGTTTGCAATTCGTGATCGAAGTCCCTCGGCCATTTGAGCCGCAACCTCAGGATCAACTGCACCCTGGTTCTCCAAAAGCTGATTAGATACTCCGAGTAACTCGTGCTTCAATCGGGTGTCATAAGCAACAATTCCCGTAAGCAAAACATCCGATGCTCCAGCAACCGCCGTGAACTGTGCGGTCAGCAAACCACCCGTCAGCGATTCAGCGATCACAAGAAATTTGCGTTGGCTTCTAAGCTGATCAAGAATCTTCTCTGGGGTTGTCATTTTTTTCTAACAGCCATAAAAAATGAAATGCCTGACACCACTGTTGCAGCAACCGCAAGGTAAATCGTGAATTGCTCAAACAAACTCCAGAGCGGGAACCACACTTCAAAAGGTGCCAACACAACACCAATTGCAACACCCTGCAAAATAGTTTTTAGCTTCCCAGCCAAACTTGCAGGTAGCGAAACTTTCTTGGCTACCAGTGCACGATAAAGCGTCACCGCAACTTCTCGAAGAAGTATCACTGCGGTAACCCACCAATCTATCTCGCCAAGAATTGAAAGGGCTACTAAGGCCCCGCCAATAAGAACCTTGTCCGCAACGGGATCAAGAAACTTTCCAAGATCGGTAACCTTGTCGGTTCTTCTGGCAATCATGCCATCGATACCATCTGTCGAAATTGCCAGCACGAACAAGAACAAGGCAAGAAATCGCTGCCAAGTAGCCTGTTCGGGGTAAGCCAATAGCAAGAAAACAAAGATCGGGGCCATCAGGATGCGAAGCATCGTGATGCTGTTTGGCAGGTTCAAGGCCTACCCGTTAACTGCCAAGCATCTTCGTCACCGTCGTCATCCTCGCTAGAAACCGTGAGGGTTTGCGGCTTGTCACCGCGTAACTGAGCCAGCACCGTTGGTAACTCTTCCGGCTTGACCAGAACGTCCCGAGCCTTAGATCCTTCCGACGGACCAACTATGTTCCTAGATTCCAATAAATCCATCAATCTTCCAGCCTTGGCAAAGCCCACTCGCAATTTTCGCTGCAGCATAGAAGTTGATCCAAATTGAGAGTTAACGATCAATTCCGTTGCCTGCAGCAGAACATCTAGGTCATCACCGATATCCGAATCAACCACCCGCGCGGTCGCGGTAACGGCAACATCTGATCGGTACTCCGGCTCCATCTGAGCCTTAACGTGATTCACCACCTGGTGTAACTCGGCTTCACCAACCCAAGCCCCTTGGACTCGAATCGGTTTGTTAGTTCCCATTGGGGAAAACAGTGCGTCACCTTGACCAACCAGCTTCTCAGCACCAGTTTGATCCAAGATAACCCTGGAGTCTGTAATTGACGAAACCGAAAATGCCAAGCGAGAAGGAACGTTTGCCTTTATTAGTCCGGTAACCACGTCAACGGATGGTCGCTGAGTTGCCAACACAAGGTGGATTCCAGAAGCGCGAGCCAGTTGAGTTATTCGAACAATCGAGTCTTCAACATCACGAGGCGCAACAATCATCAAATCCGCAAGCTCGTCAACTACCACCAAAAGGTAAGGGTAGGGTTGCAATTTTCTGGTGGATCCTTCAGGGACACTAAGCTCTCCTGCAACCACGGCCCTGTTGAAATCATCAATATGTTTGAAACCAAACGACGCTAAGTCGTCGTATCTCATGTCCATCTCTTTTACCACCCATTGCAAAGCCTCGGCAGCTTTTTTGGGGTTGGTAATGATCGGTGTAATCAAGTGAGGAACACCCTGATAGGCCGCGAGCTCCACTCGTTTCGGGTCAATAAGCACTAGCCGAACCTCTGCAGGCTTTGCCCGCATCAAGATTGAAGTAATCATCGCGTTCACGAAACTGGACTTACCGGCACCAGTTGCACCAGCTACCAAAAGGTGTGGCATCTTCGCGAGGTTCGCAACAACAAAACCACCCTCAACATCTTTACCGATACCGATAGTTAGCGGATGAGCTGAAAGTTTGGCATTTTGCGAGCGCAAAACATCTCCCAGGGAAACAGTTTCCCGATCGGTATTTGGTATCTCGATACCAATTGCGCTCTTGCCAGGAATCGGAGCCAGAATGCGAACCTCATTGGAGGCAACTGCGTAGGAAATGTTGCTGGCAAGCCTAGTTACCGCCTCCACCTTGACACCCGCTGCTAGCTCGACTTCGTAGCGAGTAACGGTTGGACCTCTCGAAAAGCCAGTTACGGTGGCATCAATATCGAATTCTTGGAATACCGAGCTGATGGATGCAACCACCTCGTCGGTGACCTCAGACTTTAGTTTTGGAACAGTTCCTGGGCCCAGAAGTGATTGATCTGGAAGCTTGTAAGCGCGCTGGGTCTTGCCAACCGGGGCCACAGGCTCCGTCTCTTGCTCTTCAAACAAAACCTCTGGATCCAGAGGTTCCTCATCTAAATCAAATTGCTCTAGTTCTTCAGGCTGGGTTTGCTCCAGCATGCCCTGAACCAAATCGGTATCGTCCACCAACGCTGAATCATAAGCGTTGTCATCTTTCTTGGACCTTCGCCACCAGGGGGCTTTAGTTCCATCAAAAGCATCGTGAACTTCCAAGTCCTCCTCGTCTTGGTTCTTTCGTTCTAGAGCCGAACCGAAAAGATACTCGTAGAGCTCACCGAGGCGTTCACCAATCTTGTTGGGTGCGGTTCGGGTCATAATCAAGATCGAACCAAGCCCGAATAGCACTAGAACCGGGACCGCTCCCCAGATAGTGATAGTCGACAAGAACGGAATGGCAATTAGCCAACCAAGGAGGCCGCCGGCTTGGCTAAGGGCAACAACCCCGTCGGTTGGCTGCGGCTGAGTGCTAAATAGATGGAAAAATCCTGATGCCACCATCAGTAACAAGAACAACCCAATTCCAATGCGCGAATTGTCGCGAGTGGTTGATGGGTGCCTTGCCAGATAAACAGCAAATACGATCATGATTACCGGCAAGACAAAAGCCACCGGGCCAAACAGCATCCCAAAAGTCCAGGCGTGCAGTAACTGGGCCCAGGGCTCTTGAATTAGGAACCAGCTGAAGACAACACCCAGCACCCCAAGCAAGAACATGAAAAAAGGTGGTCCATCGCGACGATCTTCCTTGGCCAACTTCTCATGCGAAAAAGCCCTAGCTGCAGCCCCAAAACCATGGGCTAAGGCAAGATAAAACCTCGCCGTTCCAGAAACTTCAGGCTTTGCCGACTTACTCGAGCCAATTACTTGCGTTTTGGCCGTTGCGCGCTTAGTCGCAGGAGTCGATTTTCGAGTTGCCATGACTTTTAAACTACTAGCGGCCTGGCCAAAACCCCCGTAACCTAGGCGGCTAGCCGTGGATAACTACGGGAATGATCATCGGGCGTCTGCGGTGAGCTTTGGAAACCCAGCCACCTACGCTTCTTCGAATGACCTGCTGCAACTGATGGGTATCTTTGATACCCTCTCTTGCGGCCAGCAGCAGTGCCTTCTCAATCTGGGGTTTCACATCGTCAAAGACGTGATCTTCCTCTGCAAATGCCCGAGCCCTAATCTCAGGCCCAGCAGTAATCAATCCAGTTCGTGGATCAATCACCACAAACACAGAAATGAAACCTTCTTCGGCAAGAATGCGACGATCTTTCAGATCGTCCTCGGTGATGGTTCCAACCGTCTTACCGTCCACAAACAAAAGACCACACTCAACCTCGCCTACCACCTTGGCTACCCCGTTAGCCAGATCAATAACAAAACCATCCTCGGCCAAGATGATGTTCTCTGGGTTGACTCCGGTTTGCTCAGCTAGTTTGGCGTTAGCCATTAGGTGGCGATATTCACCGTGGACTGGCATAACGTTTTTGGGTTTCAAGATGTTGTATACGTAAAGTAGCTCTCCGGCTGCGGCGTGGCCCGAGACGTGAACTTTGGCGTTACCTTTGTGAATCACATTGGCGCCGAGCTTGGTGAGCCCATCAATAATTCGATAGACCGCGTTTTCATTGCCTGGAATTAGTGAGCTGGCCAAAATAACAGTGTCGCCTTCTGCGATTTCAATATCGTGTTCAAGATTTACCATTCGAGAAAGCACCGCCATCGGCTCTCCCTGGCTACCAGTTGACATAAAGACAACCTGGCTTGGGTCAAGACTGAGAGCATCCTTCAATTCGACTAGAGCGCCGTCTGGAACATTGAGGTAGCCAAGCTCGCTAGCGATATGCATATTGCGAACCATGGATCTACCTACCAGGGCAACTTTGCGACCATTATGAACCGCGGCATCAATAACCTGCTGGACTCTATGAACGTGAGAAGAAAATGAAGCAACAATGACTCGTTTTGTGGCCCGTCCAATGACATCTTCTAATACAGGTCCGATGTCTTTTTCCAAGGGCGTGAACCCGGGGACGTCAGCATTGGTTGAATCGCACAGGAATAGATCAAGCCCCGCTTCTCCGATTCTCGAAAAGGCTCTCAGGTCAGTGAGTCTGCCATCCAGTGGAATCTGATCCATCTTGAAATCTCCGGTGTGCAAGATTGTTCCAGCCTTGGATCTAATCACAACCGCTAATGCATCGGGAATGGAGTGATTTACGGCAACAAACTCGAGTTCGAAGTCCCCCATGGTTTCAACATCGCCTTCGGAGACGGTGTGAGTGAAAAGACTCATCTTGTGCTCTTTGGCCTTAGCTTCGATAAAGGCTAAAGTCAGCGCCGAACCGATGATTGGAATATCACCCTTTAGGCGAAGTAGATACGG
>CAEZSX010000005.1_pt1 | contig 13934 bp, 14 predicted proteins | sample 7264071 | NCBI WGS metagenome assembly CAEZSX01 (sample SAMEA6813790, study PRJEB35770) | freshwater metagenome | biome: Freshwater; feature: Freshwater reservoir; material: water | place: Czech Republic | collected 2016-08-15 | depth 0.5m m
TACTCACACAGTTGCGATTGGGAAGATTTCCTCCTCATCGGCTGCTCTTCCTAAACCATCAGATGTTGGCTACCTTGACGATGATCTAGTGCGTTGTTTCGACAAGTCGATATCGGACCAAATGATTGCTGAAATCGATGATTGCCACAGTAGCGGCGACACTCTCGGCGGAGTAGTAGAGACTTTGGTTTATGGATTACCCCCCGGCCTTGGAAGTTACGTTCATTGGGATCGAAAGCTCGACTCTCAACTAGCAGGTGCACTAATGGGCATCCAGGCCATCAAGGGTGTGGAAATTGGCGATGGCTTTGAAACATCAAGACGCAGAGGTTCCGAAGCTCACGACGAGATAATGCGTGATGACTCAGGTTTGGTAAAGAGAGCAAGCGCAAGAGCGGGAGGAATCGAAGGAGGCATGTCAACCGGAGAGGTTCTTCGAGTTCGTGCAGCGATGAAGCCGATCTCAACTGTTCCTAAAGCGCTTGCAACCATTGACACATCAACCGGAGAAGCCACTAAGGCTCACCACCAGAGATCTGACGTGTGTGCAGTTCCAGCTGCTGGAATTGTTGCGGAGGCGATGGTGGCACTGGTTATCGCCAATTCAATGCTTGAGAAATTTGGTGGAGATTCAATTTCCGAGACCAAGCGTAATCTGGAGAGCTTCCTTGAATCGATTCCAGATGCGATGAAATCCGCCGGTAGCTAGTGAAGCAGCCGATTGTTCTGGTGGGACCCATGGGTGTTGGCAAGACTACCGTTGGCAAGAAGCTAGCAAAAGAACTTGAAACCAGCTTCATAGATACCGATAAGGTCATAGTTTCAAATCACGGATCTATAGATTTGCTTTTTGCAGAGCTAGGCGAGCCTGGTTTCCGGACTATCGGGTCTGAAGTACTTGCGAGCTGTCTTTCTGGAAGTGGCGTTGTTGCTACCGGGGGAGGGGTAGTGACGATTGCGGCCAATAGGGAGCTCCTTGCTCAGCACAGCGTCATTTACCTTTCGACAAACGGTAAGCACATCCCAGCTCGGGTGAGCAGACGAAGTAGGCCGCTTCTTGCTAGCGGAGAGAGAACTTGGGAGAGTATCTACGAGCAGCGCAAGCCCTTGTATTCCGCTGTTGCCACTAGCGAGGTAGACACCAGCGGAAAATCACTTTCTGAGATTGTCGCAGAAGTTGCAATGATCGTGAGAAACCAATGAGCGTTATAACTCGGATTTCCGTAGGAGCAGAGGTGCCTTACGAGGTGTTAGTCGGTAGGAATTTGTTGGATTCTGTGCCAGAGTTTCTCACGGGAGCAAAGAAGGTTTTGATCGTTCATCCTGTTGGATTGGCTGTCAGCGCAGAGGCTCTTCGCGATTTCCTCACAGACCAGGGATTCGAAGCTGTGCTAGCAGGGGTTCCCGATGGCGAGGACTCAAAAAGAATTGAGGTAGCTGCATTCTGCTGGGGAATTCTAGGTAAAGCCGAATTCTCTCGCACCGACATGATTATTGGTTTTGGCGGTGGAACAGCGACTGACTTGGCTGGATTTGTAGCTGCAACTTGGCTACGTGGGGTTGGCGTTGTTCAGATTCCAACAACTCTGTTATCAATGGTTGACGCGGCAATCGGCGGAAAGACCGGAGTAAATACCAGCGAAGGAAAGAATCTCGTAGGAGCTTTTCATTCTCCCAGGGCTGTGCTAATTGATATAGACACTCTAGAGACTCTTCCAAGAAACGAATTACTCGCTGGATTCGCTGAAGTTGCAAAGTGTGGATTCATCAGCGACACCTCAATACTCGACTCCATTGAAGCAAACCTCGCAGAATCGACCGAAGTTGGATCGAGCTTGTTTGCAGACCTAATCATTCGCGCGGTCAAGGTAAAGGCTTCGGTAGTGGCAGAAGATTTCCGAGAGACCGGTCTTCGCGAGATCCTGAACTACGGACACACTCTCGGCCACGCCATTGAACTGGCTGAACGGTATAAGTGGCGGCATGGCGCAGCGATCTCAATCGGGATGGTCTTCGTTGCTGAGCTTGCCAGAATCAATGGCCGGCTATCGGGCTCTGATGTCCAACGTCATCGTGACATTCTGACAAGTCTTGGCTTGCCAGTTTCATATCCAGCGGACAAATGGCCTCAACTGCTTGCAAACATGCGCATAGACAAGAAGTCGAGGTCAGGTAATCTACGCTTCGTTGTATTAGACCAAATCGGCAAGCCCACGATCATGCACTCACCAACGGATGAGATTTTGTTTACTGCCTTCCAGGAGATTGCTCAGTAGGCTATAAACATGAAATCCGTACTTGTCCTTAATGGCCCAAACTTGCAACGCCTTGGCTCTCGCGAGCCAGACATCTATGGCTCGCTCGATTACGCGGCTCTTGTGTCGGTTTTGGAAAATGAAAGCTCGAGCCTTGGATTAACGCTAACTGTTAGGCAATCAGACAGCGAAAGTGAGCTGATCTCTTGGCTACATGAGGCCGCCGATAGCGTAACCGACGTTGTGTTCAACCCGGCTGCATTCACTCACTACTCTTACGCCATTGCTGACGCTTGCAAGATTCTAACCACATCGGGCGCAAGATTGATCGAGGTTCATATTTCAAACCCTCACGCCAGGGAAGAGTTTCGAAGAAACAGCGTGATTTCACCCGCCGCCACTGGAGTAATCGCGGGATTCGGATTCGACTCATACCTTCTAGCCCTTAGACAGTTAACTGCCTAAACGCTAGACTCGGTTAGTAAACCCAGCAAACAAGGATCGAGTGCGCACGACCATGGCAACATCAAATGACCTAAAAAACGGATTAGTTCTAAACATCGACGGCCAGCTCTGGACTGTTATCGAGTTTCAACACGTAAAACCAGGTAAGGGACCGGCTTTCGTTCGATCCAAGCTCAAGAATGTCCTCACCGGAAAGGTTGTGGAGAGAACTTTCAATGCTGGAGTCAAAGTGGAGACAGCAAGCGTGGACAAGCGCGAGATGAACTACTTGTACAACGACGGCTCTGGATATGTGTTCATGGACAATCAGAACTACGAGCAAATGACACTTACCAATGAAATAGTTGGAGAGGCAAAAGATTACCTTCTAGAAAACCAAGAGGCGATTGTTGCCGTTTACGAGGGCAATCCAATCTACGTTGAGCTTCCAGCCTCGGTTGTTCTTGAGATTACTTTTACCGAGCCAGGCCTTCAAGGAGACCGCTCAAGCGGAGGCACTAAACCGGCAACAGTTGAAACTGGCCTGCAGATCCAAGTCCCACTGTTTATAGAGCAGAACACCAAGGTTCGTGTTGACACCCGAACAGGCGAGTATCTCGGCCGAGTTACCGATTAGCAAGTGAGCTCCCGGACCAAATCAAGAAAGATGGCTTTAGACGCCATCTTCGCAGCTGACATAAGAAAGATTAACCCAGAGCTTCTTCTGGTCGTCTCAGCGGAAGAGCAACAGGATCGTCAGAACCAAGACGAGATCGTAGGCTACGCCAAGCAGATTGTTTCAGGGGTCGTTGCCAGTTTTGCCGAAATAGACGACCGCATTGAAGCGTTTTCACATACGTGGTCTGTAGACAGGATGCCCGCTGTTGATAGGGCAATTCTTAGGGTTGCGGTTTGGGAGATCTTATTCAACGACGAGGTTCCCGACGCTGTGGCCATCTCTGAAGCTGTCGCCCTAGCCACGCAGCTGTCAACCGACGGCTCTGGCACTTTTGTTAACGGTCTCCTCGGAGCGATTGCTGGCACAAAAACCGCCAGATGATGTAGGGTAAATACGTAAACATCCTTTAATAATCGTCCTGTGAGGCGAAGAAGGAGGTAGGCGTTGTCAAAACGCACTGTCCTTAGCTCTGACGACATTCGTCGGGCCATTACTCGTATTTCACACGAGATTCTTGAGCAAAATAGGGGAACTGACAATCTTCTGCTTCTTGGTATTCCAACACGAGGCATCCAACTAGCCTCCCGCATTGCCGATGTAATAAAGCAGCACTCAGGCTCAGAAGTAGCGGTTGGTTCAATTGATGTCACGATGTACCGTGATGATCTTGCAGACCAACCAACCCGCGCTGTCGGTGTAACAAACATCCCAAAAGGCGGAGTATCCGGTAAGGCCGTTGTACTTGTTGATGATGTGCTTTACAGCGGTAGAACCATCCGAGCTGCTTTAGACGCACTGAACGATCATGGGCGTCCTGCGGCTGTGAGATTGGCCGTCTTGGTTGACCGTGGTCACCGCCAGCTTCCTATCAGAGCTGATTACGTTGGTAAGAATTTGCCGACGGCCCTAAGTGAGAGAATTTCGGTAAGACTATCTGAGGTTGACGAGGTCGATGAAGTGGTGATTGAGGATTGAAGAACCTTCTTTCAGCCAATGATCTCTCAAGGTCACAGATAATCTCCCTTCTAGACCTGGCACACGAGATGTCCGATGTTAATGAACGGGAGATCAAGAAACTTCCGACTTTGCGCGGAAAGACGGTTGTTAACCTCTTTTTTGAGGATTCGACACGCACCAGAATATCTTTCGAGTTAGCTGCTAAGCGGCTATCGGCCGACGTGATCAACTTCGCTGCCAAGGGTTCGTCTGTGTCTAAGGGAGAGTCTTTGAAGGACACCGCACAGACACTTGAGGCGATGGGTGCCGACGCTATTGTTTTGCGCCACGGTTCAAGCGGTTCCGCACACCGGTTAGCACATTCTGGCTGGGTGGAATCTGCGGTTATTAACGCTGGTGATGGTTCACACGAGCATCCAACTCAAGCGCTTCTAGACGCGATGACTATTCGGGAAGCCCTACTCGAGAATCCTGTGGGCTCCGACCTCTCCGGAAAGAGGGTCCTCATTGTCGGAGACATCTCACACTCTAGAGTTGCAAGATCGAACCTTATCCTTCTGAAAGAGCTTGGGGCCTCAGTTGCCACATGCGGTCCTGCCACTTTAGTGCCAAGATCACTGGAGCCTGCAGGCGGAATCTTTTACTCTCTCGATAGGGCAATAGACGAGTTCGATCCAGATGTAGTGCTCATGTTGAGAATCCAGGCTGAGCGTATGGAGGCATCATTTTTCCCAACAGAGCGCGAGTATTCAAGGGTTTGGGGCTTAAACATCGACCGGATGAAAAGACTAAGAAATGATGCGATTGTTTTGCACCCAGGTCCCATGAACAGAGGTTTAGAGATTGATGCTGCTAGCGCCGATAGCACTAGATCCAGAATTCTAAACCAAGTCAGTAACGGTGTCTCAATCCGAATGGCAGTTCTGTTTCAACTCCTATCTGGAGAAAAGGAGGAGACGAGATGAACTACGTTCTCTTGAATGCAACCGACACCAAAGGCAAGGCCGTCGACGTCGTCATTGAATCTAGCCGGATAGTAAGTTCCAAAACCAAAGGAGTCAATCACGAGGTTGTTGACTGTGCCGGATTGCATGTTTTGCCTGGCTTTGTTGATCTGCACACTCATCTGCGGGAGCCTGGTTTTGAGAATAGCGAAACTATTGAATCAGGATCCATTTCGGCCGCCGCTGGTGGCTTTACTGCCGTTCATGCTATGGCCAACACCTTTCCAGTTGCAGACACCGCTGGAGTCGTTGAACAGATACATCGAACGGGTCAACGAGTTGGTCTAGTGCACGTGCAACCAGTTGGCGCAGTTACAGTCGGCTTAGCTGGAACTCAGCTGGCGGAACTGGCTGCTATGCACGACTCTGAGGCTCGGGTCAGAATCTTTAGCGATGACGGAAATTGTGTTCACGACCCCTTGCTTATGCGCAGAGCACTTGAATACGTGAAAGGCTTTGACGGAATTATTGCTCAGCACGCTCAGGATCCTCGACTAACTAAGAACGCGCAAATGAATGAAGGTCTCGTTTCCTCGAGACTTGGTTTAGCTGGCTGGCCAGCCCTCGCAGAAGAGTCAATTATTGCCAGAGACATCATGCTTACCGAGTTGACTGCCTCCAGGCTTCATGTTTGTCATGTATCAACTCGCAGGTCTGTTGAGTTGATAAGAGACGCAAAGTCAAGGGGAATTCAAGTAACTGCAGAAGTCACACCGCATCATCTATTGCTGACAGAGGATCTAGCGGAGAGCTATGACCCGGTTTACAAAGTAAACCCACCGCTTAGGAAATCAGATGATGTTGAGGCTCTTCGAGAAGCGTTGGTCGATGGCACAATCGATGTCGTAGCAACCGATCACGCTCCACACCCCAAGGAATCAAAAGATACTGATTGGTCGAGTGCCGCCTTTGGAATGGTTGGTCTTGAGTTTGCGTATGCAATAGCCCAGAAGGTTCTAGTTGATTCAGGGCATTCCAATCTAGAGCGGCTAGCTGAGGTCATGTCCTCGAATGCGGCTCGAATATCAGGTCTTACCAACCAGGGCAATTACCTTGCAACGGATAGTATCGCGAATTTGGCTCTGGTTGATCTTGGGAAGGATTGGGTCGCTGAGGAGAAAACTCACTCGAAGAGCTCAAATAATCCCTACGCAGACTTGAAGTTCAGGGGACGCGTGATTCACACAATTTATAGCGGAGAATTCTCTATGAGGAATGAAGTTGTGAGGGGTGTTGGTAGCCATGCTTGAGCTCTATCAAGTCGGCCTGATAGCCATTGCAGTGCTTTGTGCTTTGATTGCCCTGGCTGCCCGCAGCTGGGTTAAAAGAGCAAACACTCAAAATATCGTTTTAGCGATGCCTCAGTTCTCAGAGTTTGTAGACGATGGTGACAGTGGCTCCTACGTTGCCACAACTTTTGCTGGTCGTCCCTTGGATCGAGTCTCGGCTCACGGCTTGGCCTATGCGGGTAAAGCTCGCGTGCTAGTAGGCGATAAGGGCGTGCAGATATCTCGGACGGGGGAGAAGAGCTTCCTCATCGGAAAAGCTAGCCTCTTGAGTGTTTCAAGATCATCAGCCGTGATTGACAGGGCTGTCGAAAAGGACGGCCTACTTTCCCTTCGCTGGAAGTTGGGGGAATCTGAAGTTGAAACGCACCTTAGATTTACCAGCGCACAATCTCGAGACTTTGTTGCAACAGGCGCCTCCGAACTTCTTAGGAGCATCAAATGATTCCCGCAAAACTCGTTCTCGAGGACGGGCTTGTCTTTCACGGTGCGTCTTACGGGGCGGTGGGTCAAACTTTAGGCGAGATTGTTTTTGCCACTGGTATGACTGGATACCAGGAGACCCTCACGGACCCTTCATACGCTGGGCAGATCGTTGTGCAGACGGCTCCACATATTGGAAACACTGGCGTAAACAACATGGACGAAGAATCGAACCGCATTTGGGTGGCCGGATACGTTGTTCGTGAACCATCCAGGGTTGTCTCGAATCACCGATCCGAGAAATCCTTGGACGAGGAGCTCGAGGCGAACTTCATCGTTGGCATTAGCGGCTTGGACACTCGTGCTCTAACTAGACATATTCGATCTCTAGGCGCCATGCGTGCTGGAATTTTCTCGGGCCCAAGGGCTGATCAGAACCCAGAGCGCCTGCTAGAGATTGTGAGAGAAACTCCTGAGATGAGGGGTCTATCTCTTAGCTCAGTGGTAACAACGCCTGATGCTTATGAAGTCCCGCACATGGGACAGTTTGTCGGGCGTGTGACAATTCTTGACCTTGGCATCAAGCGCACCACAATTGCTCAGATGATAAATCGCGGGCTTGTGGTGACTGTGCTTCCTTCATCGTCTGACTTGGATCAAGTTCTCGCCACCAGTCCCGACGCGGTCTTTTACTCGAATGGGCCTGGTGATCCAAGTGCCTCTGCTGGTCAGGTCGCACTTCTCCAGGAGATTCTCAAGCGTAGAATTCCATTTTTCGGAATATGCTTCGGAAATCAGCTACTTGGCAGAGCGCTAGGTTTTGATACCTATAAACTGCCCTTCGGTCATAGAGGTATCAACCAGCCAATTCTGGATAGGACCACCGGCAAGGTAGAGGTGTCATCTCACAACCACGGCTTCGCTGTTTCAGTTCCTGGTGGAGACAACGGGCAAATTGTTGAGTCCCCGGCTGGTTTTGGAAAAGTAAGAGTGTCGCATGTTAACCTCAATGACAATTGTGTCGAAGGGCTTGAATGTCTGGACCTCAGCGCATATTCGGTACAGTTTCACCCTGAAGCAGCAGCTGGTCCACATGATTCTCACCACTTGTTTGATCGTTTGGTTGACATGATTTCGAGCCGCAAGCAGGTGACATAGTGCCCAAGAGAGAAGACCTCAAAAGCGTTCTTGTTATTGGTAGTGGACCAATCGTCATTGGACAAGCCTGCGAGTTTGACTACTCCGGGACTCAGGCTTGCCGGGTTCTAAAAGAAGAGGGTGTTCGAGTTATTCTCGTCAACTCGAATCCGGCCACCATCATGACGGATCCTGATTTTGCTGATGCCACTTACGTGGAACCCATTACCCCAGAGGTGATCGAGGCAATAATCGCCAAGGAGCGACCAGACGCCATCTTGCCAACCCTCGGAGGTCAAACGGCCCTTAACGCGGCTATGAAGCTTCACGAGCTTGGCATCCTGGCAAAGTATTCCGTTGAGCTTATTGGTGCCAACGTCTCGGCGATTCGTGCTGGTGAGGACAGGAGTGCGTTCAAGCAGATCGTTCTCGATTCCGGCGCAGATGTTGCAAAGTCCGTGATTGCGCACGATCTCGATGAGGCCCTTGCTGGCGCTAAGGCTCTTGGTTACCCAGTTGTCGTGAGGCCGTCGTTCACTATGGGTGGACTGGGCTCTGGTTTTGCCTACAACAAGGAAGATCTAGTAAGGATCGCCGGAGCCGGTCTTCAGGCGAGCCCAACCAGCGAAGTTCTTTTGGAGGAATCTATTCTTGGCTGGAAGGAATACGAACTTGAATTAATGCGCGACAAGAATGACAACGCGGTTGTTGTTTGCTCTATAGAGAACGTTGATCCCGTCGGAGTTCACACGGGGGATTCCATCACCGTGGCTCCTGCACTTACTTTGACAGACCGCGAGTATCAGAACCTTCGTGACATTTCAATTCAGATCATTCGAGCTGTTGGAGTTGATACAGGTGGCTGCAACATTCAGTTTGCTGTAAACCCGCTGAACGGTCGAGTAATCGTTATTGAGATGAACCCTAGGGTTTCAAGATCTTCGGCACTGGCGTCGAAGGCAACTGGTTTCCCGATAGCAAAGATTGCCGCGAAACTTGCGCTCGGATACACCCTTGACGAAATTCCGAACGACATCACAGGCGTGACCCCAGCAAGTTTTGAGCCGACACTAGATTATGTTGCAGTAAAAGTTCCCAGATTCGCATTCGAGAAGTTCCCTGCAGCAGACTCGACGCTAACAACCACCATGAAATCAGTTGGTGAGGCGATGGCGATCGGAAGAACTTTTAGTCAGGCGCTCCAGAAGGCTCTTCGGTCTCTAGAAAAGAGAGGTTCCTCATTTCATTGGGGACAGAATGTAACGCCTTTACAGGAGCTAGTTGAAACCATTAGAAAGCCTACCGATGGTCGCATCGTGAACGTCCAGCAAGCACTGCTGAAGGGAGCATCGATAGACCAGGTTTTCGAAGCAACCAAAATTGATCCGTGGTTCTTGGACCAGATTGTCTTGATTAATGAAGTCGCTGAGACCGTTCGCTCCGCAAAAGATCTTGATCTGGAAACTCTGAGGCATGCCAAGATGCATGGGTTTAGCGATTCTCAGATTGCCCAATTGCGAAGAATGAGTGAGCTTGATGTTCGTAACATTCGACATGAGCTGGGCTTGAGGCCTGTTTTCAAGACTGTTGATACTTGTGCAGGAGAATTTCCTGCTCTTACTCCTTACCATTACTCGACCTATGAGCAAGAGACCGAGGTTATTCCAAGCGACAGAAGGAAAGTAATCATTCTCGGTTCTGGACCAAATCGAATTGGCCAGGGGGTTGAGTTTGACTACTCTTGCGTCCACGCGTGCTTCGCTTTGTCTGAGGCTGGCTATGAAACTGTAATGATTAATTGCAATCCTGAGACTGTTTCAACCGATTACGACACCTCGGACAGATTGTATTTTGAGCCGATGACACTTGAAGACGTGCTCGAAGTCATTCACGCAGAGTCAGCCTCCGGAGAAATAGTCGGGGTTATTGTTCAGCTTGGTGGGCAAACAGCTCTTGGGCTAGCGCAAGGTTTGAAAGACGCCGGGGTCCCTATCCTTGGAACCTCTCCTGAGTCGCTTGATTTAGCCGAGGACCGGGGAGCATTCTCGCAAATTCTTGATCAAGCAGGACTACTTTCCCCCGCAAATGGAACAGCGACCAATCTTGATGAGGCGAAGGTAGTTGCTGAGAGAATCGGCTACCCAGTCCTGGTTAGACCCTCCCACGTTCTCGGTGGTCGTGGAATGGAGATTGTCTATGAATCTCAGGGAATGAACGGCTACTTTGCGAGAATTGAAGGCCAGGCGATTGTTGGAGTAGAGCATCCGCTTCTTGTGGACAGGTTCCTAGATGATGCAATTGAAATCGACATCGATGCTTTGTATGACGGAGTCGAGCTATACGTCGGTGGTGTCATGGAGCACATCGAAGAAGCCGGAATTCACTCCGGTGATTCGAGTTGCACGCTTCCACCAATAACGCTCAGTGAGTCTCAGATAAGGCGAGTTCGCGACGCTACTGAACTGATAGCCAAAGGAGTTGGCGTCAAGGGTCTCATCAACGTGCAGTTCGGTCTCGCCGCTGATGTGCTTTACGTTCTTGAGGCGAATCCAAGGGCCTCTAGAACTGTTCCCTTCGTTTCGAAGGCCTTAGGAATTACCCTTGCCAAGGCGGCGTCACTAGTCATGGTGGGCAAATCGATTCACGAGCTTCGAGCAGAAGGTCACCTACCGATAAGTGATGGAGTCGTCTCCGTACCTGGAGATCCGATTTCGGTAAAGGAGGCAGTGCTTCCCTTCAAGCGCTTTGCAACCCCAGAAGGAAAGTATGTTGACTCACTGTTAGGTCCTGAGATGCGTTCTACCGGTGAGGTTATGGGCATCGATGTTGATTTCCCTACGGCCTTTGCTAAGTCACAAGCTGCCGCCGGGAGTGCTCTTCCTGTAGCAGGAAAGATCTTTGTGTCTGTTGCCGATCGCGATAAGCCGCAAATGCTGCTACCTATTAGACGCTTAGCTCAACTAGGTTTCGAGATACTTGCAACCGAGGGAACGGCACAGATTCTTCAACGGCATGGTGTATCGGCGACTCCGGTAAGGAAGCACAGTCAGGGTTCGTCAGAAACTCTCGGGCCAACAATTGTTGAGCTGATAACAGCGGGCGAGGTGGATGTAGTGGTAAACACCCCGACTGGCGCAGCTGCAAGACGTGACGGTTATGAAATCCGAGCCGCAACCACGGCCGCTGATAAGCCAATTTTTACGACGATCGCCCAATTGAGTTCTGCAATTGGTTCGTTCGAATCGGTAATTGCTGGCCCTTTCTCGGTCCGTTCATTGCAAGAGTACGCACAGGATAGAAAGGCAGCTCTTGCAAAGTAGTTTTGGAAATCGTCTCGCTGAGATTCTCGCATCAAAATCTCAATTGTGCGTTGGACTAGATCCGAGCTTTGATCAACTCAACAAGTGGGAGTTGGAGTTCTCGGCACAGGGAGCGGAGCAGTTCTGCATCGAGATTCTGGACGCCTGCCAGAACAAGGTGGCGATGGTAAAGCCACAGGTTTCCTTTTTTGAGCAATTCGGTTCAGTTGGCTATGCAGCCCTTGAGCGTGTGCTTCAGCGAGCTATTAGCCAGGGCTTTCTGGTTATTGCTGACGGAAAACGCGGGGACATTGGAACCACAATGGATGGTTACGCTAGGGCTTGGCTCTCAACGGACGCACCATTTCTCGCTGACGCCGTTACAGTTTCGCCATACCTTGGACCGGACTCGCTCGAGCACTTCTGCAGGTTTGCTCTTCAGAATCATAAAGGAGTGTTCGTTTTGGCTGCAACATCAAATCAAGAAGCAAATTCGTTGCAATCGGCTTTGGCCCCAGGGGAGACCACTGTCGCAGGGTCAGTTGCAGTTTTTGCAAAGCAGTTCACTGCCAAAGAGTTGGGTTCTGTTGGAGTGGTCCTTGGAGCCGAAACAGACCTCGAAGCCATGGGGATAGAGTTCAATGACTTGGAAGACATGCCTATTCTGGCCCCCGGTTTTGGGGCACAGGGCGCGAATCTAAGTGATGCGAAAGCTCTGTTTGACTCTCTGGCCCCCAATGTGATTTTCAGCGTTTCTCGATCTGTGGCTGGGGAGAGTCTTTCGGGGTTGCGAGATAGAGTGCAGAGTGCAATAGAAGAGTTAGAGATTGGTCTTTCGACATGAGTAATTCAGCCAAGTTAGTAGTTCTTTCTGGTCCGTCGGCTGTAGGAAAAGGAACTGTGGCTAGCCACATTATTGGAAATAACCCGCACTTTAGGCTTTCGGTATCAGCAACGACAAGATCGCCTCGAGTCGGCGAAGTAGATGGCAACTCCTACTTCTTTGTAACGGAGACCGAGTTCTCAAGAATGGTCGAGGCCGACGAGCTGCTGGAGTGGGCTACGGTGCACGGGCAGCATCGCTATGGCACGCCAAAGCAACCCGTGATGGACTCGCTTGCTGCGGGGGACAACGTTGTTCTCGAAATTGACGTGCAAGGAGCATTCCAGGTAAAACGAGCTTTTCCGAACGCGGTTTTAGTGTTTGTGAACCCACCAAGCTTTGAGGAGCTCGAAAAGCGCATGGACAAAAGGGGCACCGAGGCCTTGGAGGACAAGCTGCGCAGGCTTGAAACCGCCAGAACTGAGCTTTCTTTGGCGGATTCATTTGATTCCCAGGTTGTAAATGACGAGGTAGCAAGATGTGCCCAAGAGGTCGTAGACTTAGTTAAATCCAAATAAACGCAGGGAAGTTTGTCATGTCAGAAAAGCTTGAAGGTATTGTTTCACCGTCTATCGATAACCTTATGGACCGAGTGGACTCAAAGTACGAACTTGTGATGTTTGCTGCCAAGCGCGCACGTCAGATCAATGACTACTATTCTTCGCTGCACGAAGGATCTCTTTTTAGCAATGTTGGTCCACTTGTTGATGTGACAATCGACGAGAAGCCTCTAACTATTGCATTGAACGAAGTTGATCAGGGTCTACTAACCAAGAAAAACTTAGACTAAACGGTAAAGCTAAATTGGCTAACGTAATCGTTGGTGTCACTGGCGGCATTGCCGCGTATAAATCTGCAAGCCTCATTCGACTTTTCACTGAGGCCGGTCACAACGTCCAGGTTGTAGCTACCGAGAATGCCACTCGGTTCATTGGAAAAGTTACGCTCGAGGCCTTGTCGCATAACCGTGTAGAAATGATTGACCCCGACCTTTTCACCGACGTCGAGGGAGTCAAGCACGTAGCTCTAGCAAAGTCCGCGGACTTGGTAGTCATCGCTCCAGCAACCGCTTCATTTATTGCAAAAATCGCTGCTGGTATAGCCGACGATCTTCTTACCACGACTGTTCTAACAGCAAGCTGTCCCATTGTTATTGCTCCCGCAATGCACACTGAGATGTGGGACAACAAAGCTACAGTTCAAAACGTTAGCCTCTTGAAAACTCGAGGTTACCAAGTGGTTGAGCCAGGTGTTGGCAGACTGACTGGAGAAGACAGTGGTGTTGGCCGACTTGCCGAACCGGTGGATATTTTTGAGGCAGCAATTGTCAATCTTGGGAACAAGCCTTTAGCTGGTGTCCGAGTTCTAGTGACAGCAGGTGGGACAAGAGAGCGCATCGACCCTGCCAGATATGTTGGAAACTACTCATCCGGAAAGCAAGGAATCGCGTTTGCTAGGGCTGCAAAGGACCTCGGAGCCACCGTTCACATTATTGCTGCAAACGTGAATAACTCTCTTTTGCTTGGTTTGGAGCACGAGATAGTTGAGAGCACCGCTGAGCTTGAGA
>CAEZSX010000006.1_pt1 | contig 12530 bp, 14 predicted proteins | sample 7264071 | NCBI WGS metagenome assembly CAEZSX01 (sample SAMEA6813790, study PRJEB35770) | freshwater metagenome | biome: Freshwater; feature: Freshwater reservoir; material: water | place: Czech Republic | collected 2016-08-15 | depth 0.5m m
AAGAAAACTAGAGGATCACCTTGCCAAAAAACGATACTGAAGTAGAAGCTACAAACTACTCAACCGAGACTCCTGCAGAAGCAGTTAAGGCCGAGACCAAGAAGGTTCGCGCTCCACTAACTGTTCCGGGCGCAGGTCTAGGTCGTCGCAAGGAAGCAATCGCTCGCGTTCGCATGGTTCCAGGAACTGGTGTGATCACCGTAAACGGAAGAGCCCTAGCTGAATATTTCCCAAACAAGTTACACCAGCAGCTAGTTCAGGACCCATTTACGGTTTTGGAGCTCTCCGGCAGCTATGACGTAATTGCCAAGATTTCAGGCGGAGGAGTTGCAGGGCAAGCCGGTGCTCTTCGCCTAGGTATTTCTCGTGCCCTAAACGAGATCGACAAAGATAACAACCGCGCGACTCTAAAAAAGAGCGGTTTCCTATCTCGCGACTCCCGCATCAAGGAGCGTAAGAAGGCAGGATTGAAGAAGGCTAGAAAGGCTTCTCAGTTCAGCAAGCGTTAATCTTTCAAAGATTTCGCTAACCTTCTTATCATGGCCCGGTTATTCGGTACCGACGGTGTTCGAGGTCTTGCAAACAAAGACATCACATCAGAATCTGCCCTCAAGCTAGCCCAAGCTGCCGCAATCGTTTTGGGCGAGCAGGCTAGAGCCCGCGGACAAAAACCAATCGCAGTTATCGGCCGCGATCCAAGAATCTCAGGTGAATTTCTAGCAGCTGCAATTTCCGCAGGTCTAGCAAGCAGTGGTGTTGACGTATTCGATGCCGGTGTTATTCCAACACCGGCGACCTCTTTTTTGACAGCCGATTTGGATGCCGACTTCGGAGTGATGATCTCCGCTTCTCATAACCCTGCACCCGATAACGGAATTAAGTTCTTCTCTCGCGGTGGACACAAGCTAGACGATGCAATCGAAGACGCAATTGAACAAGCGCTTACAGCCAAACCGTTAACTCCTATCGGAGCAGAAATCGGACACGTCAAAGCCTTTGCTGATGCAAAGAGCCGCTACCTAGTTCATCTTCAGGGAACTTTGCCAAATAGCCTAAAGGGCATCAAGGTTGTTGTGGATTGCGCCAACGGCGCAGCGTCTGATATTGCCCCAAAGGCATTCAAAGATGCCGGTGCCGAGGTAATCGTCATTGGCAACGAACCCGATGGTTACAACATCAACTTGGGTTGCGGCTCTACTCACTTAAGTGCTTTGCAGGCAGCGGTGGTTGAACACGGTGCGGATGTTGGAATTGCTCACGATGGAGACGCTGATCGCACTTTGGCTGTTGATGCAACCGGAGCCATCGTCGATGGCGATCAGATCATGGCGATCTTGGCTGTTGCTGCAAAAGCACGCGGTGACCTGTCGCGAAACACACTTGTTGCAACTGTTATGAGTAACTTGGGACTAAAGATTGCCATGAAGCAAGCTGGCATTGAAATGATTGAGACCAAGGTTGGCGACCGCTACGTTCTAGAAGTTATTCGCGAAGGTGGATACACCCTAGGTGGAGAGCAGTCAGGGCACCTTATATTTGCAAGATACGCCACCACAGGAGATGGCATCTTGACTGGATTGCAGCTGCTGGCTCAAATGAGCGCAACCGGCAAGAGCCTCAAGGAACTAGCTAGCGCCATGACGGTTTATCCTCAGGTGCTAATCAACGTCCCAGGAGTAGACAAAACCAAGGTTGATTCAGACTCTGAGCTCCAGAAGGCAGTGGATCAAGCCCAGGCCGAGCTAGGTGAACAGGGCCGAGTCTTGCTTCGTGCCTCTGGAACCGAGCCTTTAGTCCGCGTAATGGTCGAGGCCCAAGACTTAGGAACAGCCCAGAGCTGGGCCGAGAGAATAGCCCGAGTGGTTGAAAAGCAGCTAAAGCTTTCTTAGCAGCACGCTTTCAACTCGGTGATTGTCGCCCTTTTTCAAAACCAACGTTGCCCTGGATCTTGTTGGCAGGATGTTCTCAGTCAAGTTTGGCAAGTTGATGGTTTCCCAGATTTCGGTCGCGCGCTCGAGTGCTTTATCAAGAGGCATCTCTGCATAGCGATGAAAGTAGCTTTCGGGGTCGGTGAAAGCGGACTCGCGAAGTGCATGGAATCGGTTGAGAAACCACTTGGAGATGTTGTTAGTTTCAGCATCGACAAAAATCTTGAAGTCAAAGAAGTCGCTCAGGGTTAGATCTTGATCAGGCCCTGGTGCCTGGAGAACGTTCAGTCCTTCAATAATCAAAACATCCGGTGAGTCCACAACCACCCTCTCGTTTGGAATTATGTCGTAAGTCAAATGCGAATAAACCGGAGCAGAAACTTCCCGCTTGCCACTTTTGATATCAGATACAAACTTGATGAGCGCCAACCGGTCATAGGATTCGGGGAATCCTTTGCGATGCATTATGGAACGTTTTTCTAGCTCTTCATTTGGATACAAGAAACCATCGGTGGTCACAAGGGCAACCTTTGGTGTTCCTTCCCAGCGACTAAGTAACTCTCTAAGCAATCTTGAGACGGTGGATTTTCCAACAGCGACCGAACCTGCAACACCAATGATGAAAGGAACGGGCTTAGCTCGTTCCCCAAGAAAATCACTAGTTGCCTTGTGAATATCTGCGTGCTTAGTTACGTATAAATTTAAAAACCGGCTCAGCGGTAAGTAGACCTCTGCTACTTCGGTTAGGTCTAGAAAGTCACCAAGACCTCGAATTTGAGAGATTTCAGACTCAGTTAGAGGCTGTTTGGTTGCGTTGCCGAGCTGAGACCAGTCGGATCGCAATATTTCAACAAAAGGTGTCAGCTCACCCTGATTTATAGGGGCAGAAGGGGAAGCGGAAGCACTCACAACAAGCCATTCTGCCGTAAATTAGAGGTATGTGCGGAATAGTTGGATATGTAGGACCGAAATCAACCAAAGATGTAATTCTTGGAGGTTTACGGCGCCTCGAGTATCGCGGATATGACTCCGCAGGTATATCTGTGATCACGGGGCATGGAACCCTAGAGACCAGGAAGAAAGCTGGAAAGCTAGACAACCTAGTTGCAGATATAGAAGCCAACCCGCTTGAATCCTCTAAGACTGGAATCGGCCACACCAGGTGGGCGACCCACGGAGCCCCAACTGACCAAAATGCCCACCCGCACCTTGGTGGATCACCCTCGAAGCTTGCCCTCATCCACAACGGAATCATTGAGAACTTTGCTGAACTCAAGCAGGAGTTAATGAAATCCGGAACTAGTTTTGCCAGCGAGACTGACTCAGAAGTTGCGGCTCATATGATAGCCAAGGAGTTTGAGGTTTCTGGTGACCTAGCCGGCGCTTTTGGCAAGGTAGTAAATCGCCTGCACGGTGCCTTCACAATCTTGATCATCCACGAGGACTTCCCTGATTTGATTCTGGCGGCGAGAAGAAATGCACCGCTAGTAATTGGCCTAGGCACCGGTGAAAACTTCCTTGGAAGTGACGTGGCAGCTTTTGTTGAGCACACCAAGCGAGCAATCTCGGTTGGCCAAGATCAAATCGTAAGCCTAAGCTCAGCTGCGGTCACGGTTACTAACTTTGATGGCACACCAGTAGTAAGCAAAGAGTTTGAGATTGACTGGGATGCATCCCAAGCTTCCAAGGGTGGCTGGCCATCATTCATGGCTAAGGAAATTGCTGACCAACCTCAAGCGGTAGCTGACACCATGATGGGAAGAATCAATTCCGATGGGCTTGTAACACTGAGCGATTTGGACGCCCTAAACAAAAAGTACTTTGACGAAATCGAACGAATCATTGTTGTTGCCTGTGGCACAGCAAGCTATGCAGGTGAGATCGCAAAATACGCAATTGAGAAGTGGGCAAAGATTCCAGTTTCAGTAGAACTAGCCCACGAGTTTAGATACCGCGATCCGATTTTGACTCCTAAGGTTTTGATTGTTGCAGTGAGTCAGTCCGGTGAAACCATGGATACCTTGATGGCCACCCGCTTCGCGAAAGAACAAGGTGCCAAGGTTTTGGCAATTTGTAACACCCAGGGTGCAACCCTTGCTCGCGAAAGCGATGCAGTGATTTACACCCACGCTGGCCCCGAGGTTGCGGTTGCCTCCACAAAAGCGCTGACGGCTCAGATGACCGCGGTTTACCTACTAGCTCTTTTCTTGGCTACCAACCGAGCATTCCTAAACCGCGATGAACTGATGAGCCTTGGAAAAGAACTTATGAAGATTCCCGCCAAGGTTGAAGAGGTTCTTACTAATCTTGCCGAGGTAGCCGATCTTGCTAAGAAGATGGAGAAAGCAAAGACCGTTTTGTTCCTGGGAAGAAACGTGGGTTTCCCGGTAGCCATGGAGGGTGCTCTAAAGCTAAAGGAGCTCGCTTACATCCACGCTGAGGGTTTTGCAGCTGGTGAGCTAAAGCACGGTCCGATTGCGCTGATTGAAAAAGACCAGCCAGTGATCGTTATTTTGCCTGCGCCAGAGGATCCGCTACACCCAAAGGTTGTTTCCAACATCCAAGAGATCAAAGCTCGAGGAGCAGAAGTTATCGCTATTGCAGTTCAAGGTGACACCGAGGTGGCAAACTACGCGAGCAACGTTTGGTATGTTCCGGCAACCGAGTGGCTAATGGCCCCAATCCTCACTGTTATTCCACTCCAGGCATTTGCAATGGAGCTCGCAACCGCCAAGGGGCTGGATGTTGATCAGCCAAGAAACTTGGCAAAATCGGTGACGGTCGAGTAATGATTCTGGGAATCGGTGTTGATTTGGTTGACATCAGTAGATTCGAAAAAGCAATCAACCAAACACCAAAGCTTAAAAATCGATTGTTTACCGAAAACGAGAGGCAGCTTGCCACCCAATCTTTGGCCGCAAGATTCGCAGCCAAAGAGGCTCTAATTAAGGCCGTCGGCAAAGCCAAGGGACTTTCTTTTCAAGGAGTTAGTGTCGTGAAGGACCAAGAGGGCAAGCCTTCCTTTGAGCTAACCGGAGAAACCGAGCAGACCATAAAATCTCACGGGATTGAAAGCCTTCACCTGTCTTTGAGCCACGATGGAAACATGGCGATTGCCTACGTAGTGGCCGAGGGTGCCAAATGAGAACTATCAGAATCGATCTCGACGTAATCGCAGCAAACTACAAAACCCTGAAAGAGCTCACCGGCGGGATCGTGATGGCTATTGTCAAAGCGGACGCCTTTGGCCACGGGATGATAGAGGTTTCCAAAAAACTCGAGTCTATAAACGTGGACATTTTAGGAACAGCAGATCTCGAAGAGGCTATGGCACTTAGAGAAGCTGGGATAAAATCTCCAATCATGGCCTGGCTATACAGCAAGACCACTGAGTTTGAAGAGGCAATCAAAAACGATATCGAGTTGGGCGCATCAACCTTAGTCACGCTTGAGAAGATCGGTTCGGCTTCCAAGAAAGTGGGTTTGGTAGCGAAGGTGCACCTAAAAGTTGACACTGGACTTGGCAGAAACGGTGCAGCTTTAGCAGACTGGCCAGGGGTAATTCAAAAAGCTATTGAGCTTAGAGACTCCGGAGCTATTGAGCTTGTCGGAGTCTTTTCACACCTTTCTGGAACCAGCGAGAAAGATGATTTAGAGCAACTTCGAGTCTTTGAAGAAGCAATTGAAACGGCCTCCAAGCTTGGAGCAACTTTCAAGATTCACCACATCGCTGCAAGCCTTGCAGCCCTTAGGTACCCAAGCACTCGCTTGGACATGACTCGAATTGGTGCAGCGCTGTATGGACTAGACCCGGGACTTGAAACCAACATGCGGCAGTATGGACTACTTCCCGCAATGCGAGTGACCTCTGAGGTGGTTCATGTTAAGAAAGTGTCTTCTGGTCACTCACTTAGCTACGGATACCTTCACAGCACTACAGGTGAGTCCACCCTGGCCTTGGTTCCGTTTGGTTACAACGAGGGCTTCCCCCGAATTTCCACAGGCAAAGCAGAAGTGTTCCTGAATGGCAAAAAATACAAGGTGCTAGCCCGGGTGGCCATGGACCAGTTCATCTTGGATCTGGGCACTGACACCGCCGAGATTGGTGACGAGGTAGTAATCATTGGAGATGGCACCAAGGGCGAGCCGACCGTTGAAGAGCTTGCCAAGGCGGCCGGAACGATTAACGATGAAATAGTGACCAAGATGGGCGGCCGAGCGAAGCGGGTCTTTAGTTGAGTGCTTCCTCGCACCTGACTATCTTGATTGAGAACGAGCAGCAGATGCATAAGCTCGGTTTGCAACTGGGTGCTATTTTGCAGCCAGGAGACCTAGTTTCACTAAACGGAGTCTTGGGTGCTGGGAAAACTACCCTCACAAAAGCTATCGGTGAAGGCGTCGGAGTTCAGGGCAGCATTTCCTCCCCAACATTTTTGATTGCTCGCACTCACCCCACCAGTTCTGGAACAAACTTTGTCCACATCGACGCCTATCGCCTTTCGGAACCAAGAGAACTAGATGATCTTGATATCGATTACCCAAACTCCATTTCGGTAATCGAATGGGGTAAAGGCTTTACCGATGGATTGTCTGAATCCATGTTGGAAATACAAATTGAAAGATTTCTAGAATCTGAAGAGCGCAAGCTTTCAATCTCTGGCTTTGGAAGATTCAGTAATGTTTCTGAAATGCTTGGTGATGCGTCGTGAGCAAGATTGTTTTGGCGATAGACACTTCTCAAGGAACCTCAGTTGCAGTGCTACTTGAAGGCAAAGTCGTCTCTGAATCAAGTGATCCGAACCCAATGAGACATGCTGAAAATATCGGAACGCTTATCGCAAGCTGCCTAGCTGAAGCTGGTGTGCAATCGGCAGACGTAACTGATGTTGCCGTTGGTCTTGGACCAGGGCCCTTCACTGGCTTAAGAGTTGGCATCGCCGCCGCCAAGATGTTTGCCGCTGGATGCAGGGCAAATCTTCATGGCGTTGGCTCTTTGGATGCGATTGCCCTTGAGTTGGCTCTTTCAGAGCCAACCTTGGTACTTGCAGATGCTCGACGATCAGAGGTTTACTTCGGGCTGTATCAAGGCAAGTCTGCCAGCGGGATCCCCAGGCAGCTACTGGCCCCAGGAGTAAGCAAGCAGGCTGATCTCGAGGCCAGGCTCCAAAGTGAAGGGCAGACTTACCAACTAGTGCAGCAGCCTGTAGCGGCAGGCTCAATAGGACTACTGGCCCTGGCCCAGCAATCAGAGGGAATAGGCAGCGGCCCAATACAAGCCAATTACCTGAGGGAGCCAGACGCTACCTATGCCAAAGCTAAGAAGGTAACCGGATGAGTCATCAAATAAGAGTTGCTAGCGAAGCTGACCTAGAGCAAATCATGCTCATTGAGAATGCATGTTTTGGAAATGACGCGTGGTCTAAGGCGAACATGAGAAGCGAGTTATTGGCTTTGCATACAACCTACGTTGTTGCAGAAGAAGGGCAAACTTTAATTGGTTACGCGGGACTGAGCAAGCAACCCTCCTCCACATCTTCTGACATTCAAACAATCGCGGTTAGTGAAAGTCGCCGAGGTTTAGGCATCGGTCGCGAGTTGATGCGAATGCTTTTGGGTTTCGCAATCGAGCAAGGCGCTAAAGAAGTTCTTCTTGAGGTTCGAGAGGATAAGCCAACGCCGCAGAGCTTGTATAAGTCCCTTGGGTTTGTCGAAATTGATCGGCGCGAGAACTATTACCAGCCAGATGGTATCTCGGCGATTGTGATGCGTCTTGATTTGGAGGGCCACAAGTGAGTGCTCCAATAGTTTTGGGAATTGAAACCAGTTGCGATGAAACCGGAATAGGAATTGTTCAGGGCAACAAGTTACTTGCCAATGTGATTTCATCCTCAATGGATCAGCACGCAAGATTTGGTGGCGTTGTCCCAGAGATTGCAGCGCGTGCGCATCTTGAAGCCCTAGAATCCGTTCTTGCTAAAGCTCTCGAGGATGCCAAGATCTCAATTAGCGATGTGGATGCAATTGCGGTTACCAACGGACCAGGACTTGCCGGCGCTCTAATGGTTGGAGTAGGAGCCGCTAAAGCCCTGGCTGTCTCTTTGAACAAACCCATTTACGCGGTAAACCACCTTGTGGCACACGTAGCGGTGGACATTGTGGAGCGTGGAAAGCTAGAAACCCCCACGGTTGCTCTGCTAGTTAGCGGCGGACACACCTCTTTATTGCTAGTTCGAGACATCTTGAAAGATGTCGAGCTGCTGGGTGAAACCGTGGATGACGCCGCCGGAGAGGCCTTTGACAAGGTAGCTCGGGTGCTTGGGCTCGCCTATCCTGGTGGACCCGAGATAGACAAGGCTGCCAAAGAAGGTAACCCACAGGCCATCCGGTTCCCACGTGGCCTGAGCCTTCCAAAAGATATGGAAAACAATCGCTACAACTTCAGTTTCTCAGGCCTCAAAACCGCCGTTGCCAGACACGTTGAACTTGCTCAATCAAAGTCAGAGGAAATTTCCGTACCTGATGTAGCGGCATCTTTCAGGGAGGCTGTTGTTGACGTGCTCGTTACCAAAGCAATAAATGCCTGCCTCGATAACAACGTTCCAAGACTAATTCTGGGCGGTGGGGTTGTTGCCAATGCAAGACTTCGAGAAGTAGCTGCCGCTCGCTGTCAAGAAGCGGGCATCGAACTTCGAATTCCTGCATTTTCCTTATGCACAGACAACGGAGCGATGATTGCCTCCTTGGGTGCGCAAATGGTGCTAGCCGGACTCAAGCCAAACGAATTAGATTTTGGGGTTTACTCAACTATTGAGTTCTAGCCACGAAGTGGCAAAGCGATACCGATTGCGATAAACACTCCACCAAATAATTGATTCACTCGCTTGCCAAATCTTGCTAACGCTGGCTTCAAAGTATTTGCAAGCGATGCAACTACATACTCATAGATAAACTCAATCACTACGAATGTGAGAGCCATCACCACGAACTGTGAGAGCAAAGAAATGTTCGGATCAATAAACTGTGGCAAAAACGCCACAAAAAACAAAATTCCTTTTGGGTTCGTTAGCGCAGCCAGTGCGCCCTGTCGAAAAAGAGACGACCCCTTTACGTTACTTACTGGCTTTGACTCCTGAGTGCCAAGAGCGGGAGAGCGCCAAACCGATATACCAAGCCAGATTAGATATGCACCACCCACGAATTTCAAGACAGTGAGGATCTCAACTGAGGCTGCCAGCAGCGCTCCAATACCAAACATTGACAGGGCAATAACTGTGGCAAAGCCGACGGAGCCCCCAAATATGGTCGCAAGAGTCTTGCGCCTGCCATAGATTGCCCCGTGGGTTAGGGCCAAAAGACCGTTTGGTCCGGGGGTCAGGGTCAGGCCAGTAACTGCCAGTAGATATACAACCCAGTTACCAAGCTCCATTTAGGTATTACCTAGCGCCTATTTCTTTGAGCGCAGTAGCCTTTGCTTCCTCTGCCGAAGTTGCTTGAAGAACGGCGTTTGCCACTTTCTGGGCATCAACCAGCTCTAAAGAAGACAGAGCGTTGTGAACTGCATCCACTTGAGACCTTGAAACGCTAATGGAATCAAAGCCCAATCCAGCCAAGACAATTGCAAAGGCTGGATCCGATGCGCTCTCGCCGCAGACACCCGATGACACACCAGCTAGCTTGGCATCGCTTGCGATGCGAGCTAGCGCCTGGATAAGTGCTGGCTGCCAGTGATTTAGCAGAGCCCCAAGTGAAGGGTTCATGCGATCCGCTGCGAATAGATACTGAGACAAGTCATTTGTTCCCACTGAAACAAAATCCACAACACCAGAGAGTTGATTTACCAAAAGTGCAATCGATGGTGTTTCGATCATGATTCCAACTTTGTATTTACCGATTGATCTGGCCAACTCTGCAAAGTTTTTTGCCTCATCCAAAGTGGATATCATCGGGGCCATGACCCAAACCTCACGACCAGAATCTTCTCGAGCCAATTCCAAAGCCTTCAGTTGGCCCTCAACAAATTCACGATGGTTTGCGAGTAGTCGATAGCCACGAACACCAAGGGAGGGATTTTCTTCGGCTGGCATATTCAAAAATGGAACGGGCTTGTCGCTTCCGGCGTCGATTGTCCTGACCACAATCGGGCCATCTGGCGCTGCCCTCAGGATTTCGGAATAGCTCTTTGCTTGCTCTTGAACCGAAGGTTCAGCAGTGGCCGAAAGATAGAGGAGCTCTGTTCTGAACAAACCAACGCCATTGGCCGCTGTTTTGCTAGCCGATTGGGCATCGTCGAGAGTTCCGATATTTGCCCGCACCGGAATCAGAGAGGAAGCTGCAATAGGGACAAACTTAATGGCTTGGGTGGCTAGGGAAACATCATCGCTGACCACCACCCGATCGCCAACTGGGTCGACCAGGACCTTGTCCCCAGTTGCTAACTCGCTTGCTCCAGGGCAGGAAACTACAGCCGCGATATTTCTAGATCTACAGATAATCGCGGTGTGAGATGTGGGGCCGCCTTTTAGGGTAACTACCCCGATCACTGCATCGGTGAACTGGGCTGTATCGGCAGGGGAGAAATCTTCACCCACCAACACGATTCGACCCGTTGTTGGAAGATCTAGGTCAAGTTTTATTCCAGCCAACCTAGCCTGCACACGCTTCGAGAGGTCCTGAAAATCAGCAACTCGCTCATCAAAGGTTGGATCGCCTTTGAGTAGCTCAGCAAACTCATCAACTGCTTTACCAAATGCCGCAGCAGCACCCCAGCCATCTTCGATGTTGGTGCTGGCAACCTCTAGAAGCTCATCATCCTCAAGAAGGGCTTTCAAAGCCTCAAAGATTTCTGCGCTAGTGCCACCAGCTTTTTCACCAAGTTCATCAAGTTGATTGGCTACGAATGAAATGGCAGCTTTCAATTCCGAGATTTCTTGCTCTGGAGTCTTGGTGGACTTAGTCCACTCAGGAATTAGTTGCGAATGTTCAATTACCAGCACTTCGCCCAATGCCGGAGAAAGCCCAACGCCTAGACCGCTAAGAATTGTTCCTGGTTTTGCAGACAACTATTCGCCTTTGAGAATTTCTTGAATCTCACTGATCATGTTTGTTGCTAGAGCCTGGTCGTCGGTTGGGATCTGAACTATAAGGGTTTCTCCGGTAGCGACTTTTAATGCCAGAAGCCTCAGGGCAGAGTTTGCCTTAGCGCCCTCACCGCCTGGTTTGCCAATTAGAACCTCAAGCCCAGAATCCTTTACTAGCTTCACAATCTGGCTAGCTGGCCTTGCGTGCAGCCCAATTGAGTCCAGCACCTGGACCTCACCTGTAATGACTGACATTGCTTGACTCCTGGGCTAGGGCGGGGATTGCTCTAATTATGGCGGTTCTAGCCAAGATGGCCAAAACATCGATTTTCTATTCCCAGCCTACTAACAGCTAAACCGGATTCTTTCTTCAGGCGGGGGTGCTCAAATGAGAGTAGGTAAATCAACAGAAGGAGCCATCATGGCCGAGAAAGATAAGAAGTTCGATTTCACAAAACTGAACACCCTGGCAGTTGTTTCAATTGCTACCGCCCTCACCTCCATCGGAGCAGTGGCGGCAATCATCACCGGACACGTTGCATTGACTCAGATCAAGAAATCTGGCGAAAGCGGTCGTGGCTTGGCACTGGCGGGAACCATTGTGGGATACGTAACCATCGCCTTCTGGACCCTAGCAAGCATCGGATTCCTAATTGTCGGAACCTACCTAAGGAACAGGTACGGAATGGAAATGGGAGAACGAATGGGTTGGGACTACTAACCAAAAACTTCTAGTCAGCTGATGGGTTGCGTGACTAGCACTCGGTGGGCGTCGCCCACTCTGGTAACTACCAGAGTGGCGGCGCCTTCCCCTTTGGGTGAGAGCTCACGCCGCAGCTCCTCAGGTGAAATGTCGGAGCCTCTTTTCTTAATCTCTAGGATTCCAATATTGTTTTTCTTGACATAGGCCTTGAGCTGCTTTCTATCGAAAACCAAATTGTCAATAACTTCAAAGCCACGAACCCAAGGCGAACTAATTTTTTCATCAGAACTCAAATAGGCAATGTCTGGACTAATTGTTTGCAGACCAAATGGCTCCGCAAAATCAGACATCAGTCGCGAACGAATAAGCGAGTTGTCGGGTTCGTAGATGTACTTACCTAATTCACCAAGGGGAGCATTTGGGCTCTCAGCTTCTGAAGAAGTAATCTCGTGTTGACCATCTGATGCCAACAACAATGCCGCGCGCGATACATGCTCGCGCTTCAACGAACCAAACCATAAGCCGAGCTCAACTAAGTCACCATCAACCGAAACCCATTGTGCTTCGGCGTCGCTGGGTATCTGCTTCTTGTCATGACCTGGACCAAGTTTGATTCCGGTCGGTTTAGTGCGGGCTGCTGCAAGGCAGAAATCAAAATTCGGGGAGTAGTTAGCTGGGTCAAAGTGTCGCTGAGCCTCTGCTTTTTTTGGGCCGTTAAGTTCTCGCCTGGCTGGATCAAAAAAGAGAGCCTCGAACTTTGAAAGATCTAGGTCTTCAACATTTGCTAGCTCGACTGTGACGTTTTCAAAAGCTGCCAGGTTA
>CAEZSX010000007.1_pt1 | contig 11363 bp, 8 predicted proteins | sample 7264071 | NCBI WGS metagenome assembly CAEZSX01 (sample SAMEA6813790, study PRJEB35770) | freshwater metagenome | biome: Freshwater; feature: Freshwater reservoir; material: water | place: Czech Republic | collected 2016-08-15 | depth 0.5m m
AAGAAGCAGCTCAAGGAAGAAGCCGCTCGCACAGCTGCCGCAAAGGCCAAGGCAACGAAACTTGCCGCTGAAAAAGCGAAGGCTGCAAAAGCTGTTAAACCGATGACACCAGTCAAGCCAACAAAGCCTGCCAAGACGCCAAAACCAGCGGCGAAGAAGTTAGCTAAGCCTGCTCCAAAGAAGCCTGTTGCAAAAAAGGCACCCGCAAAAGTCGTGAAGAAAGTTGCAAAAGCGGCTCCCAAAGCTAAGCCAACAGCCAAGAAAGCAGCTGCTAAGAAGGCTGCTCCGAAAACTAAGAAGAAGTAATCTTTGAGGCAGCTTGGCTATCAATAAGCCAAGTGGTCTTCTCTTGGGCTTGAACCAGCGCAGCAGGCAAGTCACTCTCCCCAGACAAGACTTGCTTTACGGCCTCGGCTTTATCGCTACCGGACACCAAGAAGAGAATCTCTTTGGCCGAGTTTATGGCCCTCATGCTCAGCGAAAGCCTCTCGGCCGGCGGCTTGGGGGAGTTCTTCTCAATAACTACCCAGTCGCCAATTTTGCTGGGTGAACTATCCGGGAACAATGAGGCGACATGGCCATCTTCTCCCATCCCAAGCAACACAAGATCAAATGTCGGTCTGATCTGCTCAATGTGCTGAGCAAAGAGCTTTGCTGCGGAATCAATAGAGGCCTCATCGCTTGACGGAAAGGGGTGGATGTTCGCGGGGCTCAATTTCGAGCTGTCAAGCCAAGCCCTTCGCGCCTGCAACTCATTTCTATCATCGCTTGTGCCTGGTAGGAAGCGTTCGTCAATCCACCAGATGTGAAGACTCGAAAGGTCTATACCCTTTGTGCTCTCGCGCAATGCTTGGAGGACTTCCGTTCCGACCGTTCCGCCGGTTATGACCATGTGAGTTTCCCGCTGGCTCGATAGAAGTTGTGCAAGTCGCTGTGCAATTTGAGTGGCAGCGCTATCTACTAATTCGGGACGGTCTGCGAATACAACAATCGACGTTTCGTTCATTTTGCGACCCTCGATTCCGGTTTGAACCCCGAGATAACCTTGCCATAGGCCACGTCGGGGTCAAGCCTCCTAAGATCTTCCGCAAGGCAATCCCTGAGGGAACGAACTGGCAACGAAAGTTCTTTTGGCGGCTGGCCAGATTGGCTGATCACGGCAATGTTAGTTTGATTTCGAACTATTTCAATGCTGGCACCTTCGCGAACGAATCGCACGCTGTAGATTGCTCTAACTCCCTTGGAGTCTTCGCGATGCTCAAGAGTAACTGGGCAAGTCAATCGTTGGCTTAGCCATGAAACCAGAAGTGCAACACTCGGATTGTTTGCATCACCGATGATTGCCACTGATCCAACAGGGCTATGAGGTGCCTGATCTAGCAAGGCGGCAAACTGGCCCCTCCAGAGTGTAAGTCTCGTCCAGGAAAAATCGCTATCACCAGGGCTATAGCTACTCGATAGCTGCTCCAAGAATTTAATGGGATCATCTTGATTCGCCGCATCAGTAATCCTTCTGGTTGCAATTTTTCCGATTGGTGACTGTGAAGCGACTTTAGGGGGCTTTCCTGGCCACCAAGCAACTACGGGTGCGTCTGGTAGTAAAAGTCCCATGACAAGAGACTGTGGGTAAGTTGCGGCCTCGCCATGTGCCCTAAGGACAATGACTTCAGACGCACCAGCGTCTCCGCCAACTCTGATCTCTGCATCCAGCCGTGGCTGCTCGGTGCTTGGTGATGAAATCAGAGTGATGATTCTGGATGGGTGCTCCCTAGAAGCCTCGTTTGCTGCTTCAATTGCCGCTTCGGCACCGGACTCATCGCATTCAATCACCAGGGTCAAAACGCGACCCAATGCAACCGCACCGCCCTGCTCGCGGATGGCAACGAGCTCTTTAGAAATCTGGCTTACGGTTGTTCCCGGAAGATTCACGATCATGGCCTTCTCCAGCTCCTGCCGTCTTTGGCCATCATCTCTTCCGCGGACTTTGGTCCCCAAGAACCAGGTAGGTATTCACCCATAGACGAACTTGCGTCCCAGAACTCAACAATCGGGTCAAGAATTTTCCAGGAAAGCTCAACTTCCTCGTGTCTTGGAAAAAGCGGAGGATCTCCAAGCAATACATCTAGAATCAGGCGCTCATATGCTTCGGGTGAATCTTCCGTGAAGGAGTGTCCATAACCGAAGTCCATTGTTACGTCTCTAACCTGCATTCCAGGCCCTGGCACCTCAGATCCAAAACGAGTCGTTACACCCTCGTCGGGCTGAACCCGAATCACAATTGCGTTAGGACCAAGTGATGAGGTCTGCCTATCCGTGAAAAGTTTCTGAGGAGCCTTCTTCAAAACAACGGCAATTTCGGTGACCCGCCTCCCAAGGCGTTTACCGGCACGTAGATAAAAAGGCGTACCTTTCCAGCGCCTATTGTCGATGTCCAATCTCATTGCAGCGAAAGTCTCGGTCTTGGACTCTGGGTCGATTCCGTCTTCTTGCAAGAATCCGTCAACTTGTTCACCACCTTGCCAGCCCGCTAGATACTGACCCCTCGCGGTATGGGACGCAATGTCAATGGGAACACGAACCGCAGCCAATACTTTCTCTTTCTCTGCACGAAGATCCTCGGCCGCGAAAGTTTCAGGTTGTTCCATGGCAGTGAGAGCAAGAAGCTGGAGCAAATGATTCTGAATTACATCCCTTGCAGCGCCGATCCCATCGTAGTATCCAGCTCTACCGCCAACACCGATGTCCTCAGCCATGGTGATTTGAACATGGTCAATGTATTCACTGTTCCAGATCGGCTCATAAAGTTGGTTAGCAAAACGCATAGCAAGAATGTTCTGGACTGTTTCTTTTCCTAGATAATGATCGATCCGAAAAACTGAGTCTGGGGGAAAGACGGACTCAACAACATCGTTTAGTTCGCGAGCCGTTGCGAGGTTGCTACCAAAAGGCTTCTCGATCACCACACGTCTAAAAGACCCTTCTCTTGCGGTTGCCAAGCCAGAGCGTGAGAGCTGCTTGGTGACTTGTGGGAATGAGCGAGGAGGGATTGAAAGATAAAAAGCGTGATTCCCGCCGGTTCCTCGCTGCTGATCAAGCTCGTTTATAGTTGCCTTCAGTTCATCAAACGCAGCGTCGTCGTCAAAGTCACCAGCAACGAATCGGATTCCCTTTCTAAGCTGAGCCCAAACATCCTCGGACCAAGCGGTTCTGGCGTATTCACGCACTGAATCGTGAACAACCTTCTCGAAGTCCTGGTCTTTCCAATCTCTTCTTGCGAAGCCAACTAAGCCAAAGCCGGCAGGTAAAAGCCCTCTGTTTGCTAGGTCATAGACCGCAGGCATGAGTTTCTTGCGAGAAAGATCCCCGGTAACGCCGAATATGACAAGTGCGGATGGTCCAGCTATTCGATTGAGTCGATTATCGTCTTGGTCTCTAAGGGGGTTGCTAGCAAAGTCTAAAGACATCAAATGCCCTTCAAGATTTTGCTCAGAGTTTCAAAAGACTCCTCGACATCCTTGACTCGAAGGGTAAGAACAGGTCTGCCAGACTCTGCAAGAACATTTGCATCGCCGGCTGCCTGCGAGTTCATAAGTTCCTGAAAACCAAAATCACGACCGGGAACCATAAGATCGTCGGATTCCTCTCCGATAATCTGCAGGAACAATCCCTGGGACGGGCCTCCCTTGTGATACTGGCCAGTCGAATGCAAGAATCTTGGCCCCCAGCCAAAGGTTGTTGGTCTGGAAGTAGCACTTGCAATCAGATCACGAAGTTTCTCAAAATCCGAATCCCGCTCTCGATCGAGGTATGCGTGAATCGCGATGTAGCACTGCTCATCGGCGAGCGACAGCAATGTCCTAATCGCCACTTCTAAACTCGAATCCGGAGCTAGATTGAGACCCTTTTCGGAGACCAATACGCCTGAGTCCTCAAATAGAGAGGTCTCTTCGGCGCTTCTATTTTCCAAGAATGCTCGAGATGCGATCTTTGCAGATTCGACATCCGGCTGATCAAATGGGTTCACACCGAGTAGCTTTGCGGCTACGGCTGTGGCAACCTCCCAAAGAAGCAGCTGCCCCCCAAGAGATCCGGAAACCGACACGTCGAAGGAACTCTCCGCGGCGTTGTCAACCAAACCAATAGTCAGCAAGTCATCGGGCACTTGCTTTAGTTCAGGGGAGCGTAAATCAAACACCACGGGCAAAACTCCTCTTCCGATCTTTCCCGTGGACTCAGCAATTAATTGCTCCATCCAAAAACCGAGTCCGACAATCTGTTTGCTGACAGGCACAATACCCAGCTTGTCCTTGAATCCTGACCTAGCGGGTGTTCGCGCAAGCGCACACCCCAGAACTAGAGCGGGATTGTTTGACTGATCCTGACTGAGCTCCTCGGCTGCAGAAATGGCGTCTAAAAGAATTGGTCCCATGTCAACACCTGCCAGAGTAGAAGGCACGACGCCGAATGCAGTCAGCGCTGAAAACCGGCCACCTACATTTGGATTTGCTAGGAAGACGCGATAACCATCTTCCACCGCCTGATTATGCATGGGAGAGTTTGGACCGGTAACTATAACTATGCGCTGCGTCTTATCAATACCTGCCTGGTCGAAGGCCTGTTCAAATACTCTCTTCTGTGAGTCGGTTTCTACTGTTGATCCAGACTTTGAGGACACCACCACGATCGTTTTCTCAATACCGTTGTTAACAGCGGAAACAACTTGCGACGGATAGGTGGAATCCAGCACAACGAGCTCAACTCCAGCTGTGGCGGCAATTACTTCTGGTGCCAACGATGACCCACCCATGCCACAAAGCACAACTCTAGTTAGACCCTGTTCCAGATGCAGCTTCCGAAGAGCCATGAGCTCTGGGAGCAGAGCTAGCGACTCTCCAGCCGCATCAACCCAACCGAGCCTGATAGATGATTCAGATTCAGCCTCTTTGCCCCAAATCGTTGCATCCTTGGAAAAGATTCGACTGGCAATTTTCTCAACAACCAATTCTGTAATGGCCGACGATACCGCAGCGGATGTTTGCCCACTTGTTACAACCTTCAAATTCACTATTTTCCCTGCAGCGCCTTTGAGACAGTCTCGAGAAGGTCATTCCATGAAGCTACAAACTTGTCAACACCTTCGGCCTCGAGCAACGTAACTACATCGTCATAAGAGATGCCAAGCGCCTCAATTTCGGCTAGAACGGCCCTGGATTCTTCGTAAGTTTTGGTTATTGTGTCAGGAGAGACTTCGCCGTGATCAAAAACAGCCTCCATCGTGGCTTCTGGCATCGTATTTACCAAATCGGGGGCAACAAGCTCAGTCACATACAAAGTATCGGGTAGTAACTTATCTTTTACGCCTGTGGAGGCCATCAAGGGACGCTGTCTGTTTGCTCCAAGTTGCCCAAGCTCACTCCAGTCGCTTCTTTCGAACTCCCGTTCAAAAAGTTCGTAGGCAAGTCTTGCATTAGCCAGAGCAGCTTTTGACTTTAGCGCTAGGGCAACATCGCTTCCAATTGCCTCAAGCCTCTTATTGATCTCGGTATCCACTCGGGAAACAAAGAAAGATGCCACAGAATGAATCTTCTTTAGATCGTGGCCGTTTGCCTTTGCCTGCTTGATTCCTTCCTTGAAAGCGTCGATAACAAGCGAGTAGCGCTGTAATGAGAAGATGAGAGTGACGTTAACCGAGATTCCAGAGGCGAGAACATCAGTTATCGCCTTCAGTCCAGGTATAGTCGCAGGAATCTTGATCATCACGTTCTCGCGTCCAACGGCCTGATAGATTTCCAAGGCCTGGGCGGTTGTCTTTTCGGAGTCCATTGCAATTCCTGGCTCAACTTCTATCGACACTCTTCCATCGACTCCGTTTGTGACGTCATAGACACCCTTAAAAACATCGCAAGCCATGCGAACGTCATGGGTTGTTGCCTCAAACACCGCCTCGCTAGCACTCGCGCCTCTAGCGGATAACTCAGCGAGCTGGGTGGCGTAGGCGTCACTATTAGCGAAAGCCCCCGCAAAGATGGTTGGGTTGGTCGTGACTCCAGATACGGCCCTAGAGGAGATTAATTCGGCAAGCGATCCAGAGTTAATGCGATCTCTTGAAAGATCATCCAACCAGACGCTTACCCCGGCCTCATCTAGCTTGTGAAGCGGTGAACTCATTTGTTCCTTTCCAAAACGGATCTTGCTTTGCTGACAACGGCCTCGGTTGTAATGCCGAACTTACTAAACAGCGTCTTGTAATCAGCTGAAGCCCCGTAGTGCTCGATGGACACTGAATCCCCGTGCTGAACATACTTTGCCCAACCAAGGGCAAGGCCTGCTTCAACAGACACCCTCGCCCGGATGTTCTTAGGAAGAACACTTTCCTTGTATGAGTCTGTTTGTTCCTCAAACCATTCAACGCAAGGCATTGAAACAACCCTTGTCTTCACGCCTGATTGTTCAAGTTCCAATCTCGCCGCCAAAGCCAACTGAACCTCGGACCCAGTTGCTATCAGGATTACCTCTGGATTGTTATTCGAAGCGTCCACTAGAACGTAGCCGCCGAACTGAACGTTGCTGGCGGGGGATACCGACTGACCTGTAGCGTCTACGGTCCCTCTGGCTATCACTGGCAGGTTTTGTCTAGTCAGAGCAATTCCCGCGGGCCCTTGGCGCCTCGAGAGAATCTTCATCCATGCAAAGCTCACCTCGTTGGCGTCTGCCGGTCTTACTATGTCCAGACCTGGAATTGCGCGAAGAGTCGCCAATTGCTCAATAGGTTGATGAGTTGGACCATCTTCGCCGAGTGCAATCGAATCGTGAGTCCAAACAAATATGGATGGCACCTTCATTAATGCCGCTAGGCGAACAGCAGGACGCATGTAGTCGCTGAAGATCAAGAATGTGCCTCCGTAGGAACGGGTCTTTCCATGCAGCGCAATTCCGTTCAAGATGGAGCCCATCGCATGCTCTCGAATACCAAAGTGCAGCACCCGACCGTAATGATCTCCAGACCATTCATGGGTTGAATGAACGCTCGGTACAAAAGATTTGGCTCCAGCAATAGTTGTGTTGTTCGACTCGGCAAGGTCAGCAGATCCACCCCAAAGCTCTGGCATAACAGAGGCAATTGCGGTCAAGACCTTTCCAGAAGCAGCTCTTGTTGAAACGTCGACTCCCGCCTCAAAGACAGGAAGAACCGAAGCAATGTCTGGCAACTCGTCGCTTTGAAGACGGTCGAACAGTTTTGCGTTGTCTGGATTCGACTCTCTCCAAGCTAGGAAATCGGCTTCCCACTTTGCCCGAATGTCCGAGGTCCGCTTCCTGAAGCCTCTGGAGTAGTTGATAACTTCGTCGCTGACGTCGAAGTTTTTTTCTGGATCAAATCCAAGCACGGTCTTCAGATTCGCAAGCTCTTCTGCACCCAGCGCAGACCCGTGAACCTTTCCGGAGTTTTGCTTGGTAGGGCAAGGCCACCCGATGATTGTTCGTATTGTGATAAGTGAGGGCTTGTCTGAGACTTTCTTTGCGTTTTCGATTGCTGCGTATAGCTCATGCAGGTCTTCGACATATCTTCCGGTCTTGTGCCAGTTGACAACCTGAACATGCCATCCATAAGCCTCGTAACGCTTTTCCAGATCCTCGGTGAAGGCAATCTTGGTGTCATCTTCAATCGAAATCTGGTTTGAGTCATACAAGACCACAAGGTTTCCAAGCTTTTGGTGTCCAGCAAGAGAAGAGGCCTCGGCCGTAACACCTTCCTGCATGTCACCATCTCCAGCAACGCAGTAAACATAGTGGTCAAATGGGCTTTTGCCCTCCGGAGTATTTGGGTCGAAAAGACCTCGTTCAAACCTTGCAGCGTATGCGAAGCCAACGGCGGAAGCCAACCCCTGGCCAAGTGGTCCAGTTGTAATCTCAACACCCTTGGTATGTCCGTACTCAGGATGCCCAGGCGTTAACGAGTCCCAGGTTCTAAGAGCCTTTAGGTCATCAAGCTCTAGGCCGTAGCCAGTTAGGTAAAGCTGGTTATAAAGAGTAAGAGAGGAATGCCCGACACTCAGAATGAATCGATCTCTTCCCACCCATTCTGGATTAGATGGATCATGCCTGAGAACTTTCTGAAACAATAGGTGGGCAACGGGGGCGAGAGAGATAGCTGTTCCTGGATGGCCATTGCCTACCTTCTCAACAGCATCTGCCGCCAGCACTCGAGCGGTATCGACCGCGGCTTGGTCTAGCTCAGACCACTCAAGATTGCTCATTACCGACCTGTTCTTTCCAGAAACCCAGAATTTTGCGAAGTCTCCACCAAACAGGCTCACACTTTTTTGATAGAGCATTGGGGATTCCGCGACCTACAAAATAACCTTACACACAACCCCATAAGAGCCTTGGTTGCCAACTGGTCTATGTTGGTCGCTTAGACTTAAAGCACATCATGAGCTCTCAATTATTAGAAAACTCCCAAATCAAGCTTGGATTCTGGCGTAAAACTAAGGCGTATTTTGCCCTAACCAAGCCCAGGGTTATCGAGCTGCTTCTGATTGCCACTATTCCCACAATGATCCTCGCACAGCGAGGAATTCCAGACCCATGGCTGGTTCTTGCGACGGTATTCGGTGGAGCACTGAGTGCCGGAAGTGCGAATTCATTTAATTGCTACATCGATCGGGATATTGACAAGATCATGGGTCGCACCAAATCTAGACCTTTGGTCACCGGTGAGCTCTCAGCCAAAGAGGCATATCTTTTTGCCTGGGGGCTTGGAGTGCTATCGGTTGTCTGGCTTGGGCTTGTAGTGAACCCCCTGGCTGCATTACTCTCACTCGGCGCAATCCTGTTTTATGTATTCGTTTACACCCTCTTGTTGAAAAGGCGCACCCCGCAGAACATTGTTTGGGGAGGGGCGGCAGGGGCAATGCCAGTTCTGATCGGCTGGGCTGCTGTCACTGGAGAAGTGAGTGCAACGGCCTGGGTGCTGTTCCTCATAGTGTTTTTGTGGACACCGCCTCACTACTGGCCGCTTTCGCTTCGCTACAAAACCGAATACGACGCAGCGGGCGTGCCAATGCTGCCGGTTGTTCGCAACAACAAGACCGTTGGAATCCAAATTGTTTTGTATGCCTGGGCCCTTGTCGCCTCAACACTGCTACTGATTCCAGTCGGTCAAATGGGGGTTCTTTACACTGCTACAGCCGTGTTAGCGGGAATATTCTTCGTCTTCGAATCTCATCGGCTGAATGCTGAGGCAGCCAAAGGCGAAATCAAGAACCCGATGAGATTATTCCACGGTTCAATAACCTACTTGGCGTTACTTTTTATTGCGATCGCGCTCGATCCGCTATTTTTCTTTAATCTCTTCTAACCTGCGAAGACTCTCATCTCTCTCGGACGAGTGATCGAGCATGGGCTCGGGGTAGCCATTGATAAGGCCGTCGACCAGCAGCCAGGGTTCATGAACCTCAGCACCTTGCAAGTGGGCTAGCTCAGGCACGTATTTGCGAACGTAGTTTCCCTCAGGATCGAATTTGTAACCCTGAAGAATTGGATTAAAGACTCGATAGTAAGGTGAAGCATCTGTTCCGCAACCGGCAGTCCATTGCCAGCCGTGCGAATTCGAAGCTGGGTCGAAATCAGAAAGACAGTGCTCAAACCACTGCGCACCCAGCTGCCACTCAAGATGAAGATCTTTGACCAAGAAACTTGCGACAATCATCCGAACTCGGTTGTGCATCCAGCCCTCGGCCGCCAGCTGTCTCATACCGGCGTCAACCATTGGAAATCCGGTGGTGCCATTCTTCCAGCGTTCGAGTTTCCTCTTAGCTTCGGGACCTGTGTCGTATCTCATGTTGGCAAATCTCGGAACGTAATAGTCCGTCACAGTGTGTGGGTTTCGATACAGCACGTCCGCATAGAACTCACGCCAAGCGATTTCTTTCCTGAAGACGTTGTGTCCAGGAGTGTCGCGCAGATCAGCAAGAAGCGTTCTTGGGTGAATCTCGCCGTGGGCTAGCGCGTGTGAGAGTTTTGATGTTCCGGAAAGATCAGCTCTGTTTCGGTTCTCCGAGTAATCAAACAATGCTCGCTTCTTGAATCGCTCAAAAGTCACTTTTGCGAATGCTTCCCCCGCAAAAACCTTGAACTGTGCTGGCTTGGTGGGCCTTGGGCTACCTACGCTTTCTGCTTTCAGCCAGTTGAAATTCTTGGGCAGCTTGAAGGGCTCTTTCCAGCCAATTTCGAACCACGCCTTATAGAAGGGTGTGTATACGCGATAAGCAGTACCATCGGTGGGTTTCACAACAGCACCAGGTTCAACGGCATAGTTCGAACCCTCAAGTACTAGAGTCTTTCCAACCTTGAGCAGTGCCTTTTCAACCCTCTCTTGCTCTGCAATGCCCGCTGGTTCAAAACTCCTAGTGGCGTGAACGAATGCTGCAGTTGTCTCAGTTGCAAGTTTGGCGAGCGCCTCAGCGGGAGCTCCTTCCAGAACAACCAGAGAGCTATTCATCGAGCCATTTAGGGCCTCAAGCGATGCTGCTAAAGAGTGCTGCCGGATTCCGCTTAGTTGCTCAAAAGACTTTTGCTGATAGACATAGCATCCGATAACTTGAGAGTCGCCACCTTGTATTGAGGAAAGAGCGCACGAGGACAGAGCCTGGTTGTCTTGCAACCTGAGGTCTTTTCGAAACCAGAAAATCCTGCTCATGAGCTAGATATGCCTCTTTGAAACTTTGACCGCAGTGCCAATAGTTGAAATGTTAGGAGTGAAATAATCACCGACGCACCAAGCATGTGAATTCCAGCAAGCAGAGCCGGAACACCCATGTTTGCCTGAGCAACGCCTAGAACCGCCTGAACTATTGCAACAAGTAACAAGCTTGCAAGTGACCGAACCGCAGGATTAGCCAGCTTCCTGTCCTGAACACTTCGCCAAACCAGCACCAGGGCAAGAAGAACCAATCCGGTCATAAGGTAAGCCGGCCAAGAGTGGTAGTGCTGCCAGGTCTCTAGGTCAAAGCCATTACGTGGAGTGTCTGCGTCACCAGCGTGTGGACCTGCCCCCGTAACCACGACGCCAACAACGACCGTAACCCAGCCAATTAGAAAAATTGGCCATGCAAGTAAAACCGCCGAGTAGCTGATCGGATCGTGTTTGGGAGAGTAGACACGCCATACCAACACCGATGCGATGCTAATCAGCACTCCCGAAACCAGAAAATGAGCCCCTACGACCCAGGAATTTAGACCAGTTAGAACAGTTACGCCACCCAGAAGAGCCTGGGCGATGATCCCCACAATTAGGACTACCGCTGGCCAGGTCAGACCAAACCGCAGTGACTTTGCGGTTCTTCTAATCACGATGAAAGTTA
>CAEZSX010000008.1_pt1 | contig 11087 bp, 10 predicted proteins | sample 7264071 | NCBI WGS metagenome assembly CAEZSX01 (sample SAMEA6813790, study PRJEB35770) | freshwater metagenome | biome: Freshwater; feature: Freshwater reservoir; material: water | place: Czech Republic | collected 2016-08-15 | depth 0.5m m
AAACTACTCATCCGGAAAGCAAGGAATCGCGTTTGCTAGGGCTGCAAAGGACCTCGGAGCCACCGTTCACATTATTGCTGCAAACGTGAATAACTCTCTTTTGCTTGGTTTGGAGCACGAGATAGTTGAGAGCACCGCTGAGCTTGAGATTGCCCTGAACTCCCGTCTCGATAGCTTTGACCTTCTTGTAATGGCTGCCGCAGTTGCCGATTATCGACCAAGCAAGAGTTCTGACTCAAAAATCAAGCGTGCTGAACAAGGGGAAAGCATTCAGCTTGATCTAGTTGCAAATACAGACATACTCAAAATGGTGACTGAAAAGCTCAAGGCTCGGTCCAATAGTGCTTTGGTTATCGGCTTTGCTGCAGAGACCTCCGAAGACCTGGTTAAGCTGGCTCAAACAAAGCTTGTCTCGAAGGGCTGCGATTTTATAGTTGCTAACGACATTAGTCTTGGGGATGTTTTCAACTCAGACACTAACTCAATAGTGCTGGTCTCATCCGATGGCAATTCTTCTTTCTCCGGAAGCAAATACGACATAGCCAAGAGTGTCCTGAATCATGTTTCGAGTAATGTTGTTAGGACACCAAAAGGGGACACTAAATGAGCAAGCTTCGTCAATTCACTTCCGAGTCAGTAACTGAAGGTCACCCAGACAAGATCTGTGACCAGATCTCGGACGCGATTCTCGACGCGATGCTTACCGAGGATCCAAATGCCAGGGTTGCTGTTGAAACAATGGTTACCACCGGCTTGGTCCACGTTGCTGGAGAAGTTTCAACCAGCGGATACGTAGAAATCCCAGCAATCGTTCGCAAAACTGTGCTTGGCATCGGCTACAACTCATCCAGCATTGGTTTTGACGGATCAAGTTGTGGAGTTTCGGTTTCCATTGGACAACAGTCACCAGACATTGCGCAGGGAGTCGATTCGGGACTCGAGGTCCGAGACGGGGGATCGAAAGATCCTTACGAGTCTCAGGGCGCCGGTGACCAAGGTTTGATGTTCGGTTACGCCAGTAATGAGACCAGCAACTACATGCCAACGGCTATCGCCATGGCGCACCAACTGTCCCAGAAGCTATCAGCTGTTAGGAAAAGCGGCGAAGTTGGGTTTCTTCGTCCCGATGGAAAAACTCAGGTAACAATCGGCTATGAAGGGTCGACGCCACGCACGGTGGAAGCTATCGTTGTTTCCTCTCAGCATGACGAAGAGATCTCGCAGGCGGACATTCACGAAGCAATTCGTGATCAAGTTGTGAGTCCAATTCTTCAGGACTCTGGGCTTGACGTCTCGAATGTGAAGTTGTTCATTAACCCAACTGGGAAGTTTGTTATCGGAGGACCACAGGGTGATGCGGGGCTTACTGGTAGAAAGATCATTGTTGACACTTACGGTGGTGCCTCGAGGCACGGTGGTGGTGCCTTCAGTGGCAAGGATCCCTCGAAGGTTGATCGTTCTGCAGCTTATGCGATGAGATGGGTAGCCAAGAACGTTGTTGCATCCGGGGCAGCTGATAGAGCCGAAGTCCAGGTAGCCTATGCAATTGGCGTTGCTAATCCAGTTGGTGTCTATTTGGAAACCTTTGGCACAGAAAAGGTCGATACTTCACTTATCGAGAAGGCAATAAAGGACATCTTTGATCTACGGCCGCGCGCAATTGTTGAATCTCTTGAGCTACTTCGACCTATATATTTCAAAACCGCAGCCTATGGCCACTTTGGTCGCGAGCTTCCCGAGTTCACATGGGAGAAGCTAAACCGAGTAGAGGAACTGCGTTCAGCGCTGAAACTCTGAGCATGTCGGCCATAGCTAGAGTTGCGGTAGTTTCAAATCTGCCTCAGCTTGACAAGCTCTTCGACTATCAGATCCCGGACGAATTACTCAGGAAGGCCAAAATTGGCTCCAGGGTACTTGTGCCTTTTGGGAAGGGCACAAAAGTCTACGAGGGCTTCATATTCGATATTGAAGAGACAACGAGCTTTCAAGGCAAGCTTGCAGAGGTCTCAGAAGTTATTGGTGATACTCCTTCGCTAGACAAGGAACTCATCGAACTTGTTCAGGAGCTTGCTCTTCGCTCAGCAGCCTCATTGGGAGAGATACTAAAACTTGCCGTCCCATCACACATGCCGAGGTCCTTCAAGTCACATTCTTTTCAGGTAACGGAAGTCGATCTACCAGGGGTCTCGTGCGCCATAGATACAAGCTACGTGGAGCGTCTTTCGGCCAGAGACTCCCGCCATGCAATTGTTGTCAGACCCGCCAGCCTACAAATCCAGAAATTAGGGGAGAGTTTTAGTTCCCCGCACTGGGTAGCGTTGATGTGTCTTATCTCTTCAATCAATTTGCAGGGAGGGAAATCAACTATTCTTGCTGTCCCTGATTATCGGGACCAGCAGGTGCTGCTAGATGCCCTCAAGTTCTGCGGTCTAGGGGATTTCGTGGCGAACTATTCTCAGGAGCAGGTGAAATCCAAGATCTACGAAGGCTATCTCCGCGCCTTAGATCCGGCACCTCGTGTGATTGTGGGATCAAGATCGGTAATGCTTGCTCCCGCACATAATCTTGGGACGATTGCTGTATTCGATGACGGCGATGCTAGCTTCACCGACCAGGCTGCTCCGTATTTGAACGCTCGGGATTCGGCTCTTGTGCGCCAGAGTATTCAGAAAAATTCCCTCGTCTTTTTATCGCATGCACGATCAACGGATATCCAGAGATTGGTCGAGACCTCATACATTTTGGAGTCAACTCTCTCTTTTCCAAAGCCAAAAATCTCTATCTCTGAACCCGGCTTCCGGGTTGATTCACATGCCCTCAGTGCGATCAAACATGGCTTGGACTCTGGTTCCGTTTTGGTGCAAGTTGCCTCCAAGGGGGAGTCGACGGCATTGTTCTGCACATCTTGCGACCAGAAACTCTCATGTCCAACTTGTTCTGGTCCTGTTTGGGTAGACGGTAGAGGGTCAAGCAAGTGTCGATGGTGCAATGCGCTCGTCTCATCATCGCAGTGCTCTTGCGGATCAACTGGCTTCAGCAAAGGACGAGCCGGTTCCTCGAGAACAGCTGCAGAGCTAGGGAAGTCCTTTCCAGGCTCAAAAGTTGTTGAGTCAACAGGTGAGAATAGGATTCTTTCAGTCAAGCCCGGCAAGAACCTTGTAGTTGCAACCGCAGGAGCGGAGCCCTTCGTTGAGGGAGGCTATAACGCGGTGATTATTCTCGACGCGCAGACCACTATGTCCAGACAATATCTGAGGGCTAGCGAGGAAGCCGTCCGCATTTGGGCCAATGCAATCTCGAAGCTAGCAATAGACGGCGTGGGCGTTTTGGTTGGAGTTTCGGGGGCGTTGGCCCAGAAATTCTGCCTATGGCAGCAGATGGAGATAGCTTCCGACGAACTATCGTCGCGAAGGGAGCTAGCACTTCCGCCAGCACTTCGATTAGGTAGTGCTTCGGGAAGCCAAGCAATTCTTGCTGATCTAGCTACATCCCTTGTTTCCTTTGGGAAGGTAAAGGTTCTTGGCCCTGCACCACATTCTCTGTTTGGGGAGTCTTCAGAGTGGCGTCTCATCTTCAAGTACAACTACTCAGATACCGTTGAGGTAGCAAAGTTTTTGCGTGGTGAGGCAATCCGCCTCTCAAGAGGTAAATCAGTTGTTGCCGCTTCGGGAAGATCAATGCGCGCTGTAAAGATTCGAATGAGTGATGGAGATGTTGTCTAGTATGGCGAAGAACCTAAGACTCGTATTTGCTGGCACTCCTGCTAATGCAGCCAGGACGCTTGCAGACCTGCATTCAGGTGGCTTCAACATCGTCGGTGTTCTCACTCGCGAAGACGCACGCGTTGGCAAGAGTAGAGATCTGTCGCCAAGCCCAGTTGCCTCGGTGGCAGCGGGGTTAGGTCTTAAGACCAGAAAATCTAACTCAATGGGAGCAGACACCCTGGATTGGCTTCTAAGCCTGAAAGCGGATTTGGGTGTTGTTGTTGCTTACGGAGCAATCTTTCGGTCAGCAGTCCTAGAGATTCCAAGGCTCGGTTGGATTAATCTTCACTACTCACTTCTGCCCGAGCTTCCGGGGCCCGCACCTGTTCAACATGCTTTGCTTAAAGGGCTATCTGCTACCGGTGTCACTGTTTTTCGATTAGATGAGGGTATCGACACTGGACCAATTGTTGATCAAATGGAGGTTGCCATTTGGCAGGAGGACAACTCGGCCACCCTCCTAGACAGGCTTACGACTGAGGGGTCGAGGCTACTTGCAGGAAGCATTACTCAAGGTGAAGAAGCAATCTGTTCTGCAACACCACAAGATCTATCAACAACAACGTCTCACGCCTATAAGCCAACTAGAGAAAATGCTCGTGTTGATTTCGGATCGTCAGCTGTGGACTTGACCAACAAGGTTAGAGCGATGAATCCTGAGCCAATGGCTTGGTTTGAACATAAAGGCGCCCCTGTAAGGATTCTTAGCGCTCGAGCCACTGATGAAAGCCATCCGGTTCGACAGGCCCAAATCTTGGACAAGGAGCTTGTCGTTGGTTGCAAGAGTGGTTCGCTTGTGCTTGAGGTTATTCAGCCCGCAGGGAAGACCCCAATGTCAGGATCCGATTGGTTTAGAGGAATGCGTGTCGAAAAGCTCGAGCTTTCCTAGTGCGTGAGATTGCGTTCGAGCTTCTAAGAAGAGTTGAGCAAGATGACTCATATGCCAATCTATTGCTGCCAAAGCTTCTAGCTAGCTCCAAGGTTGATTCAAGAGACGCAGGGTTTATACAGGAATTATCGTTTGGAACCCTTCGCAATCGGCTGTTCTACGAATCCATAATTGAGATTGCTTCAGCTAGGAAAGTTTCGTCAATAGATCCAGTTGTTCTGATTGTTGTTCTTCTAGGTGTCCATCAGCTACTTGGAATGCGAGTCCCCGCACATGCTGCAATAAACGAATCCGTCAATTTAGCTAAGGCGAAAGCCCCAAAATCATCTGTGGGATTTGTGAACGCAGTTCTTCGGAGAGTATCTGAAGTTTCTAGAGAATCATGGATAGAAAGAGTTTCACAATCTCTTGGATCTCAAGAAGAAGTCTTATCAGTTGTGCACTCTCATCCCACCTGGATCACCAAGGCGCTGAAAGCGGCTTTGGAGAGCAGGGGACTAGAGGATTCTCTGGAGGACCTACTTGTTGCAGATAACACCCCGGCAAGAGTCTCTGCCGTTGCGCTGCCAGGTTTTTGCAGCGTGAGCGAACTTTCTGAGTTTGGAGACGCTGGTGAAGCCAGTCCACTCTCTGTTGAGCTGAATGTGAATCCAGGTGTTGTTCCGTTGATAAATCAAGGTTTCGCAAGAGTGCAAGACCAGGGCTCCCAGCTAGCAGTTCTTGCGCTGGTGAATGCAGAGCTCGATACCGATGACTTTAGCTGGCTGGACATTTGTGCAGGCCCTGGAGGTAAGGCAGCCCTGTTAGCGGCCCTCGCGTTTGAAAAAGGCATCCCCTTTTCTGCCAACGAAGTCTCGGAACACAGGGCAAAGCTCGTAGCAAATGCCCTGGCTCCTATCTCTAAAGTCGATGTATCAATACAGGACGGTCGTGATTTTGGAGGGCTTTCAACGAAGTACTCGAGGATTCTTCTTGATGCCCCCTGTACGGGGCTAGGTGCACTTAGGCGAAGACCCGAAGCCAGATGGCGAAAAAGTCCTAGTGACATTGCAGGTTTGTCCAAACTACAGCGTGAGTTGTTCACGGCGTCCTTCGCCGCTCTTTCTCCCGGAGGAGTACTCGCGTACGTTACCTGTTCGCCTCACTTGTCCGAGACCACTGCTCTTGTTTCCTGGGCTGAAGCAAACAATTCGCGAACAATCGAGCTTCTACCCGCCAACTCCATACTCAATAGCGTGAATCCCGCACTCAGGTTAGATGAGTCCTTCAAGACCGCACAGCTATGGCCACACATCCACGGAACCGACGCGATGTTCATTGCGCTGTTTCGTAAAAAGGTAAGCTCCTAGTGTGAAGACAAGAATCGCGCCCAGCATTTTGAGTGCTGATTTTGCCAACCTCGAAGCTGAACTAGCAACAATCTCAAGCGCTGATCTTATTCACGTCGATGTAATGGACGGCCACTTTGTGCCGAACTTAACCATCGGCCTTCCTGTTGTTGCAAGACTTCAACAAGTTTCCAAGGTTCCGCTTGATGTTCACCTAATGATTGAGAACCCTGAAAATTGGGTCGGCAAATACGCAGAGACCGGAGCGTCGTCAGTAACTTTTCACTTAGAGGCGGCGAGGGACCCAGATGATTGCATCAAAGCAATCAAGTCCAGTGGTGCGATGGTGGGTATTGCTATCAGTCCAGGCACGGCATTCTCCGAGGTGAAGAAGTATCTAGGTTTTGTTGACATGCTGCTAGTAATGACAGTAGAACCCGGGTTCGGCGGACAAGGTCTTATTGAGTCTGTCGTTCCCAAGATTACGGAAGCAAGACAGTTCTTCGTCAGTGAAGCTATGGACCTCTCTCTACAGATTGACGGCGGGATCGGCATAGCTAACATTGCTAGCTTGTCGGCTGCGGGCGCGGACACATTTGTGGCTGGAAGTGCCGTCTTCTCCGAAGCGGATCGAAACGCGAGGATCGCAGAGCTCAGATCGCTAGCTGAGTTAAGTCATTGAGTTCATTTCCAAGGCAGTTATGTTTGTTCAAGATAGAGGATTCAACTTTTGATTTCGCTGGCTGAAGTTCGTAGTTTGGCGGAGCAATATCGTGTTGTTCCTGTTGTCTCAACGCTGTTCTCAGGAAGTGAAACACCGTTATCTATTTTTGAAAAGCTATCGGGGGAGTCAAACGGCGGGTTCCTATTGGAGTCCGCGGAACAAGGCGTCTGGTCAAGGTACTCGTTTGTTGGGGTGGCAAATCTTGGTGTGCTTCTGAAGGAGGGTGACAAGCTTCGCTGGATTGAGTCCGAGGGGAGCGATTCAAGTGACCTCATCTCACGAACGCTGGCCGATGCTTCCGGGCTCGACGCAATTGAAGCCCTCCAATCATTATTTGCTGCTGCCCCAATTTCTGACCTGCCACCTCTGGTTTCGGGTATGGTTGGCTATCTCGGCTGGGGTGTTGTTGGAGAGATCGAGAATCTTCCTACCCAGAAAGATGGTACTTACGACATTCCCGAGATTGCTTTTGGACTCCTTAGAGACCTAGTCGTGGTTGATCACAAGGACTCAACGCTGAAGCTCATCTCAAATCTCTTTCTCCACGAAAACTCAGACATTGCCGCCGAGTACGAAAAGTCTCTCGAACGCATAGCTTTGCTAAAGCGTGGCTTGCTGGCAAATCATTCTCCATTTGTTGCAGAGATGGACGAATTGGCCTTACCAGAATATTCCAGGTCCTCCACTGATTCCGAGTTCAGGAACATTGTCGAAGAGGCTAAGAAACGCGTAATAGCCGGTGATGTGTTTCAGGTGGTAGTTTCACAGCGCTTTGAAGCCAAAGTCAGCGCTTCTGCGCTGGATGTTTACCGTTGCCTCAGAGCCCTTAATCCAAGTCCTTACATGTATCTCATGAATTTCCAAGATTCGAATGGAACATTCTCCGTCGTCGGGTCTTCGCCGGAGGCATTGGTAAAGGTGAATCAGGGTTCGGCGGTTCTTCACCCAATCGCAGGCTCTAGACCCAGAGGCGCAACGGGTGAAGAGGATTTGAAGCTATCGGTGGGTTTGCTTGCGGACAAAAAGGAACAAGCTGAGCACCTTATGCTCGTTGATCTAGCGCGCAATGATCTACTAAAAGTCTGCACGCCAAGCTCTGTAAACGTTACGGAGTTTATGACGGTTGAAAGATACAGTCACATCATGCATCTTGTTTCAACTGTTGAGGGTGAAGTTGCTGCGGGAGCCACAGCTGTTGACGTAGTTCGAGCCACCTTTCCAGCCGGAACCCTGTCGGGGGCGCCAAAGCCAATGGCACTTTCTCTCATCCATGAGCTGGAGCCAATAAACAGAGGGTTGTTTGGGGGCGTCGTTGGTTACTTCGACTTCTCAGGAAACGCTGACTTAGCAATTGCTATTCGAACTGTTTTGCTTCGTGACGGAAAAGGTTTCGTTCAGGCAGGAGCCGGAATCGTTCTAGATTCAGACCCAGAAACAGAGAACCAAGAGACTATTGCCAAGGCATCAGCCCCACTGAAAGCGATCGCCATGGCCAATTCGATGAAGAAGCTCTCGTGACAAGAAATCGCCTAGTGGGCACATGGTTGGTTTCCATAGTGATTCTCGCTGTAACAGCTGGTCAGTCCTGGGGAATTTTCGAAGTCTCACTAGAAGCGGGTGGAGCTAGCCTTGAAGTTAGTGGCTTCGAAGCGTTCCCCGTCATTGGGACTCTCATTGGCTTGCAGCTGATAGCCATACTTCTTAGCTTTATTACTAGCCCTGTTGTTACGCGTGTGGTCGGCGCCGTTGTTGCCGGTCTTGTCCTTTTCAATGTTGGTGATGTTTTATTGAATGCCTGGTCTATGGTCAACCTGTCGGCACAACGAGATTTAGGCGATCGAACAGGGATTGTCCAGGATATAGCATCTAGCGATTTTGTCATAGCAAGCTCAGTTAGCTGGTGGTCGAGTGCATACCTGATAGCTGGGTTACTAAATATTGTTGTGCTGGTAGGAATTACCATTGGATGGAAGGATCTACCGTCCCGCGCCAAATCCAAACCAGATCGTGACTTGCCGGAGGACTTATGGGGCGATCAGAAGTAGCAATTCACTGATAAAGTCATAGCTGAAGAGGAGATTTATGTCTGAAAATAGCATTGAGCCAGGGCACGGTGATTCTTTGGCTGCTTGGGTAACGGTTTCCACAATCATTATCGCCTTCGCTCTAGGAGCTCTCTTCTTCTGGTTTGATCAGCCGGCGCTTGTTTGGGCTTGTTTTGGATTAGCGGTAGCTGGTTTAGCTGCAGGTTTATACCTCAAACGCGCAGGTTATGGCGTTGGCGGATCGAAGTCCAAGAACTAATTGCTTCAAGATCTATACAAGGGCGCCATAGAAGACGCAGCAAGCCGTGAGCATATTCTCTCGTTTGACCAGATTGAAAAATTGGCCGCCGCCGCCCCATCCGCATTGCGTGTAAGAGATTCCCTCTATAGCGATTCAAGAATTCGAGTAATCGCAGAAATCAAACGGGCAAGCCCCTCAAGGGGAATCATCGCAGATATTCCTGATCCTGCGAATCTCGCTAAGACTTATCAGAGCTCTGGAGCCGGAACCATAAGCGTACTCACGGAGGGGAGAAAGTTTCTGGGCTCGTTAGTTGATTTTGATCAAGTCCGCTCAAGCGTCTCGATCCCTCTCCTTCGAAAAGACTTCATCGCGACCGAGTATCAAGTTCTAGAAGCCCGGGCGCATGGAGCAGATATGGTGTTGCTTATTGCCGCAGGGCTTGAGAGGACAAAGCTTGTTGGTCTCAAAAAACTCATCGAGGACCTAGGTATGAGCGCTCTTATTGAAACTCATAATGAGTCAGAGGTGCGACTAGCTTGCGAGATCGATTCCGAGTTGATTGGTATTAATGCACGGGATCTAGAGACTTTCGAGACAAACCGATCTCTCTTCGGTGAGCTAGTCTCACTTATTCCGGACTCAGTAATCAAGATTGCCGAATCCGCTGTCAGGGGTTTGGCGGACGTCGTCGAGTATGCCTCACACGGTGCAGACTGCGTCTTGGTCGGGGAGGCTCTAGTTACAGGAGATGCTGAGAGTCTCCTGACTTCATTTACTGAAGTGGTGAAGCCTTAGGCTTATTAGATGACAGGAAAACTAGCGGACCAAGTAGGGCCGTACTTTGGTCAATTTGGTGGCCGGTTCGTGCCGGAATCACTTATCGCCGCCTTGGACGAGCTTGATCGCACTTATCAGGTTGCTAGAAAAGATCCAATTTTTCTGGAAGAGCTTGCCAATTTGCATAAGACCTACACGGGCCGCCCATCGATCATCACCGAGGCGCCAAAGTTTGCCGCAACAATCGGTGACATCAGGGTGTTTCTCAAACGAGAAGATCTAAACCACACAGGTTCGCACAAGATTAACAACGTTCTCGGGCAAGCTCTGCTAGCCAAGCGAATGGGTAAGAAGCGAATCATCGCTGAAACAGGTGCTGGGCAACATGGTGTGGCAAGTGCTACAGCTGCCGCACTTTTGGGACTGGACTGCGTTGTCTACATGGGAGAAGTTGACACAGTGCGTCAATCTCTAAACGTTGCAAGAATGCGCTTACTCGGGGCAGAAGTAGTGCCAGTGATAACTGGCAGTAGAACCCTTAAGGACGCAATAAATGAGGCGCTGCGAGATTGGGTTGCAAATGTTGAGGGAACTCATTACTTGCTAGGAACGGTTGCCGGACCACATCCATTTCCAACAATGGTGCGTGATTTTCATTCAGTCATTGGCATCGAGGCAAAACAGCAGATGTTGGATCAGTTCGGTTCGTTGCCCGATGCAGTCGTCGCGTGTGTTGGTGGTGGCTCAAATGCAATCGGAATCTTTCACGCATTCTTGGACGATGAGGTTCGATTGGTCGGTATGGAGGCAGCGGGGGATGGTGTTCCAACTGGAAGGCACGCAGCTACCTTGAGCGCAGGGCGGCCTGGAGTGCTGCATGGTGCGATGAGCTACCTACTCCAAGACCCCGACGGTCAAACACTCGAATCGCACTCAATCTCGGCAGGACTTGATTACCCAGGCGTTGGTCCGGAGCATTCTTGGCTCAAGGACATCGGAAGGGCCGAGTATGTTCCGGTGACAGACTCTGAAGCCATGGATGCACTCAGAACCCTAAGTCGCACGGAGGGAATCATTCCCGCAATCGAAACCGCACATGCGCTTGCGGGAATTGTGCAGCTGATGCCCACCCTCAAGCCCGGTAGCAAGGTGTTGGTCAACCTCAGTGGACGTGGTGACAAGGATATGGAAACAGCGGCGAAATACTTTAGGTTGGTCTAGATGAGCAGAACAGAAGCGACTCTTCGCTCAAACAAATCTTCCGGTGGTTCTCTTGTTGGATACTTCCCACTTGGCTATCCGACTCTCGCGGAGTC
>CAEZSX010000009.1_pt1 | contig 11022 bp, 12 predicted proteins | sample 7264071 | NCBI WGS metagenome assembly CAEZSX01 (sample SAMEA6813790, study PRJEB35770) | freshwater metagenome | biome: Freshwater; feature: Freshwater reservoir; material: water | place: Czech Republic | collected 2016-08-15 | depth 0.5m m
ATCGAGTTTTTCAACGAGTTCTACGTTCTTGACCTAGTGATGAACGAGGTCGATGGCGTGGAGCGTCCAGCAGCTGTTGTTGCTTACGAGCTAGCTACCGGAGACCTGCATGTTTTTCAGGGTAAGTCGATTGTTTTTGCAACCGGTGGTTTTGGAAAGATCTTCAAGACCACTTCTAATGCACACACCCTCACAGGGGATGGCGTTGGAATCATCTGGCGCAAGGGCCTTCCCCTAGAAGACATGGAGTTCTACCAGTTCCACCCAACCGGTCTTGCCGGTCTTGGAATCTTACTTTCCGAGGCAGCACGCGGTGAGGGTGCGATATTGAGAAACGCTTCCGGTGAAAGATTCATGGAGCGCTATGCGCCAACCATTAAAGATCTTGCCCCAAGGGACATGGTTGCAAGGGCGATGGCTAACGAGGTTCGTGAAGGAAGAGGTGCGGGTCCAAACAAGGATTACGTGCTTTTGGACCTAACTCACTTGCCACCAGAAGTTATTGACGCCAAGCTTCCTGACATTACCGAGTTTGCAAGAACCTATCTTGGTGTTGAGCCATACACCGAACCAGTTCCTGTTTTTCCAACTGCGCATTATGCGATGGGTGGAATTCCAACCAACATCAAAACTGAAGTGCTTCGCGACAACGACACCGTAGTTCCTGGTTTGTATGCTGCTGGTGAGTGTGCGTGTGTTTCGGTTCACGGAGCTAACCGTCTTGGAACCAACTCGCTACTTGACATTAACGTCTTCGGTAAGCGTGCTGGAATCTACGCGGTTGAGTACGCCAAGGATGCTGACTTTGTTCCGGTTCCAGAAAACGCAACGGCTCAGGTCGAGATCTTGCTTTCAGTGACCAGAAACTCAACCGGTACCGAGAAGATTGCGGTTCTGAGAAAAGAACTTCAGGAAACCATGGACAAAAACGCCCAGGTTTACCGCACCGAAGATTCTCTCAACGAGGCACTAGATAAGATAACTGAACTTAGAAAGCGCTATGAAAACATTGCAGTTCAAGACCGCGGTAAGCGATTCAACACTGACCTACTGGAAGCTATAGAACTTGGTTTCTTGTTTGACCTTGCTGAGGTTTTGGTTATGACCGCTCGCGAGCGCAGGGAAAGCCGCGGTGGCCACTTCCGTGAAGACTACGAGACCAGAAACGATGAAGACTTCATGGTTCACTCCATGGCATACAAAACCAAGGTTGTTCCAACCAAGCCTGGTGAAGACATCCGGGTTGACTGGAAACCTGTTGTTGTTACCAACTACCCAGCGATGGAGCGTAAGTACTGATGGTCGAGAGCGTCAAGGAAATTGCAGAGATCCCGTCATTCACGGTGACTCTCATGGTTCGCCGCTTTGACCCGGAGACAAGCGATGAAGCCAAGTGGGTCGACTACGACGTGCTTATGTATGGAACCGATCGTGTGCTAGACGCCCTGCACAAAATCAAGTGGGAAATCGACGGATCGCTAACATTCCGTAGGTCTTGCGCTCACGGTGTTTGTGGCTCGGATGCGATGCGAATCAACGGAAGAAACCGCTTGGCTTGCAAGACCCTTATCAAGGACCTAGACATCACGCAGCCAATCTACGTTGAGCCAATCAAGGGTTTGCCGGTTGAAAAGGACCTAATTGTCAACATGGAGCCTTTCTATAAGGCATACCGTGACATAAACCCTTTCTTGATTGCTGGAGCTAACCCAGAAAAAGAAAGACTTCAGTCCCCAGAGCAGCGCGAGCGTTACGACGACACCACAAAGTGCATTTTGTGTGCTGCCTGCACCACCAGTTGCCCAGTGTTCTGGACCGACGGTCAGTACTTTGGTCCAGCCGCTATCGTGAACGCTCACCGCTTCATCTTCGATTCCCGAGATGAAGGTGCCGAGCTAAGACTTGACATCTTGAACGATAAAGAAGGTGTCTGGCGTTGCCGCACCACTTTTAACTGCACCGAGGCTTGCCCGCGAGGAATTCAGGTGACTAAAGCTATTGCCGAAGTTAAGCAGGCCATTCTTAGAGGAAAGCCCTAATGGTTTCGCGTCGTGCAGTAATAGCCTCCGCTGTCGGAGTATCTGCAGCGGCAACCTTAGCCGCTTGCACTCCTCAGGCAAACCCCGGATCTAGTGAGTCAGAGGCTCCTTCGGAAAACAGCGCAACGCCCGTGGAGGTCTGCAAGACAACTGACATTCCAGTGGGTTCTAGCAAGAAGTTTGATGTATCAGCAAACCGAATTTTGATTACGCACCCAACCCAGGATGTTTTCCGCGGGTTCTTTGCGGCGTGCCCACACCAGGGTGCCGAAGTAAGCGATGTGGTTAATTCTGAAATTGAATGCCCAGCTCATTTCTCAGTATTCAAAGCCGATGACGGATCAGTTATCAAAGGCCCAGCGCAGCGCGCTCTAGGGAAAGTAAAAGTCGAAGTTCAAGGTGACGCAGTTCTAGTGAGCTTCTAATGCCCACCAAGAAACCATTTGAAGTCGCAACAATTAATGTCAACGGAGTTCGTGCAGCATTTCGTAACGGCATGGGTGACTGGCTTAAAAAATCAACCGCTGATGTTCTAGCCCTGCAAGAAGTCAGAGCTAGTCGAGCTGACCTAGATGAGCTCTTTGATCAGCACGGCGGGCTTGCTACCCAAGGTGGTAAGTGGCACATCTTGCATGATGAAGCATCCTCCAAAGGTCGTGCTGGTGTAGCGCTAGTTAGCAAAATTCCGGCTCTTGAATCTAGGGTCACTCTTGGCGCTAAGGACTTTGATTCTGCTGGACGTTGGTTAGAGGGAGTATTCAAGGTCGGAAGCAAAAAGGTAACGGTTGTGAGTTGCTACGTTCACTCGGGTGAAGTTGATACCGCAAAGCAAATTGAGAAGTATAAGTTTTTAGACGCAATGCAGTCTCGAATGGCAAAGCTCAAAAAAGAGCAAGCTCTGGCTTTAGTGGTTGGCGATCTCAACGTTGGGCACACTGAGTTAGACATTAAGAACTGGAAAGGCAACGTCAAAAACGCTGGCTTTCTGCCAGAAGAGCGTGCTTACTTCGACACCTTTATGGGCAAGCAGGGTTGGGTTGATATCGGCAGAAACGCTCATCCGGATCAGCCAGGACCATACACCTGGTGGTCTTACCGAGGTAAGGCCTTTGATACTGATGCGGGCTGGAGAATTGACTACCACCTAGCGACCCCAGCCCTAGCTAAGGTTTCTGGAAAGTACAAAGTGCACAGGGCTCCAAGTTATGACTCGCGTTGGACTGACCATTCTCCGGTGACAGTGGAATACGCTATCTAGGGTGAGCAAAGCAAATCTTCTAAGCGGCATGCAGCCTTCGGCTGATTCGCTACATCTTGGAAACTACCTGGGCGCCCTAACCAACTGGGTAGCCATGCAAGACGAATTCAACGCCTTTTACATGATCGTTGACTTACACGCGATCACCGTTCCACAAGACCCAACCGAGCTTAGAAACAATACCCGTCGAACCGCTGCTCAGTATATTGCCGCCGGAATTGACCCCAACAAGTCTTCGCTTTTTATCCAGTCACAAGTTCCAGCTCACGCCCAACTTGCCTGGGTGCTAAATTGCATCACTGGATTTGGTGAAGCCAACCGGATGACGCAATTCAAGGACAAATCACAAAAAGCCGGTGCTGATAGTGCATCGGTTGGATTGTTCACCTACCCGATCTTGCAGGCAGCCGATATCTTGCTTTACCAGCCAAAGAAGGTTCCAGTTGGTGAAGACCAGCGGCAGCACCTGGAGCTAACTAGAGATTTAGCGATGAGGTTTAACTCTAGATTCGGCGACACATTCACTGTTCCCGAGGCTCACATTCTCAAGGAAACTGCAAAGATCTATGACTTGCAAAACCCAACAGCAAAAATGTCAAAGTCTAACGAGCCCAAGGGAACCATCAACATCATGGATGATTCCAGCGTGACTGTGAAAAAGATCAAGGGATCCGTTACCGACACTGATGGCGAGATCCGTTTTGACGTTGAGGCTAAACCTGGAGTTTCTAATCTCCTTGGAATCTATTCCGCGGTATCGGGTAAGACCGTCAAGGAGCTGGAAAAAGCTTTTGCTGGCAAGGGTTACGGAGATCTAAAGACCGAGGTAGCCGATGCAGTGATTTCGGTAATCGAACCGATTCGGGCTAGGGCCACTGAGCTACTTGAAGACACGAAAGAATTGGACTCACTGTTGGCCTCTGGAGCCGACCGCGCAAATGAGTTAGCCGAGGCAACATTGGCTAGCGTTTATGACAAAATCGGCTTTATTCCTAGGAGTTAGCTGGGAGGGCTCAATTTATTTGGGCACTATCTCTAGTTATCTGTAAGGATAGATAGGTAACAACGTTCTTCGGGGTCAGTGAAAATCTGAGCCGGCGGTAAAGCCCGCGACCCGAATCGGATCTTGAAAAAGCTCTAATTCGGTTGATTTGGTGAAATTCCAGAGCCGACGGTTAAAGTCCGGATGGGAGAAGAACCTAGGGTTAGCCGTTGGCGTTTTTAAGGCCAATTCGGTTGACTCTACTTTCCCATTCCGCTACCCCGAAATTCGTCAAACGAACAAGGGTAGGGATATGACCAAGCTAAGCCTCGATGACGCGATGAATCGCGCGCTTGAGCTTGCCCTACACGGACCCATCAAGGGAGTAAACCCTCAAGTCGGTGCGGTAATTCTTGACGCGGCAGGTGAAATCATCGGTGAGGGTTACCACAAAGGTTCCGGAACTGACCATGCGGAAGTTGTTGCACTAAAAAATGCTCTTGCTGGTCAACCAAAACTCCCACCAGGTGCAACCGCTGTTGTCACACTGGAGCCTTGCAACCACACTGGTAAGACTGGGCCTTGTTCTCAGGCTCTTATCTCTGCCGGGATTAGCAAAGTGGTATTTGCTTCTTCAGACCCTGGCGATCAATCAAGTGGTGGAGCAAAGACGCTTCGCGATGCTGGCATTGAAGTAGTTTCTGGTTTCCATGCCGATGAGGCAGATCAGCAATCTAGAGTTTGGCTGACTTCTGCTAAGAACAAAAGACCTTTTGTGACTTTGAAGTGGGCCAGCAGTTTGGATTCTCGAGCCGCCGCACAAGATGGATCCAGTAAATGGATTAGTGGAACAGAGTCCAGGCAGGATGCGCATAACTTTAGATCACAGGTGGATGCAATCATGATTGGAACTGGAACTGCGCTAATTGATGATCCAGAACTAACCGCTAGAAAATCTGACGGGTCACTATTTGAGAACCAGCCACTAAGAGTTGTTGTCGGTGAGCGCGAGTTACCAGCGGAGCTCAGAGTTTTCAACGAGGACGCTCAGACAATTACCCTAAAGACCCACTCAATACACGGGGCCCTAAGCGAACTTTACGAAGAAGGAATCAAGCACGTGTTGGTTGAGGGTGGACCTACTCTTGCCAGTCGCTTTATTCAAATGGATCTAGTTGATGAATTTGTTGTTTACCTAGCCCCGAAACTACTTGGCGGCGACAAGCTCGCGATTGGCTCAATTGATGTTCCTTCAATTGACAAGGCCAAGGAGCTTGAGTTTGTCGAGGTAAAGACACTCGGTAATGACATTCAAATAATTGCTAGACCAAAGGGAAGAAGCTGATGTTTACAGGAATCATTGAAGAACTCGGCACGGTCTCGGGAGTTGAACAGCTAAACGACAGTATCCGGCTGGAAGTTACCGGCAAGTTGGTTCGTACCGACCTGTCCCAGGGAGACTCTGTTTCTGTAAACGGAACCTGCCTTACTGCGGCTGAGCTAACCAAAGATGGCTTTGTGGCAGATGTGATGCTCGAGACGTTGAATAGAACTAGCCTTAGTGGAATCACCGAGGGTGACAGGGTCAACCTCGAGCGGGCAATGTCTGGGGCAGGAAGATTTGGTGGGCACGTGGTTCAAGGTCACGTAGATGGAGTTGCAGAGATTATCTCCAGAGAGCCAAGTGCTAACTGGGAAGTTGTGAAGGTAAGAATTCCAAGCGATCTAACGAAGTATGTTGTCCACAAAGGCTCAATCACCTTCGATGGAGTTTCGCTTACGGTAAATGAGATTTCTGGGGACGTTGTTTCGCTGAGCCTCATCCCGGAAACTTTGCGCCTAACTACCCTTGGACAAAAAGGGGTCGGCGCAAAGCTGAACGTAGAAGCAGATATCTTGGCAAAGCACATTGAGAAACTAATAGAAGCAAGGAGTCAGAAATGAATCTGGCAACCATTGAGCAGGCACTAGAAACACTGAAGGCTGGAAAGCCAGTGCTGGTAGTAGACCACCGCAATCGTGAGAACGAAGGTGACGCAATTATGGCTGCCCAGTTCGCCTCCCCTGAGTGGATTTCTTGGATGGTGAACCACACCTCTGGTTTCTTGTGTGCACCGATGTCAGAGTCCCTTGCTAACCGCTTGGATCTGCCGTTGATGACCAACAACAATCAAGATCGCTACCGCACCCAATACACCGTCTCTGTTGATGCTGCCTCTGGTGTTACTACCGGTATCAGCGCCGCGGACAGAGCACACACCCTGCGCGTGCTTGCCGACATGAAATCTGAGCCAGAGCACTTGATTCGTCCAGGTCACGTGATCCCACTCCGAGCTCATCCGGATGGGGTCTTTGGTCGCCCGGGACACACTGAAGCAACAGTTGATCTGTTGAAACTTGCTGGCTTGATTCCCGTTGGAGTGATCGCAGAGATGGTCTCCGGAGATGGAACCATGATGCGTCTTCCAGAGCTAATTCAGGTGGGCGAGAAAGAAGGTTTGCCGGTAATTAGCATCGAGCAAATCTTTGACTACCGCGAGCAAGCTGAGCCAATCCCTAGCGATGACGCGGTCAGTCGAATCAGATTTGAGGCAGAAGCCAAGATGCCAAGCACCCATGGAATGTTCAAGGTGCGCGGCTACTACGACACTAAGACCACTTCAGAGCATGTGGCCATCATCTCGGGTGAGCCAAACCATGAGAATGTGCTGGTGAGAATGCACAGCGAGTGCATCACCGGTGAAGCGTTTGGGTCAAAGAAGTGCGAGTGTGGCCCGCAGCTTGATTTTGCACTCGACAAGATTGCCGCTGATCCGAAAGGTGGCGTTGTGATTTACCTGCGTGGTCAGGAAGGAAGAGGAATTGGGCTACTAAACAAGCTCAAGGCCTACGCCTTACAGGACCAGGGCATGGATACCGTTGAGGCTAACCTGGCCTTGGGTCTTCCGAGCGAGGCAAGAGAATACGGCGCTGCCGTTTCAATTCTTCGAGACTTAGGAATAAAAAGCGTTCGGCTCATGAGTAATAACCCAGCAAAAATCGAAGCGTTGGAGGCTGCTGGAATTCAAGTAACCGAGTATGTTCCTATTGTCGTTGGACAAGAAATTGAGAATGCGGAATACATGGAAACTAAACGTGAAAAAATGGGACACATGATTCCGGAATTGGATCGAAATGAGCGGTAACGGCGCACCGAAATTAGCAATTGATGCTTCGGGAATCAAAGTGTCTGTTGTTGTCACAAGCTGGCATGAAGTTATTACAAATGGCTTGTTGGCTGGGGCTGAGCGAGCACTAAAGGCCGCCGGTAACCACGACTACAAAATCCTCCGAGTTCCAGGAGCCTTTGAATTGCCCCTTGGAGCCCAACTCGCAATTCAAAACGGCGCAGAGGTGGTTGTTGCTCTGGGAGTAGTTATTCAAGGTGAAACTCCTCACTTTGAATATGTCTGCGATGCCGCAACAAGTGGTTTGACCCGTGTGCAATTGGATACTTCAGTTCCTATTGGTTTTGGGTTATTGACCGTAGCTAACGAAAAGCAAGCACTGGATAGATCTGGCCTAGAGGGCTCCAAGGAAGACAAAGGCGCCGAAGCAGTTGAGGCAGCAATAATGATGAAGCGGTTATCCTTTTAAGTATCGAAGGAGAAATCATGCTTGAACTTGCGGGAATCATAAAGAGTTTTCTTGTTGTCTTACATCTAGTTGGCCTATCTGCCCTATTCGGTGGATTCTTGGTTCAAATCAAAGCTCTTCGTGCCAAGACCGCAGAGATTTTGCCAGCAATGGTGCACGGTGCTTGGACAGCATTCCTAACAGGTCTTTTGTTAGTGGGTGTTCGCGAATGGGAGCTTGCTTTAGGTGGTGGCTACGATCTTGATCACAGCAAAATTGCAATCAAATCAGTCGTTGCCCTGATCGTTCTAGTTCTTGTAATAATCAATCGCAAAAAGAAGCCGGTGGCTGGAAGCACCCTTGGCGCCATAGGTGGACTGACTTTCCTAAACGTAGTGTTAGCTGTCTTCTGGTAATCACTTCATAAACAGCGAACGAAGCCTGATTGTTGTGAAGGTTAGGCCAAGCGCAATCATCACTGCGAAATAAAGCACATGCCACAGCATCTCGATACCGACTGCACCCAAAGTTAGTCCTCGAATTAGCTCAACTGCATGCCATAGGGGAAGCATTTGAACAAGGGTTTGAATTGCTTCTGGGTAGACGCTGAGTGGATAAAAGGTTCCAGAGAACATAAACATGGGCAAGAGAACAAAGTTCACCCGATTCAATTGCTGGAAATTCTCTAGGTAGGACGTGATTCCCATACCGACTGAAGCGAATCCAAAGGCAATCAGAACCGAGGCTGGGATTGCAAGAAGCCCCCATGGGCTTAGCACCAGGCCAAGCGGAGCAACAATGGCAAAGAATCCAAGTGCGTAGGTGAGGCCTCGAAGAAGCGCCCAGCCAATTTCACCTAGCGCAACATCGAGTGGACCAAGCGAGGTAGAAAGCATCCCTTGATAAAGCTTCGAGTGATGCATCTTGAAAAAGACGTTCCAAGTGGAATCATAAATAGCACCATTCATGGCACTAGTTGCAAGAAGTGCGGGGGCAATAAACGCGGCGTAGGGAACTTCTGTTCCGTCAGATGAGGTGACCACGCCTATTAAGTTTCCAATTCCATATCCAAAAGCCAGCAAGTAGAAAACTGGTTCCACAAAACCTGAAGCCACAATAAACCAGGTCGATGACTTCAGAGCCAAGAACGCTCTTTCGATCACTGATCCTCCACGACCGGCGTAAACCGAGGCTCCAATTCTTTTGCTTCTTCTCTCAGCAATCGCAATTGCTGAATCCACTCCGGCGTTCAAGATACTCATTTGAGCAACCTCGCCTTAAACTGCATTTTGGCCAGTAGTAAGCCAACACCAACAGCTGTAGTCAAAAACACCACATGTAGCACTAGAAGCCATGATGGAACTTCCAAACCAAAGCTGACTGCGCGCGAAAGGTTTGTTGAATGCCACAGCGGAGATATCCAACCAATCCACTGCAAGAAGATCGGCATTTGTTCTAGTGGGTAGAAAGTTCCAGAGAACAGGAACATCGGCGCGACGATAAATCTTGCAACAATCGAGAAGAATCCATCGTCCTCTTTGACGTATGAGGTAGCGGCGAGCATGAGGGCGCCAAAAGACAACCCAGCCAGGCTGGCGATCAGGAACAGGGTTGGCATTGCTTCGAGGCTGACAGCACCAAATGCCCAGAGAACTACAAGGTAAGCAGCGGAAGTAATCAAAGCCCTAATGAATGCGGCAATCATTACTCCGTCAACGATTTGTGAAGATCCAAGCTGGGTTGAGTTCATGCCGTAGAAAGACTTATTCCAGACAAACCCTTCAAGAGTAGGAAAAGAGGTCTCGTCCATCGCTGCTTGGATGGCAGCGGTAGCTAAAAGAGCGGGAGCCAAAAAGGTTAGGTAACTCACACCATTGATACCCGCACCACCAGTGTTTGCGTCAACTAGGGAGCCCACTCCGATGCCGATGGCGAGAAGGTAGATTATTGGATTGCCAAAACTTACTATAAGAATCTCGCTGATCCATTTGGACATGTGACGAAGACGATACTCCGCCACGTACCACGCTCCAAATTTCTTAGCTCTCTCAATTCTCAAATCAGTGCTCATTAGTCGACCAAGGTTCTTCCAGTCAGGCGCAGGAACACATCCTCGAGAGAGCTTCTGCGAACTAAGGAAGTCAGTGGATTTAGCCCGAGTTTAACAATCTGCTCCAGAATCCACTCTCCGTTCTCTGCGTAAATCAATATGCGATCAGGGAGGATTTCGGCCCTGTCTCCTAATCCAGAAATCTTTTTGGCTGCTTCCTTGTTTTGACTAGACCCGAAGCGAACCTCAAGCACTTCCTTACTCGAATACTGCTTGATTAGCTCGGCAGGCGATCCTTCGGCCATAATCTTTCCCTTGTCCATCACAACCAAGCGATCACAAAGCTGTTCTGCCTCATCCATGTAGTGCGTAGTGATTACTAGAGTGACTCCCTGCTCTTTCAATCTAAAGAGTCGATCCCAGAGCACGTGTCTTGCTTGTGGGTCAAGACCAGTTGTTGGTTCATCAAGCATTAAGATATCTGGATCATTCACCAAAGCTCTAGCTATCGTCAAGCGTCGCTTCATTCCCCCAGAAAGCTCTTCGGTTTTAGAGTTTCTCTTTTCCTCTAACTGAGCAAAATCAATCAACTCTTCAATCTTTGCCTTCATGTATTTACGACCGAGCCCAAAATAGCGCCCATAGATGTATAAGTTCTCCCAGACCTTCAATTCCCTATCAAGATTGTCTTGCTGCGGGACAACTCCAAGATGTGCTCGAATCTCAGGTCCGTGGTTATTGGGGTCCTTACCCAAAATCAAAAGCTCACCGCCCGATCGCATTGACGTGGAGGCAATCATTCTCATGGTGGTGGACTTACCAGCCCCATTTGGTCCGAGAATTCCAAAAGCTTCGCCGCGCTTTACTTCGAAATCAATTCCGTCGACCGCCGTAAAATCCCCAAATGTCTTTCTAAGGCCTCGGGCGGTAATCATCGAATCGTTGCTTTGCGCTTTTGGCATTCTCTTATTTCCTAGGCTTGTTCAGGATTGGTCAGCCATTTAGAATAACAACCCCCGAGCCACTAGTGATGCAAGGCAAACCTAAATACTTGTTAGCCTTGAGTAATGCCAACCGA
>CAEZSX010000010.1_pt1 | contig 10602 bp, 8 predicted proteins | sample 7264071 | NCBI WGS metagenome assembly CAEZSX01 (sample SAMEA6813790, study PRJEB35770) | freshwater metagenome | biome: Freshwater; feature: Freshwater reservoir; material: water | place: Czech Republic | collected 2016-08-15 | depth 0.5m m
TCTCACAGAAAACTAAGAGGTGTGCCCCCGATGGGACTCGAACCCATACTGTGACGATTTTAAGTCGTCTGCCTCTGCCATTGGGCTACGGGGGCCTGAAAAACCAGGTACTTCTAGTTCTTTGGTCTAGAGGCCCAGGGTTCGAAGGCTAATCGAGGGTCCTTTTTAGCTTCAATTGAAACAACATCGCGTCTAAGTAAGAAGTTGGCGATCCAACCGCCCAGAACTCGGAACTTTCTTTCCCACATCGGCATGGCCAATACGTGGTAACCGCGGTGCATGAACCAAGCCAGTAGTCCGGTAATTGCAAGCTTGCGATACTGGAAAACCCCAACCCCGATACCAAGACCGGCAACAGCACCCATGTTCCTGTGGAAGTAAGGCTTGATTCCCTCACCGCGCAAATTGGCTACCAAGTTCTTCGCAAGGAGTTTTCCTTGACGAACAGCGTGCTGTGCGTTTGGAACGCAATAGCCCCCAACTCCATCACCAGATAGGTCAGGAACCGCAGAGTTATCTCCGGCTGTCCAGGCATCAACAATTATGTTTTCACCATCAACAATTCGAAGAGAAGTGTCAGCTGTAACTCTCCCTCTTTCATCAAGAGGCAAGTCAGTGTTCTTCACTGCTGGGTTTGCCATAACTCCAGCAGTCCATACGATTACATCGGCTTCTAGCTTCAAGCCGTTAGAAAGCTCAATAACTCCTCCGGCTGCCGACTGCAACTGGGTGTCTAGGTGCACCTTTGCATTTCTTTCCTGCAAGTTCTTTACAACCCATTGGCTGGTTTTGAGTGAAACCTCTGGCATTACCCGTCCCATTGCCTCAACTAGATGAAATTGAACTTCATCAAATTTGATGTTTGGGTAGTAGCGAAGAAGGTATGTTGCCAACGAAAGCATCTCAGCGAAAGCTTCGATTCCGGCGAAGCCTCCTCCAACAACCACAAAAGTGAGAAGCTTTTGACGCTCTGGACCAGCCGGCATGCTTGCGGCTCTATCGAAGTTTGTGAGCAGTCGATCGCGTACTTCAATTGCCTCTTCGATGGTCTTCATTCCAATTGCCAAGTCGGCAACGCCAGGAATTGGGAAGGTTCTAGAAACCGCTCCTGCTGTGACAACGATCTGGTCATACTCGATTTCGTAAGGATCTAGCTTCGGGCTTGAAACCGTTACCTTCTTCTCCGTGTGGTTGATGTAGGTAACTTTTCCACCAACAATTTGAGTGCGCTTTAGGTGTCTGCGGTAGGAAACCAGAACGTGTCTGGGCTCAATAGAGCCAGCTGCAACCTCAGGCAAAAACGGCTGATAGGTCATGTAGGGCAGCGGGTCAATAAGTGTTACTTCAGCCTCAGACTTGCCAAGGTACTTTTCAAGCTTCTTTGCGGTGTAGAAACCGGCATAGCCGCCACCAACGATCAAGATTCTAGGCATGGGACTAATTTACTACTTTCGCTTTGTGCTATCTGGGCTGTGGCCTGCTGGCCTAAAGGCAAAATACAAGAATGTTGCAAGAAGCCCTAGACCAGCATAGCCAGCTAGTGGAAGCCAATTGCTTATATCCGCATACCAAGGAACTGGCGGTAGTGGCTCCTCAAAAGCCGTAAATGGCGTGGGGGCTTGGATTGGGCGAACTATCTGCCCAGGATTCACATCGACTTCCGCCTGTGGTCGGTAAAGCTCGATCCACTGAGCTAGCGAGCCAAGTGGGTTCTCGTCTACAGATGCAATCTCAGCCAGCAGCGCTTGGTTGGCATCAATTACGCCATAGCCGTAGCTTGTTGAATAGCCATCCGAGTCAACCTTCTTTGCAGAACTGATTACACGATTGACAACATTCGCAGCATCCATTTCTGGATACATTGATCTGATCAGTGCTACCAACCCAGAAACAATTGGTGCTGAACCGCTGGTCCCAGACCAGAGTCTGTATTCTCCACCGGGGAAGGCTCCGATCAAATCCTCTGACGGTGCAGTTACTCCAATTGATAAACCACTAGTTGAGAAATTTTCTGAAGCGATACCGTTTCTATCAAGTCCCGCTACCGAGATAACTCCAGGGATAGTTGCTGGGGCAGAAACTTCAGTAGTTCCATCGGAGCGATTTCCAACCGCAGCAACCACCACAACATCGTTTTCAAACGCGTATAAAAATGCCTCATCCCAGCTCTCCGGCCAAGTAACAGAGTTTCTGGTAAGTGAGAGGTTGATAACCTGTGCACCGTTGTCAACTGCCCAAATGATTCCATCTGCAATTTGAGAGTCGGTATCTAGACCCTCCACTCCAAAAGCTATCGAAACAGCAAGCAGCTCTGCCTTGGGAGCCACACCGATTATTTCATTTCCTCCGCGACCAGCTGCGATGGAAGCAACCATAGTTCCGTGGTAGCTATTGCTTCCAACCGGTGTTTGACCATCACTTGATCCAAGACCCGAGATGTCGGTACCGCCAACCACGGCACCTTGCAGGCTTGGGTGGGTGGAATCTATGCCGGTATCGATGATGGCAATCTTTACACCTTCACCTTGGCTTGATTCCCAGGCAGTTGTGAATCCATAATCAGCTAGCCAATACTGCTGATCGCTGATGGTTTCAGCGATTGAAACACTAGCTGGAGCTAGGACAATCAACAGTGTCGCACAGGCTGCTGCTATTTTTCGCATACGCACCTACTGGGTGACCAGCTGCATGCTGCTAGAGCAAGATCGCCAATCATGTTTATGCCAGGGCCCTTAGCTAGGGAGTGGGCGACAAGAGAGTGCAGGCATTTCACCCTGGTTGGCATGCCTCCGGCGGAGACACCAGCTATTTCTTCCACTTCCCCAAGACTTGCTCTGTCGGAAAGGTAACTCTGGTGAGCGGATTGGTAGTTTGCGGCAAGATCCTCGTCGGTTGCTAGCTTGTCTTGTAATTCGGTCATCAGACCTTGGGCTTCGAGAGTCGAGACGGCAGATGTTGCAGCAGGCAGAGTCAAGTAGTAAACGGTTGGAAAAGGAGTGCCGTCTTCTAGTCGTGGCTTAGTTTGCACCACGATCGGATTCCCACAACTACATCTCGCCGCAATAGCAACAATGTCCCGAACGGGCCTGCCAAGTTGCTTAGTGACAGATTCCAGGTCCTTTGCAGTGGCACTACTCAGTGGCACTGTCTGGTTCCTGATTTGGCTCTTCTAGTCCTGCACGCAAAGTTGATTCCAAAAGTGCTTCAACCCAGTTTTTCTCGCTAGCCAATACTTCTAAGCTGAAGCCGCTACTTTCTCGCTGCTCTTCAAGCATGGCTCCAACCGTTCCTGATGTGTCAGAAATGTCAATGCCTTCGGCATCCATTACCAAGAAACTAACTTCACCTGGCATTACGAAATAGAGTCGATCTCTTGCCTGAGCGCGAATGTAAACCTCATCGTCCCAACGAAGCCGCTCTTGCTGCATACCCTCAAGGTCTTGCTTGGATTTTTCCACCAGCGCCTGGTAGTCGGCTATTTCTCTGCGCTGCTCATACCAAATCTGAACGCTAGGAGCGAGAGTGAAAACCCCAACCAGGATTACAGCCAGTAGGGCTAGCGTGTAGCTGTTTAGCCGACCGGTGATTCTCATGTTGTGTCCTAGCGGAAGTTCTTGAAAGCTTTAGCTCCTGGGTAGTAAGCAGCGTCTGCGAGTTCTTCTTCGATGCGAAGTAGTTGGTTGTACTTAGCCACTCGCTCGCTTCTGGCAGGGGCACCAGTTTTGATCTGGCCAGCGTTAGTTGCAACAGCTAGATCTGCAATAAAGGTGTCTTCGGTTTCACCAGAGCGATGAGAGATAATCGCAGTCATTCCGTTACTTTGAGCAAGGGCGACCGCATCCAGGGTCTCGCTGAGGGTTCCGATTTGGTTTACCTTCACCAGAATGCTGTTTGCGGTTCCTTTGTCGATACCGGTTTGAAGTCTTGATGGGTTGGTCACAAACAAGTCATCTCCAACTAGCTGAACCTTGTCTCCGAGTCGCTTGGTCATGGCTGCCCAGCCATCCCAGTCGTTCTCGTCTAGTGGGTCTTCGATGGAAACCAGCGGGAAGGCTGCTACCAGTCCTTCGTAATAGGTAATCATCTCTTCGGCTGAATGAGCTTTGCCCTCGAAGTGATACTTGCCGTCTTTGTAGAACTCGGTTGCGGCAACGTCTAGGGCCATGGCGATGTCGGTTCCGACCTTGTAGCCAGCTTTTTCGATGGCCTCGGAAATCAACTCAAGCGCTGCTCGGTTGGTTGGAAGATCTGGCGCGAAACCACCTTCGTCTCCCAATCCGGTCGAGAGGTTCTTGGACTGAAGAAGGGACTTCAGCGAGTGGTAAACCTCGGTTCCCCATCTCAGGGCCTCCGAGAATGTTGGTGCACCTACTGGAACAATCATGAACTCCTGAATGTCAACACCGTTATCTGCGTGAGCGCCACCATTCAAAATGTTCATTAGTGGAACTGGAAGTGTGTGAGCGTTTGGTCCACCAAGGTAACGGTAAAGAGGTAAACCGCTGCTATCCGCGGCGGCTTTGGCAACCGCCAAAGAAACTCCCAAAATTGCATTGGCGCCCAAATTTGATTTGGTGTCTGTTCCGTCCAGTGCGATCAGGGCATTATCTACTAACCTCTGGTCGGTGGCGTCAAAGTCAACCAGCGCTTCATCTATTTCCCCGATAACTCGAAGAACAGCTTTTTGAACACCCTTGCCTAGGAATCTAGCCTTGTCGCCATCTCTTGACTCATGTGCTTCGAATGCTCCTGTGGATGCACCGGATGGGACGGCAGCGCGACCGAATGAGTCGTCATCGAGCAGGACCTCAACTTCAATTGTTGGGTTACCTCTCGAGTCTAGAATTTCGCGGGCACCGATGGCTTCGATAAGTGACAAGGGGTTTCTCCTTAGTTGGGTGGAAACAAAGTTCCGATACTTTTATCAATTGCCGCCGTTGGCACACTACTAGTTTAGTTTGACTGAGCCTCAGGCTATGGGTTTGATTGTTAGACCCTGGAAGCCCTCAGATGGCTTATCAAGGGATGCAAATGAAGAAAAACCCTGTAGCTTCAGGCTATCTAGAAGGGTGTTTAGCTTCTTTGGCTTGGGCTCGAGCCTAACTTGGTATCCAGCAGCTATCGCCTCGGCTTGAGTAGCTAGGGCCTGTTGCAAATCTGATTCTTCAAAGACCAAGACAAGGCGCTTAGATTGGGTTGCCGTTGTTTCCACCAAATCTGCAACTCTTTCAAAACCCAGCGATATTCCAACCGCAGGAACATCCTCACCCAACCACTTGCCGACCATTCCGTCGTAGCGACCACCGCCACCAATCGAACTTCCAGATTCAGGGTGCTCAATTTCAAAGATAATTCCGGTGTAATAACCCATCCCCCGAACCAGTGTCGGATCAAATCTCAACTTGCCTGGGTGATTAATCTCTAGTGCCGCAAAGACAGCGGAGAGCTGTGATGGCACAGCCTGGTTAGTAGCTAATCCCGAAAGCCAAGCCTTCGCCTTGCTAGCTACCGAATCATCAAATCTTTCTTGTAATTCAAGACATACGCCATCGATGCCAATCTTGTCTAACTTGTCGATGGTGATCATTGCACGGCCGTGATCCTTGGATGCAACTCCAAGTTCTTGGATTGAACTAGAAAGTAGTTCGCGGTGATTCACTCGAACTGTAACGGTTGAAAGACCCAAATTCTTTAGCGCGTGCAAGCTAGCGTTCAAGATTTCTACTTCAGCTAAAGAGGACTCGTCTCCGATGATGTCAATATCGCACTGCACGAACTGTCGATAGCGACCTTTCTGGGGACGCTCTGCTCGCCACACTGGTCCGGTTTGAATAGCTTTGAAAACTTTGGGGAGCTTTGACTGGTTCGTGGCGTAGAACCTCGTTAGCGGAACCGTGAGGTCGTATCTCAATCCGAGATCAGCAAGCTGATCTGCGCTCTTTCCTGCTGCCTGCTCAAGTTCTTCACCGCGTTTTAGAACCCTAAAGGCAAGACTCTCGTTGTCGCCACCATCACTACTTGTCAGTCGTTCAATGTTTTCAAGGGCGGGAGTTTCTATCTCCTGAAACCCAAAAGAACGGTAACTGGTAAGAATATTTGCAAGCAATTCATCCCTTGTGGATTTTTCAACAGGAAGAAAATCCCGCATGCCACGAGGAGGATTGATTTGCTGAGCCATATTTCCAGTCTGGCAGACAAGCCCTAAAAAGCTGCGTTAGCAAGCTCTTACTTTGCTTACTTGCCAATAACCCCAGCGTCAAAGTCATCGCTTAATTCAAATTGTCGAATCTCGACTTCAAGCTCTCTCACGCTTTCACGGAGCGCTCGTTCGGCGTCAAGTCCCTTAGATTTAGCAGCCAGAACGAGTGCTAGAAGTAGAGCGCCTAGTTGATCCTCGTCACCAATTTCTATACCGCCTGGCTCTTGCTCACCTAGAACACCAAGGTTTTGGGCTTTGCCGATTACCTTGTCGGCCAGCATTAGAGCGGGTAGGGCTTTGGGGATTCCGTCCAATACACTTTCGCGTTCTGGCTTCTCTCGCTGCTTATGCGCATCCCAGTTCTGCATAACTTCATCGCCAGTTGACGCTTTGTAGCGTTCGAGTTCTTCTGGCGTTCCAAAGACATGGGGATGTCTGCCTTTCATCTTCAGGGTCGAAAGGTTAGCGACGTCTTGAATGCTAAAGGCCTCCCCTAGAGAGCCAGATTCGGCAAGATCGGAATGAAAAACAACTTGATACAAAACATCGCCCAGCTCTTCGAGAATCTGTTCACGATTTCCTGACTCGATTGCCTCGACGAGCTCGTAGCTTTCTTCAATCAGATACTTGGTAAGTGTTTGATGTGTTTGCTCTGCGTCCCAGGGACAGCCGCCTGGAGCTCTAAGTTTCTTTGCTGTTGCAATTAGCTCGTCGAGGTTAGTCATTACCTTCTACTTCCTTTTGTATTGCGGCTATGTCTTCGAAAACTTTATGGGTGAAATAAATCAGCTCTTGGCCATTCAGAATTCCGCCATCTGCTTTCATCGGAATTGGGATCTGAAGAATTCTTGCCGATTGCAAATACTTTAGTCCTTGATAACTTCTACTTAGCTTTACCTGGATAGATTCAGTCATTACAACCGGCTGGATGCGCATCATGTTTGATAACAAGTTCACATCCTTTAGACCCAGGCGGTTGGCAATCTGCCTAAGCTCGGTCACCAGGATTAGGTTCCTAACTTGCTCGGGTGCAGAGCCATAACGGTCCTCGAGCTCGTTGAGTATCGCATCAAGAGTCGCTTTAGTTCCTGTTTCACCGGATGCTGCCGAAAGCTTGTGATAGGCCTCGAGTCTGAGCCTCTCGCTATCGAGATAAGTGTGAGGAATGTGAGCGTCAATCGGGATCTCAAGCTTCAGCTCGGCTGGAGAGTCGATCTTGATTCCCTTGAAGTCCGCTACTGCCTCACCAATCATTCGAAGGTAAAGATCGAAGCCAACCCCTGCGATGTGTCCGGATTGCTCGCCTCCGAGCAAGTTGCCCGCGCCCCGGATCTCCAAATCCTTTAGGGCTACCTGGATTCCCGCTCCTAGCTCGTTGTTCTGGGCGATGGTTGCCAGGCGATCATGCGAGGTTTCGCTGAGCGGCTTACTTGGGTCATAGAAGAAGTACGCATAGGCCCGCTCCCTAGAGCGACCAACCCGGCCTCTAATCTGGTGCAACTGTGACAGTCCAAAGTGTTCAGCTCTATCGATTATCAAGGTGTTGGCATTTGGAATATCAATTCCGGTCTCGATAATTGTGGTCGAAACCAAGATGTCAAACTTCTTCTCCCAGAAATCAACTACCACCTGCTCTAGGGCAGCCTCTGGCATCTGTCCGTGCGCAACTGCGATTCGCGCCTCGGGCACCAACTTCGCAAGATCGTTAGCGGTTTTCTCGATGGTTGCGACCCTGTTATGAACAAAGAACACCTGACCTTCGCGAATCAGTTCTCTTCTAATGGCTGCTGCTACCTGCTTCTCGCTATAGCCACCGATGAAAGTAAGAATCGGGTGGCGATCCTCCGGCGGAGTTGCGAGGGTGGACATTTCCCTAATTCCAGTGATAGCCATTTCTAGAGTTCTTGGAATTGGTGTTGCGCTCATTGCAAGAATATCGACATTAGTTTTCAAGGCCTTGAGCTTCTCTTTGTGCTCAACCCCAAACCGCTGCTCTTCATCGATGATAATCAAACCTAGGTTTCGAAACTTCACGCTGTCAGACAGCAGCCTGTGAGTTCCAATCACCATGTCAACTTCGCCAGTTGCTAGACCGGCAATTGTTTCTCGGACTTCCTTAGCTGTTTGAAATCTAGACAGTGACTTGACGTTCACCGGAAAGCCCGAGAAGCGCTCCATCACAGTGTCGGTGTGCTGCCTAGCAAGCAACGTAGTCGGCACCAGCATCGCGACCTGTTTGCCGTCTTGGATTGCCTTGAAAGCTGCCCTGATGGCAACTTCGGTCTTTCCGTAACCCACATCTCCTGCCAGTAAGCGATCCATTGGAATTGGTTTTTCCATGTCAGCCTTGACTTCCTCGATGGTGGTGAGTTGGTCAGGGGTTTCCTGGAAGGCAAACGCCTCCTCTAGCTCGTGCTGCCACGGGGTATCTGAGGCAAAAGCGTAGCCGACCGAATTCATCCTGGCGGAGTAAAGCTTCACTAGATCGATTGCAATCTTGCGAACTGCCTTTCGCGCATTACCTTTGGCTCTCGCCCAATCCGAACCACCAAGCTTTGAAATGACAGGCGCTTCTGCCCCAACATATCTGGTCAGCATGTCCAGCTGGTCGGTTGGAACATAGAGGGTGTCCTCAGGGTAACCCCGCTTCGAGGACGCGTATTCGATGAGCAAGTATTCGCGTTGATGAACCCTTTCTCCAATACCGCTGGTTCTTTGAATTAGTTCTTTGAACCTTCCGATCCCGTGAATCTCATGGACCACATAGTCACCGGATTTCAGGGTCAGTGGGTCAACCGCTTGACCCCTTTTAACAGCAAGCTTTCTAGCCTGGGGTGCCGAATAAGAACTCTTGGAGTAGAACTCGAGCTGAGTTAGAAGCGTTAACTTGGCAGCTTCAGATACCAACCCTTTTCTAAGTTGAGACTGAATCAAGTAAACCGTGTTGGGTTTTGGGTCCGAAGGAATTGAATCTGCCAGCACAGCATTTGCCCCGGCCTGGATCAGTACCTCTTTCAGTCGTTCATTTGTTCCTAGTCCTTCAGATGAAATAACAACTAGGTGGTTTTGAGCTAGTTGATCAAGCACCCACTCCAAAGCCGAGGACTCAAGTCCTTTGAAGTTTGGAACCTCCAGGATTCCTAAGTTCACAACATCTTCTGAATCAAGACCGAACGGAGAAATCGTAACTACCTGATACTCGGAGAATTTCTGGCTAAAGCTCGCAAAGTCCACGAAGCCTCCACCAGAAAGATCAATGGGCGCGGAAGCGCCCTCCATAGCCGCATCCCAAGCAGCGTGTAAAAACTCTTCGTTGGTTTCCACCAGGCTTGCGGCCCTAGCGGCCGCTTTCTCAGGAGAGAGCACCACCACAGCCAGGCTCTTGGGGAGGTAGTCGAATAGGCTCACCATTGCATCAGCCAGCGCGGGCGCTAGCGACTCCATACCCTCAACGGGTATACCTAAGGAGATTTTCTCCAGCATGGCACTCAGGTTTGGAAACTCATGCATCATCTCCCGAGCTCTAGATGCAACAGATGGTGTGATTATCAACTCGCGAGCTGGATACAATTTCAGGGAATCAAGCTTGATAGTCGACGATCTCTGGTCGGAAACCGAGAACTCCCTAATCTCCTCTAGTTCATCGCCAAAGAACTCCAGGCGAACGGCATGCTCGGCCGTGGTGGGAAAGATGTCGAGAATGCCACCTCGAACGGCAAACTCTCCACGCTTAGAAACCATATCCACTCTTTGATAGGCCTGCTCAACTAACTTCAGTGAAAGCTCGGGTAGTAAGTATTCCTTACCTGCGAACAGCTCAAGTGGGGGAAACGAATCTAACCCAGCAACCACAGGTTGAATGGCGGCTCGAATAGAAACAATTAGATAGACGGGGTTTTTACGCTTTTCTGTCGCAAGCTTTGCAAGTCGATCAATTGTTTGCAGTCGTTGCCCGACAGTTTCTGGGCTGGGGCTTAATCTTTCATGCGGGAGAGTTTCCCAAGACGGAAAGAGTAGAACTTCACTTTCAGGTTCCAAAAAGCGTAGGTCTCTCTCCAGATCTTCTGCTTCGCGACCGGTAGCCACAATAATCAGCTGAAGGGTAGGAGCCTTTTCACGCAATCCGTTCATCAGGCTCAGGATTAGAGAGTTGGCAGATTGCGGAGCAACTATTTCAACTCGCTTGTTTTTCAGGCTCGACTGGAGTTTTGCAACCGGGTAGCCCTGGCCCAGGCGCGCGACTAGGCCGTGATTTTGCACAAGACCTAGTGTAAGCGCGGTCTAGTCGGCAGGTGAATGGAATTTATCTTGGGCCGAAACTAGGCCATTGCTGGCAATCTCCTCAACCGCATCTGCTGCGATTTCGAGAGTTGTCCTTATTTCTGCTGATTCGTTCGAAGAGA
>CAEZSX010000011.1_pt1 | contig 10130 bp, 9 predicted proteins | sample 7264071 | NCBI WGS metagenome assembly CAEZSX01 (sample SAMEA6813790, study PRJEB35770) | freshwater metagenome | biome: Freshwater; feature: Freshwater reservoir; material: water | place: Czech Republic | collected 2016-08-15 | depth 0.5m m
ATCGTAATCTCGAGCAAGCTATTGGGTGGCTCCAAACACCCGAAGTCGGGAAATAACTTCGCAGTTAGCGAAATATGGTCCAAATTGAACGAAAGCTTCTACTTGGTGTGCTCAAATAGGAACCGGAAGGGAAATACCAGACATGCAGCCACTAGAAACTCAGGACCAGAACCCAAGCGAAGTACTAAATGCAGCCGATCGCTGCGATGTGTGCGGAGCTCAGGCTTACATTCGTGTTTCCCTAGCCACCGGAGAACTATTGTTCTGCGCTCACCACGGCAACGCCAATAAGGCAAAGCTCGAACCTATCGCCAAAGGCTGGCTGGACGAAACCGCAAAGCTACTTGCTAAGTAACCTTTGCTTTAAATCTGTTCTGGCGTTCAGCGCGCACTGATCAACCTGCTTAGCCTCATCGCTTGCTTGGGTGTATTCAAAACCTGAACGCTTGGCAACCATGTCTAAGAATCTGTCAGCCAAATGCGGATTTAGCGGAAGTAGGGGACCATTGAGCCTGGCAGCCATCAAGTTTCCAGAAATCAGACCTTCTTCAGAACCCTTGGGTGCTTTGTTACGAGAGCTATTGCCGTAACCAGAAACAAGTTCAATTAAAGGCCTCGCTTCATCCAATAACTCGATTTCGGCCGAGTGGTTGGCATAGCCCGCGGTTAGATTCCCCTGACCATCAAATCCAAAAGCTTCGCAAGAAGCACGTTGATCAACTCTTGTTGAGCTGGAGGGAAAAATCTCTGCACCAGATAATTTCGTGCCATCAAGAAGCTTCATTTCCTGGCCAAGTATTTCCCAACCCAAACCAAGTGCCAGAAACGGAACTCCTTCGGCAGCTAGCTTGCTTAGCCTGGCTTGATAAGGCCGCATAAGCTCTAGGGCCTCCAGCGCTCCGGACAAAGTCCCTGAACCAATAAAGACCGCATCAATAGATTGTGGAAGATCTCTTTCTGATGTGACCTCGTGCCGGGCACTTTCAAAACCCGCCCAGCCTAATCGGGCCTGTAAGCAATCGAGGTTGCCTCGCTCCCCGTTAAGGCCAAGCTGATAAGGGTATAGATGGACAAAATTCAACATCAGCGTCCACCCTCTAGATCGTGGAGTCCAATTTGCTTGCGTACAAACATCATCTGCTCATAGTTACTCAGCAAGATTCCTTCTTTTCCAGAGGTTGACAAATAAGCGACATAGCTCTGTAGCGCGGTTTTGCTATCTGGAGTTACGCTACGGACAGCAATCCCCGCGTAGCCCAACTTTAGGGCTACATGCCATGCCATCGAACCACTTACTACTTCAACGGCCGAGATACCGCTGAAGTCAATGTCGTAAATCCATGAAGTGTCTGGGGTTCCCTCGTCAACCGCAATCCAGATGTTGCATTCGGTCTTACCCATCGCAACCAAGTTTGCTTGCATGCTCGGAGGGTTTTTCATCATCATTATCTTGAACGATGTGCCCTTGTAAGAGGTGAGTTCTCCCCTACCGTAAACAGTTGGTTGAGCCTCTATAGCCTTCGTCGCCCTTGAAAGCTCAAAGCTAGATGGCGATAGCTTGCTAGCTGCTGCGATAGCTAACGCGGTAGCGATCGCAAAGTGCAGGCCTTTGCCAGTCATTTGAACAGTGATGTTCTCCCCAGATACTTCTAGCCGTGCCACGCCCTCTGATTCGTTTTTGATTGTAGCGATTACTGGGATTGGGTCATGGTTACTAGTTACCCCGAAGATTGGTGCGGCTAAAGCTCCCTTTGGCCACGATGACAAAGCTTCCTTAGATGCGTCAATCTGAAACACCGGAACACGCTCTAGCCGACTGGCTAATTCAATCAGGTTCGCATCTGTGCCATTGATGACAACACCTTCGGTTGCGAACCTGGCAGCATCAAGCAGCATCTCAAAAACGCGGTCTGGTTCATAAAACCTGTTTAACTGATCGATTTGCACATTGGTAAGTACAAACCACTTCGGCACTAGTTGCTTGGAGATCTGTTTTGCGTAACCCTCGTCAACTTCGATTACAGCAATGTCAGCAGTGATTTTTCCAGAAAGGGCTGAGCTATTGACTATCGCAGAGCCAATTCCGCGGGGCATGTTGCTACCAGAAGAATTTGAGAACACCTTCAAGCCCTGAGACTCAAGAGCAGCAACGGTCAACGAGGTAGTAGTGGATTTTCCATTCGAACCAGAAACTAGGACCACACCCATAGGAAAACTTCCCAATGTCTTCTCTAGTAACAGAGGTTCAATTAGTAGAGCGATTCTGCCCGGGTAGGCCGACCCACCGCCTCGAAGTTTCACAACCTGTCGCACCAGTTTTCCAACTAGCAATGCGAGAGAGAGCTTCATGCTCTTTAGGGCTCTAGGTAGTCGCGAAGCATTTGAGATCTAGATGGGTGCCTCAGCTTAGACATTGTCTTTGACTCGATTTGCCTGATGCGTTCACGAGTAACACCAAACTCCTCGCCGATCTGGTCCAATGTCTTTTGAACGCCGTCTCCGAGGCCAAACCTACTTCTGATAACACCAGCCTCGCGATCGTGGAGTGACCCTAGGATTCTTTCCAATTCACGCTGCAACATGGTGAAACCAACCGCGTCAGCTGGAACCACCGCTTCGGTGTCTTCAATAAGATCACCAAATTCACTGTCGCCGTCTTCACCAAGTGGAGTTGAAAGCGAGATTGGCTCGCGGCCGTACTTTTGAACCTCAACTACCTTTTCAGGTGTCATGTCTAGCTCTCTGGCCAACTCTTCAGGAGTTGGTTCACGTCCCAGATCCTGCAGCAGCTGTCTTTGGACTCTAGCGAGCTTATTGATTACTTCCACCATGTGAACAGGAATTCGAATGGTCCTAGCCTGGTCAGCCATAGCTCGAGTGATGGCCTGTCGAATCCACCAAGTTGCGTACGTGGAAAACTTATATCCCTTGGTGTAGTCAAACTTCTCTACAGCACGGATGAGTCCAAGGTTTCCTTCTTGGATTAGATCAAGAAACTGCATTCCTCGTCCGGTGTAACGCTTTGCTAGGGAAACAACCAATCTGAGGTTGGCTTCAAGAAGATGGCTTTTAGCTTTCTGTCCGTCCTTTACGACCCAGCGCAGATCGCGCTCAAGGTCTTTGGAAAGTTGACGCTTGCCCGCGAGTTTCTCTTCGGCAAACAACCCGGCTTCAATTCTTTTTGCAAGCTCGACCTCAAGCTCCGCGTTTAGAAGAGCGACTTTACCAATTTGCTTTAGGTAGTCCTTGACTGGGTCCGCGGTAGCGCCGGTAATGGTTGTGGTTTGAGCGGGGATGTCGTCTTCTTCGGTGTTCTTGAGGACGAATCCGCCACCTGGAACTACTACTTCTTCAACTTCTTCGATTGCGGGATCGATCTCAACAGCAGTGATGTCTACGGCTTCGGCGACATCAGCGACGATGTCTTCTACTGACTCAAGAACATCATCATCGTCTTCCAGCTCGTCTTCAGGAATGTCTCCTAATTTCGACTTTGCTGGTTTGGTCTTGATGTCGGATTTCTTAGCTTTCGGGGCAGGACCAGTAGAACCAACCTTGGTTTTGGCAGCGGGCTTTGCCGCTGGCTTTGCGGTTTTCTTGGATGCCTTCTCGGGCTTCGCCGCTTTTTTTGCTGCAGGCTTAGCGGTCACCTTTGGCTTAGCGCTCTTTGGAGCAGCCTTGGTTGCAGTGGAAGACTTCTTGGTCTTCGGGTCAGCCTTTGGGGCGGCCTTAGACGAAGTCTTCTTTGGAGCCACTGTCGCTTTTGCCAATCTAACCTCTCGCTATTGCTCGATTTCGGGAATTACTAAGACCCATGTCAAGTCGAAAAAGAACTTCGACGACTGGGTCCTATCCAATTATGACACCTATTCGCAGGCTTTTTTGTACATCACACCACTCAGCAGCAATAACCCTGGTTTCGCTTGTTCTATTCCTGTCCTAGCCTTGGTTTCATGCCCTTAGCAATCGTGACCGGAGCCAATACAGGCCTTGGCTTTGAAACCGCGCTTGGGCTGGCAAGCAAGGGTTTCGAGGTCGTGCTCACTAGCCGCAGCAACGAAAAAGGCAGCGCAGCACTTAGCAGAATCAAAGCGTCCATTCCGGATGCAAGTGTTTCGATGCTTGAACTAGACCTAAGTTCAATGTCGTCCATTGAAAAGTTTGGAGATCGCTACCGCTCAAGGCATGGGAAATGGGATGTTCTCGTAAACATCGCAGGTGCCAAGATTCTCAAGTCTTACGCGGAGACCGAATTTGGAGTTGAGTATCACTTTGGAGTCAACGCTGTTGGTCATTTCGCATTAACAATGGACCTAATAAATTTGCGTTCGAGCCAATCGCGCGTTGTCTCCGTCGCCTCCATCATCGCGAGGTTTGCGCCTTCAAAACTTGGACCCAACGGCTCGATAGGTAACTATCAACCCGGTGCAAGTTACAGCGCTAGCAAGCTTTCGAATCTGGCCTTCGCCCTCGAGCTGGAGAATCTCCTTGGCTCGGACTCATTCTCATCGCTGGCGGCCCATCCTGGATTTGCAAGAGCCGAACCCTATGGCCCAAAGGCAACAAGATTCTTTGAGTCTTTTCTGGCTCAGTCTGCAAAAAGTGGAGCAAGACCAATCATCGAAGCCGCCTCCAATTGGAATTTACCCGGCGGCACATATCTTGGACCGAAGTATCTGGAGCTATGGGGAGATTCGGCCGCTGCAAAAATTCCAATTAGTCTCACTCCGGCTGCCCTGAGAGAAAACTGGGAGATTCTAGAGAATCTCTCTGGCAAAAAACTAACCGTTTGACTCGTCGGGCTTGTTTCTTTGGCGAGATGCTAGATAGCCCTCAAGCTCAGCAGCGATCTCTTCTGCGTTTGGCAACTTCACTGCCGGTTTTCTAATTGGGGCACGTGATGGTCCTGTCACTTCGTTGTGGTAACCCTGTTCCAGAGTTGCAATCATCTTTTGCAACTCGGCGTTCTCAGCGATTTGCTCATTCAGCTTGGTCAGAAACTCAGTGCCATCATCTCGAAGATCATCGGTTGGAAAGACCAAGCCGGTTGAAGAAGACACGAGTTCAAAAGCCGAAACTGCTGCCTGCGGGAAGTCATTGTCTGCCAAGTAGTGAGGGCAAAGCAAGACGTAGCCCACGATTGGTAATCCGGTTTTTGCAACCTTGAATTCAAGAAGATGCAAAACGTTTCCTGGAACTTGAGTCTGAGGTTTCCATTCCGAAAGTTGATTAACTATATCCATACGGTTTCCAGAAACAGTTACGCCGGTTTCCCTAGTGTGAGGAATTGGAAAAGGAATTGAGTGAAGCCAAGTTACGTCTTTGACCTGAAGTCTTTTTATGAGTCGAAGAACGGCATCGGTAAATGCATCCCACCTGAAATCGGGTTCGTAACCATGCAAAAACAAAAACGGCTGGTTGACTTCGTCGTGCACCAAATACAGCGCCAGGCTTGCTGGCTCATAGTCTTCAATGTGGTCTTTCTCGAAGAACATCACGGGGCGTCTCGAGCGATAGTCAAGCAATTCATCGTTGCTAAAGTGCAGCACTTGAGATGTCTCGAGGTTCGCAAAGATGTGCTCGGAGAACTGATTGAGCACACCACCTGCATCGGTGAACCCAGTTAACCCTGCAATCAGGTGCAGGCCAGCGGGAATCTCCATGTGATCGGGCTCAAAGTGGTAGATGGGTTCAGCTGACATGTCTCAATCCTAAGCAATGTCTGGTTTATCATGGTCAGCATGACAAAAATCAAGCTCGCTATTAGCGAAACTGCTCCTACCCCAGCTAAAACCTCTGCCTATGTAATAGGTGTCACGCCAAATGCGTCAAAGGCGGTGCTGACTAAATCAAGTCTGGATTCCAAGTTCCTATCTTCCATCAACTTGGAATCCCTATCAGTAAGTGGTGTCCTGGGCAAGACAACAAAGATTTCGGGTCCTAACTCGAGCTTGCTAGTTTTTGTTGGCCTTGGTGATTCGAAAGACCAAGATTCCCTAAGGTTTGTTGGTGGTGTTGCAGCTCGTGAACTTGGTAGCTCTGAGCATGTTGTGATCGAGATCCCTCTTAAGTCAACGTCAGAGGTTTTGGCGCTTTACGAGGGATTCTTGCTTGGAAATTATGATTTCCAGAACTACAAGTCCAAGCCCCAAAAGCGAAGCTTGTCCAAGCTAACCGTTGTCACGAAGTTCAAGCCAAAACCGGCTGAGCTTTCGGATATAGAGAAAATTGTTTCAGCGGTTCATGCCTGCCGTGACCTGGTGAATCAACCCGCTAACGATCTTTATCCAGAGGTAATGACTAAGCACGCCAAAGCTGCATCAAAAGGACTCCCGATCAAGATAAAGGTATGGGAGGAAAAGGATTTGATTTCCGAGGGGCTTGGCGGAATCTATGCTGTTGGCAAAGGTTCTACTCGCCCACCGAGATTGGTAAAGCTCGAATACAAACCGGCTGGTGCAAAGGTATCTTTAGCGCTGGTTGGTAAGGGAATCACTTTCGACACCGGAGGTCTATCTCTCAAGCCTGCTGAATCAATGGTCGGCATGAAATACGACATGACTGGAGCAGCAGCTGTTATGCAAGCTCTAGTGGCCATCGCCAGCCTTGGAATCAAGGTGAAGGCCACCGCTTGGCTTTGTCTTGCGGAGAACATGCCCTCAGGGTCGGCAACCAGGCCAAATGACATCATAAAGATCAGAAATGGTAAGACCGTTGAAGTTCTAAACACCGACGCCGAAGGCCGATTGGTGCTCGCCGATGGCTTGTCTATGGCAGTTGAGGAATCCCCTGATTACCTAATCGATGTTGCAACACTTACTGGCGCGGCAACTATTGCTCTTGGTAATAGGTATGCCGGTCTAATGGGCGATGCTGATGCCATAAAGAAGGTAGAGAAGGCCTCAGAGTCAGTTGGCGAGTTGGTTTGGCACATGCCACTTCCAGAGGAGCTAAGACCTCTTCTTGACTCCGACATTGCCGACATCGCAAACGTGAAAATCGGAAATAGAGCAGGTGGCATGCTGATCGGCGGACTGTTCTTGAGGGAATTTGTTGGTTCCGATCAGGCAACCAAGCCCGCCTGGGCCCACCTAGACATTGCTGGTCCGGCAAATAACGATGCGGCAGCCTATGGACACACGCCCAAAGGTGCCACAGGAGTCACTGTTAGAACACTGATCCAGCTGGCGCGGGACCTAGCGAACTAGGCAACAGTAGTAAACTCTTCTAGTCCCCCGAAAGAATCAAACAACTAGGAGAATTTGCCTTGTCTGAACACTCATTCGATGTTGTAATCCTTGGCGGTGGAAGCGGCGGTTACGCAGCTGCCCTTCGCTCAGCACAGCTAGGCAAGTCAGTTGCTCTAATTGAAAAAGACAAGCTCGGTGGAACCTGTTTACACCGCGGTTGCATTCCAACCAAAGCCCTCCTTCACTCGGCCGAGATCGCAGACAACACTCGCGAGGCGGCTACCTACGGAATTAACGCAACTTTCGGCTCAATCGACATGCCCAAAGTCAACTCTTACCGCGACTCAATTGTTGACAAGCTATTCAAGGGACTAACCGGTCTAGTTGGAGCGGGCAAAAACATCACCATGGTTGCCGGCGAAGGTCGCCTAACTGCCCCCAAGACTGTCACGGTAAATGGCGATACCTACACTGGAGCGAATCTTGTTTTGGCCACCGGCTCGTACTCAAAGACCTTGCCCGGCTTGGATATTGGCGGAAGGGTAATTACCTCTGACCACGCTCTCAAGCTGAACTTCGTCCCGAAGAGCGTAATCGTGCTTGGTGGTGGAGTTATCGGCGTTGAGTTTGCATCTATCTGGCGCTCATTTGGCGCAGAGGTAACCATCATCGAAGGCTTGCCTCATCTTGTTCCAAACGAAGAGGAATCCATTTCCAAGGCTCTTGAACGCGCTTACCGCAAGCGCGGCATTGATTACAAACTTGGCGTTCGCTTTTCAGGGGTTGAGCAAACCGACACTTCCGTTACCGCAGTTCTAGAAGACGGAACTCGCGTGGAAGCTGAGCTAATGCTTGTTGCAGTTGGCCGTGGACCAAACACGGCGGGTCTGGGATACGAAGAGCAGGGTTTGCAGATGGATCGTGGTTGGGTAATCACCAACGATCGCTTGCAGACCAATCTTCCGGGCGTTTACGCTGCAGGAGACATCGTCCCAGGTGTTCAACTTGCCCACCGTGGTTTCCAGCAGGGAATCTTTATCGCGGAGGATATCGCAGGCCTTGCTCCCGCTGTAATTGACGAAGATGGAATTCCTAAGGTGACTTACTGTGAACCTGAGATTGCCTCCGTTGGATTGTCTGAAGCGAAAGCAAAAGCGAAGTTTGGCGCCGATAACGTTTCAACTTACGAGTACAACCTTGCTGGAAATGGAAAATCAAACATTCTTGGAACCGCTGGATTTATCAAGCTTGTTCGCCAGAACAAAGGCCCGGTTGTTGGAGTTCACATGATTGGATCTCGTGTTGGAGAGCAAATAGGAGAAGCGCAGCTAATTGTGAGCTGGGAAGCATATCCTGAGGATGTTGCTAGCTTGGTCCACGCTCACCCAACCATGAACGAGGCCATCGGAGAGGCTCACCTAGCCCTTGCCGGTAAACCACTGCACGCCCACGCTTAGAATTAGAAAATACCCACAAGGAGTTTAGAAAATGAGCGAATCCGTAGTTCTTCCAGCCCTCGGCGAATCAGTCACCGAAGGCACAGTAACTAGATGGCTTAAGAAAGTCGGAGACAGCGTTGCTGTTGACGAGCCCCTTGTAGAGGTATCAACCGACAAGGTTGACACCGAGATTCCCTCTCCTGTTGCAGGAGTAATCGAGCAAATTCTGGTTCAAGAGGACGAGACGGTTCAAGTTGGCGCAGTTTTGGTAATCATCTCTGGAGGATCTGGTGCCGCTGCCGCCCCAGCTGCCCCGGTTGTCGCAGAACCTGTTGCTGCTCCGGTAGCTGCTCCTGCAGCTCCCCCGGTTGCAGCGCCCGTTGCACCAATGGTGTCTACCCCAATGATTTACACTCCAGCTGCACCAGTAACCCCAGTTGTTCCTGTTGCTGCTCCGGTAGCTGCTCCTGTTGCGCCTCCTGTCACTGCCTCTCCTGTTGTTCCAACTGCACCCGTTGCATCACCAGCTGCTCCAGTCACAGCTGGAACAGATGCAGGTTATGTAACTCCTCTTGTTCGTAAGCTTGCTCAAGATTCCGGAGTTGATCTAACTCGAGTCGTTGGTAGCGGTGTTGGTGGCAGGATTCGCAAGGAAGATGTGCTTTCAGCAACTTCAGGAACTTCATCTTCGATTTCGACCTCGGCACCGCACGTTCCAGCTCCAGTTAGTGCGCAGCGCGGAACATCAGAGCCGATGTCAAGACTAAGAAAAGTTCTTGCCGAGCGCGCGGTTGCGTCCATGGTTTCTTCTGCACAGTTGACCACCGTTGTTGAAGTTGACGTCACCAAGATTGCCGAGATGCGAAAGGCTGTTCAGCCAGCATTCCAAGCGGCGACTGGAACCAAGCTGAATTTCTTACCGTTTTTCTTCCTGGCAACGGCAGAGGCCTTGAGGTCACACCCGAAGCTAAATGCTTCCATTGAGGGTGAAATGATCAACTATCACCCGACCGAGAACATTAGCTTTGCGGTTGACACAGAGCGTGGTCTTCTTACCCCAGTAATTAGAGATGCAGCGACATTGAACTTAGCTCAAATCGCAGCACAGATCGCAGACCTTGCATCTAGGACTCGTGAGAACAAGCTAAAGCCAGACGAGATGATGGGCGGAACCTTTACTCTTACCAATACTGGTTCTCGTGGCGCTTTGTTTGACACCCCGGTTGTCTTCCTACCTCAGGTCGCAATCCTGGGAACTGGAATTGTTCAGAAGCGTCCAGTTGTAATTACTGCTGCAGACGGTCAAGAATCCATTGCGATTCGTTCTATGGTTTATCTAGCTCTTAGCTACGACCACCGTTTGATTGATGGAGCAGACGCCTCCAGGTTCTTGGTAGACGTCAAGGCAAGACTTGAATCGGCCAACTTTCAGGCCAACCTAGGAATCTAGTTACTGCCCTAGCTCCAAAACCGCTCCGGCACCAGAACTGTCAACGCGATG
>CAEZSX010000012.1_pt1 | contig 9918 bp, 11 predicted proteins | sample 7264071 | NCBI WGS metagenome assembly CAEZSX01 (sample SAMEA6813790, study PRJEB35770) | freshwater metagenome | biome: Freshwater; feature: Freshwater reservoir; material: water | place: Czech Republic | collected 2016-08-15 | depth 0.5m m
AGACACTATTGCGTTCTCCAAGATCTACTCTTTAGGAGCAGCTCGGGGTAACCTAACCGTCACAAACGATGACGTTGCTGGACCAATTAACTCATCTGATGAATGGATCAGACAGCGCACCGGAATCATCACCCGAAAGCGAGCCGGCAAAGACCAGTCCCTAATGGATATGGCAGTTGAGGCAAGCAACGAGGCTATCGCTAAAGCTGGCATCAAACCATCGGAAATTGAAGCCGTTATCTTCTCGACCATTACTCATCCTTACCAAACTCCATCGGCCGCAGCCCTGCTTGCAGAATTGGTGGGGGCTAATCCGGCACCTGCTTTTGACATTTCGGCGGCTTGTGCTGGTTACTGCTACGGCATAGCTCAGGCCGATGCTTTGGTGAGGTCTGGAACTGCAAAGTATGTTCTGGTTGTTGGTGGGGAAAAGCTAACCGATTACATCGATCCAACCGACAGGTCAATCTCCTTCTTGCTGGGAGACGGTGCTGGAGCTGCAGTCGTCGGACCATCGGATTCACCTGGAATATCCAAGAGTGTCTGGGGTTCAGATGGATCAAAGTGGGATGCCGTTGGAATGACCGGTTCCCTTCTTGATTTCCGCGACGGAACCGGAAGTTGGCCAACACTTGTTCAAGAAGGTCAAAGCGTTTTTCGCTGGGCCGTTTGGGAAATGGTTAAAGTTGCCAAGCAAGCTCTTGAAGTAGCGGGAGTAAAGCCGGAGGAACTCGCGGCGCTAGTTACCCATCAAGCTAACGAAAGAATCATTGACGAAATGGCAAAGCAACTAGCACTTCCGGAATCGGTTGTGGTTGCTAGAGACATCATTACTACCGGCAACACCTCCGCAGCCAGCATCCCGCTTGCTATGCATGCGCTTCTTGCCGAAGGACGCATCAAATCCGGCGATCTAGCCCTACAAATAGGCTTTGGGGCTGGTTTAGCCTACGGAGCCCAAGTAGTGGTTGTGCCCTAAACTTACTATCGGTCGAACAAACAACTAGGAGAAAAACAAATGGCACTTTCGGAAGCAGAAGTACTAAGCGGACTAGCAGAGATCGTGAACGACGAAACAGGTATCGCTACCGATGCAATTCAGCTAGAAAAGTCCTTCACTGACGATCTGGACATCGACTCTATTTCGATGATGACCATCGTTGTAAACGCCGAAGACAAGTTCGATGTTAAGATTCCAGACGACGAGGTAAAGAACCTTCTTACCGTTGGTGACGCTGTGAACTACATCACTAAGGCGCAAGGCTAAAAACTTTGGTTCACAAGGTTGTTGTCACCGGAATTGGCGCAACTACGCCACTTGGTGGCGACAGCAAATCAACCTGGCAAGCTTTGCTTGCAGGTGAATCCGGCGTAGCAACTCTTACCCAAGACTGGGTTGCCCAATATGAGCTTCCGGTGACCTTTGCAGCTTCGGCTAAAGTTCCCGCTAAGGATATGCTCACTCCCCAAGAGGCAAAACGGCTTGACCCGTCTAGTCAGTTTGCGCTGGTTTCAGCCCGCGAGGCGTGGCTTGATGCAGGTTCCCCCGAAGTTGCTCCAGAGCGCCTAGCTATCGAATATGCAACGGGAATTGGCGGAATATGGACGCTGCTTGATGCCTACGACACTCTCAAGGAGCGAGGACCTAGACGCGTTCTACCGATGACTGTTCCAATGCTGATGGCCAATGGGCCAGCAGCTGCCATCGGTATGGAGCTGCACGCAAGAGCTGGGGTAAGAACTGCGGTGTCAGCTTGTGCGTCGGGAACAGAGGCGATAGCTAACGCCTTCAATAGAATTCGTAACGGCGAAGTTGACATCGTTGTTGCAGGTGGCGCTGAAGCTGCCATCCATCCGCTTCCAATCGCATCGTTTGCGGCAATGCACGCTCTTTCCAAGCGCAATGATGATCCAGCCGGTGCCTCCAGACCTTACGACACTGGCCGCGATGGTTTTGTAATGGGTGAAGGGGCTGGGACCCTGGTGCTAGAAAGCGAAGAGCACGCCAAGGCCCGTGGAGCAAAGATTTATGCAGAGGTTGTTGGAGCATCCGTGACATCTGATGCACATCACATCACCGCACCAGACCCTGAAGGAACAGCGGCAGCTCGCGCCATGCTGGGATCTCTCGAGCAATCTGGAAGCACAATTAACGACGTCGCACACATCAACGCTCACGCCACCAGCACCCCAGTTGGCGACATCGCGGAGTATCAAGCTCTCAAGAGAGTCTTTGGTGAAAAGTTGTCCGGGATTCCGGTTTCTGCAACCAAGGCGTCAACAGGTCACCTTCTGGGAGGAGCTGGAGCTATTGAGGCAATCTTCACGGTGCTAGCTCTTTACGAAAAGACCGCTCCCCCAACAATCAACCTTGAAAATCAAGATCCGGAAATCAAGCTGGATGTTGTGACTTCGCCGAGGAAACTAGAGGGGTCTCACATTCTGGCCATAACCAACTCTTTCGGCTTCGGAGGTCACAACGCTGTTGTTGCCTTCCGATCCGTCGAATAGCTCTCGGTAACCCTCTAGTTCGTCGTCAAAGGCTTGTCCCAAAACTTTTCGAAGCTCCGCTTGTAACTTGAGCCCGTTTGAACCACAGCTTTCAACTATGAAACGTAACTGGTTCTCATTAACCAAGACGTTTCCGGCTTCATCTGTTGCAGAAGAAAACATACCGAGCGCTGGCGTGAAGCTCCAGCGGTAACCCGAGCTATCGAGAGAGTCCTGCTGGATAACCTCGAACGTTAGTTGCTTTAGGTTCATAAAAGATGTCGCTAGCACTGCTCCGGAACCAGCCGGGCCTTCCCAATTTGCAAAGCCTCGAGACCCCTGCCAAGGAGCAGGCAAGGGTAGCCAGTTGATGGATGTGGGATTCCCCGAAACACCCGAGATAGTCCACTCGACATGGGTCAGCAAGGCAATGGGCGCTTGGTGAATAAACACGAGCCCTTTAGACATACTTTCACCTCCAAACCTAGGTACGTCTTCCCCTACGACCTTTATTTGGTGGTGTTCCAAGGCTAGACCTAGCTGCTAAACAAGTCAAAACAAGCAGCTAAAATTGCAGCTGTATGAGCAAGTTATATTTCCGCCATGGTGCGATGAATTCGGGTAAATCAACCGCATTGCTGCAGGCTGCCTACAACTATGAAGAGCGCGGTCAGGCTGTTTTGCTAGCAAAGCCAGCCGTTGACACCAAAGGTGACATGGCGATCCTCTCGAGGCTTGGAGTGGATCGCAAGGTCGACTTTCTAGTCACCCCAGAACTTGATCTCAGAAAAGAATTCCAAAAGCGCTCCACCTTGCACCGTGACAAGGCCGGCAAGAGAGTTGCTTGCTTGCTATTAGACGAGTCCCAGTTTCTTACCCGCGAACAAGTGGACCAGGCGCTAGAGATTGCCGTATTGGATGACGTACCGGTCTTGGCCTATGGAATCCGAACTGACTTTCAAACCAATGGCTTTCCAGGTTCGCTTAGGCTCCTAGAAATTGCACACAGCTTAGAAGAGCTAAAAACCATTTGCCGCTGTGGCAAGAAGGCTATGTTCAACGCCAGAAAAATCAACGATAGCTTTATCTTCGACGGCGACCAGGTAGCAATCGACGGAGACGAAGTTACCTACGAGTCTCTTTGCGCTTCCTGTTACTTTAGAGAAAAGTCAAACGCCTCAAGCTAATCGAAAACGTTTCTTGGTTGCTTTCGCGAGGAGTCAGCACTGTGAGTTCTAGGAATGTAGATGGTCATCCATACGCTGGCAAGAAAGTAGTGCTGACCACAAAGCATCAGAAGTTTGACCTAGTCGCACCGATACTTGAGTCAGAGATTGGCCTCACTGTCATTCTGCACGAAGCTGATACCGACCTACTGGGAACATTTGTTGGGGACGTGGCCAGAAAGCATTCGGCTGCTAAAACGGTTCTTGAGAAAGCAAGACTTGGTACCGCCGCTCTTGATGAGAGTCGAGGTATCGCCTCGGAGGGATCAATTGGCCCAGATCCAGCGCTTCCTTTTGCAAGATCCGACATTGAATATGTGGGGTTCATTGATCTAAACCTCGGCATTGAGATTGTGGAGTCGTATAGGTCACTAGAAATAGTTGCTGGCGAGTCAGTCGCAGGACCGGGCTCCGACCTAACGGACTTCTTAAAGAAAATCGATTTTCCCCACCATAAGCTGATTGTGATTCCAAACCGAGGCGATCGGTCGTTGGCAGTAAAGGGTATCGGCGATCTCGTTGCACTGAAGAACGCGATTGCAAGACTGGCCAACTTGTCTTCGGATAGCAAGGTTCTAGTTCAATCGGATCTTAGGGCTCATTGCAGTCCATCAAGACAACAAAACATTCAGCATGCTGCTGTGAAACTTGCGAATCGCCTACGGAGCCTGTGCTCTGAATGCGGGACGCCAGGGTGGGGTTTGGTTGGTTACGAGAGGGGTTTGGATTGTTCTTCATGTGGAGAACAAGTTGCAAAAGCAATAAGCGCTGAGGTTTATGGGTGTGCCAAATGCACTCACAAAGAGGTGGGCAAACAAATTGCGCCAGAAGCCGATCCGTCTATTTGCAACGGTTGCAATCCCTAACGAAGAGGCTATTTGGCCTCAGTGACCAGCGCAGAGGCCTGAATAATTCCAAGGGCATCTTCAAGGGAAGTTATGAACTTGCTGGCACCGAATTGAACCCAAACGCCGTCAACATGGAAATTGATGTACCAAACAGCTTGACCGTCCACCCCAGGAGATTCAAGGACTAATGCCTCGTGTTCATTCACGTCTGGGATATCAACTTCTATGTAACCCTCAGACTTGTATTGCTCGCTTTTAGCCTGCCAGACCTCATCGGTTGCCGGAGCCCACATAACTGTTCCTCCAATTTCAGCCGATTCAATGCCGTAAGTGCAAGCAATTCCTCCGGCCTCATAAACCTCGAACAAATCCGTTCCTTCGGAAGGTTGCCATTCGGTTGGAATGTATGCGGATCCCTCTAGTCTTTCGTTGAACGCTTCAATCATCGCTGTAAGCTCGCAGCTTTCGGGCACGAATCCCCGCTCGCTAGCTGCTGGAGCGCAGGAAGAAACAAGAAGAGAAACCCCAAGAAGTGCGATTGTGGCTGTTGGTGGGCGTTGCATTAGGTCAGGCTAGCACCCTCGACAAGATCGGTCGTTTAGGCTTAATCTCATGAATTTCATCGACCTCGGTTTGATCCTTGCTGGCCTAGTTCTTCTAATTGCGGGAGGCGAGGCACTAGTTAGAGGGGCGGGAACCCTTGCCGCCAAGGCGGGTATCTCTCCCCTGGTCATTGGACTTGTAGTTGTTTCGGCAGCTACATCAGCCCCGGAGTTTGCTGTAACGATGGGGGCCGTCTTGAGCGGGGAACCAGATCTTGCGGTTGGAAACGTTGTTGGAAGCAACATTGTGAACATTCTGCTGATTCTTGGTGTCTCGGCAGTGATTAGTCCCCTGTTGATTAAAAGGCAGCTTGTCCGTTTCGATATTCCAGTGATGGTTGGTATTTCTATTGTGCTTCTGGTGGTGAGCCTAGACGGTGAGATCAGTTTGCTAGATGGAATTGTGCTTTTTGCATCTCTTGCGCTACACACGGTAATAAGCATCATCCTTGGTCGCAAAGAGATTGTTGACCCAAAGGCAAAGCCAGAGACGATGCCACTAAACAGCAAGCCTGTCGCTCTCTGGCTTGCAATATTGCTGCTAGCTGCGGGGATTGCTCTGCTGGTTTTTGGGGCTCAGCTACTAGTTGCCGGGGCCGTGAGCATCGCCACAGCGCTTGGTGTAAGCAGTTTAGTTATCGGACTCACCGTTGTAGCAGTTGGAACTTCTCTTCCAGAACTTGCAACCTCACTGATTGCAATTATTCGCGGTGAGACCGACATGGCCGTAGGAAACGTTGTTGGCAGCAATATCTTCAACATCGGCATGGTGCTTGGGCTTCCAGCAATCTTGTTCGGTGACGGAATTCCTGTTGCACCAGCCGCAATAGCAATCGATCTGCCGCTCATGCTAGCTACTGCTGTTGCTCTACTACCCATTGGATTCACTGGGTTCATGGTCAAGCGGTGGGAGGGACTTTTGTTCGTCCTCCTATACACCGCATACACGCTCTACCTGGTGCTTGCTTCTGTCCAGCATGATGCAGCTGAAGGCTTCAGCACAATAATGCTTTGGTTCGTTCTTCCACTAGTTGTCATGACACTAGTAGCCGTCACTTCATTTGAGCTAGGAATATTGAAGGAAAGAAAAGCGGCCAAGCTAGCAAAACTTAGCTAGCGCATGACAGTATGGTCAATCCAGTGACCTCTATAGACTTGTTCGATGCATAGAGTAAATGCCCTAAAGAGTATCGCCCTTGCACTTGTTGCAGGAGTCGGGATCACAGGCTGCACGATATCCGAAGGAGTCCCTCCCGAACCGGTAGCTTCGGTTGAGCCCGAATACTTCTTTTTCCCAACAGGGTCAGCTACCCAGAACCTTCCTATTTTTGAAAATGTCCTTGCTGTAACCGGAGCCGGCAAACCTGGGCACAAGTTATCGGATTCAATTGCTTTGCTTGTTGAAACAGGCTTCGAAATCGAAGACATCACACACACGCCCGTGGATAGCAAGATTGGTGAACCTGCAGACTCGGTTAGCCTGGCTGTAGCCTTTAATGGTGAATGTTTGATAGCTCAGTTTTCTTCCAGCTGGATCAAAGCTGTGGTGACCGAACCGACGGTGTCTGGTTGCCTAATTGGCGATGTTGAGCAAGCCACACTGGAAAGCGAATAAAAGAAAGCAATTCTTGCTTTGTTTACTCAACGGTTGACTGCTCAGACAAGAAAGTTTGAGCTATCCAAGGAAACACCCATTCAAACAAAACCAAGACAACAATTCCCACGATTATTGTAAGCTGAACAAGTTTTAGTAATACTCCACCAGGCAAAAGCCTCCAAAGCGCTGCGTACATCAACTTCCTGCCTTCACTAGATCAGCTATCTCGGCTGGCGCTCCACCGTCTCTTGGAAACCATCCCTCGTAAACACCATAAGCAATAATGCGCTCCGCTTCGGAAAACCTTGGGTGGCAGCTTGTCAAAGTGATAACCCTGGATCCTGGTGCTTCTACGTTCATTTTTGGAAAGGAATTTAACACGTCTACCTCGGTCGCCCAAACGTATTCAAGGTTTCGAAACGTGTAAGAGTGCCAACCCTCTGGAACCTCAACGTAGATTCGGTCCCCAATCCGAAGCTCTCCGATGTTGCCAAAAGTCGCTCCCCAAGTTGTTCTGTGCGCGGCAACCGCAAAATTTCCTTCCTCCCCCAACAGATTGGACTCAAGGTATCTGCCTATTCCCAACGTTCTACTGTTTAAAACGGTTTCTATATCGACACCCTCGGCAATTGAGCGAATAAAGTCCTCTCCAAATCGCGGTACGTAGAGCAGCGCAAAAGCCTGACCCTCTTCAGGAGAAGAGGTGACAGGGGGTTCCTCGTCACTAGGGATAGCTGCCGGCTCAGCAGGCTCTAAAGCAACTCCACTGGAATTCTCCGCTTGCCATTCCTGCGCAATGCTGATCGCCGCCTGATTCTGTCTTTCTCCCTGGATTGCGTCGTTCCAAAGCAGGTGCCATGCCAAGAAAAGACCCATAAGGCCACCTGCAGTGATTAGCAGCTCGCCGGTGAAACCAGTGACTCGCATCAGCTTGGAACGCTTGCGAATAGATTTTCTGGATAGGTAGCTCACAGTTCAGATTCTACCAATTCGTGAAATTGCAACAGCATTTATAGAACTCAGGCTTAGACAGAGGCTTATAGCTCAAGTGAAACTGTTGCGAAACGCTAGAATCGATTTAGCAACGGGGCGTTAGCTCAGCTGGTTAGAGCAGCGGACTCATAATCCGTCGGTCGCGGGTTCAAGTCCCGCACGCCCCACTGACGAATTTCCGCTGTAACCAATTTTCTTCGACTCAGCCATTACTGTTTAATCATGAAGACTGTTCGCCGTTTGGGGTTTGCATTTGCCTGGGTGATTGTACTTACGGGCTGCGCTGCCCCATCCCAGACCACCACCTCACAGCCAACTGTTGAGGATCAAGAGGTTGAAGAGCAAGAGGTTGAATTCTTCGAAGGCACCGTCTACATCTCACCCGATGTACTAACCCCGGAGTCTCCGACAGACTTCTTGGCCATCACAGCTCGAGGAACCATGGTTAGAGAAACCTTTGATAGGCGAGTAAACGACTGGGTCGAGGAAGAGATGCATGTTTATGCTGCAAGCTACCAGTGTAGCTTTGAGGTCGATGTTCTTGTAAATATTGAGTTCTCCGAATCAGAGGCAAAAAATTTGGCAGAAGGTTACGCCAGAGTCTTAGGGCAGTTACCGATCGCAGCTCGATCCCAGGTGTATGAGCTTTGGATTCACGCCGGAGACTTTCCTGCGGGTGGGGGAAATCAGTCAATCCTTATCCACACCGATCTTGCAGAAAGAGACCAAGACTACATTGAAGAAATATTTATCCACGAGTCAGCACATACCAGTTTGGATTGGCAGTTTGGAGGATTAGTTCGAGAGACTGACTGGATTGCCGCTTCAGCATTGGATGCGGGCTTTGTCTCTAGTTACGCCGAGCAATTCCCAGATCGTGAGGATATTGCAGAATCTTTTGGTGCTTACGCCCTATGGCTGCAAGCCACGGAAAAGCCAGGCCTAAAAGCCGATGCGCAGAGAATAGAGGCTCTCATACCTAAGAGGTTGGGCTTTTTTGATCAGATGGGGAAGCAGCTACGCTTCGAGTCTGTTAGCTGCATGAGCTAATTGGCTCTTTTTTCCTTATGGATGTTCTTCTCTTCGAAGCCTCTCGGCTGCCTTCTTTACACCCTTGCGAACTCGGATCTCTAGCTTCCTAGCGGCAAAGGCTACTTCGTCACGAACCTCTTCTAATTTTTCCTTGACCTCGTCTCTCGCGTCCTCGGCCCTGATAAGGAGTTCCTTGCTGGCAAGTTCAGCTTTCTCTCGAAGCTTTGCTGACCGCCTTCTTGCTAGGGCAATTGACCTACTGAGGGTCTTACTCAAGTTTCCAATTGGAAGAGAGTAGGTATCTAGGTTGTCTGCTGTTTCGCGCTGGTCTTGTTCGTCGCCTCTGTATAGGCCCTCGAAGATACCGATGGTTCGGTCAATGTCGTGGGACTGAATAAGGTGCAGAGAGTTCTCAGACAGGCGATCTAGTTCTTTTTGATCTGCAGTCAAGACTCGAAGCAGTCGGTCTGCAAAGGCTTTTACATCATCTGGTGGGAATAGGTAGCCGTTGTCCCCATCGTGAACCAGATGAGGTAGTGCCATGGCGTCGGCAGCAACTACCGGTCTACCAGAGGCCATGGCCTCCATGGTGGCAATTGACTGAAGCTCGGCGATTGAGGGCATGGCGAAAACTGTGGCTCGCTCGTAAACCTTGGGTAGTTCTTCGTCGGTAATGTGTCCACGGAACTCTACGTTTTTGGCTATCCCAAGTTCATTAGCCAGAGACTCTAGGTATTCGCGCTCTCCCCCGTCGCCAACGATCTCGAGTTTTACCTTCAGAGACTTAGGTAGCAGCGCTACGGCCTTTAGAAGGTTGTGGATGTGCTTTTCGTAATCAAGTCTTCCCAAAAACAAAATCCTGGGTGCCTTGTTGCTAGTCGGCGTATCGTTCGCAAACTTAGCCGCCTCGATACCGCAGGAAACAGCTAGCACTCCCGTCAATCCAGATGCGCTCTCAAGCAAGTTGGCAGCTTTTCTGGTTGGGGTCGTTACAACATCTGCTTTTCTTAGAACCCGTCCTGCATCTTTCCAGGCAAGGCTCATGGCCATCTTTTCGGCCCAGCGAGGAATGATAAGCGAATACTTGATTAGGTTCTCAGGCATGATGTGGTTGGTTGCAATAACCCGGA
>CAEZSX010000013.1_pt1 | contig 9916 bp, 11 predicted proteins | sample 7264071 | NCBI WGS metagenome assembly CAEZSX01 (sample SAMEA6813790, study PRJEB35770) | freshwater metagenome | biome: Freshwater; feature: Freshwater reservoir; material: water | place: Czech Republic | collected 2016-08-15 | depth 0.5m m
CTCGCGCTTTTTCAACACAGCGAAGATGTCTAGCTCTTCGTCGTCTCTTGGATGAAGGTATCTATTGGTAAGCACCTGATGTGGGCGATTGCGAAGTTCTGGTCTTGGAAGGGATGCGATGTCCTGAAGGCCAGTTAGATCAAGTGGGGATGGCAAGGTGTAAACATCTTGTTTTGAAATATCCAGCTCGCGAATAAGTAACTCAAGAACCTGAGGGTTCATGTCATCGGCAATCTCGAGTCGAACCGGAGGACCAAATCTTCTGCGAAGAAGTTCTTTTTCTAGAGCAAGCAGAAGGTTCTCACCCTCATCTTCGTCAACATCCAAATCTTCGTTTCTTGTTACTCGGAAGTTATGATGCTGAACTACTTCCATTCCTGGAAACAACAAAGAGATGAATTCACCGATGACATCTTCGAGAGGGACGTATCTAACTTCCGAAGTGTCCTCTTTGGAAGGAATCAACACAAACCTTGGTAGCAGGGGAGGAACCTTCACTCTTGCAAAGTGCTCAATAGGGCTTTCTGCTTTTTTGAGAACTACCGCAAGGTTTAGCGAGAGTCCAGAAATGTAAGGAAAGGGATGTGCAGGGTCAACAGCTAGGGGAGTTAGGACTGGAAATATATGATCTTCGAAGTAGCTCTTCAGATGCTGCTTCTCATCTTCTCTGAGCTCTGGCCAGCGAACGAGATGAATTCCGTTTTGTTCTAGCTCAGGCTCAATGACATCAAGGAAGAGGTGTGCGTGGCGAAGCTGTAATTCATGAGCGTCTTTGGAGATGCTACTTAGAACCTCTTTGGGGGATAGCCCTGAAGGACTCCTGACAGCTAATCCAGTAGCCAACCTGCGCTGCAAACCGGCGACTCGAACCATAAAGAATTCGTCCATGTTGGATGCAAAAATGCTGAGGTAATTCACTCTTTCAAGAAGAGGAATCGAGTTGTCTTCTGCCATTTCCAGCACGCGACGGTTGAAAGCTAGCCAGCTAATCTCACGATCTAGATAACGATCAGGCGCCAAACCATGGGGTGAGGTGGGCAGGGTGATTGCCATGGTTTCTTCGGACATAAAGCAATATTGACACGGCTAGCTGTCCCAGTGGTTAAATATTTCTGAACTATGCGTCTATTAGGTCTGATTCACTGGGGTTAAAGCGGTATCCGACGTTTCGGACCGTGGAAATGAGTCCCTCTAAGTCGCCTAATTTAGCCCTCAGTCGACGGATGTGGACATCAACGGTTCTGCTACCACCGAAGTAGTCATAGCCCCAAACTTCACTCAACAGCTGATCTCTAGAAAAGACTCTTCCTGGATGCTGGGCTAAAAACTTCAACAGTTCAAATTCTTTGTAGGTGAGATCTAGCGGTTTGCCATGAACCTTCGCAGAGTAACTTGACTCATCAATAACTACACCCGAAGCGTTTATGGTGTCTACTTCTTTTTCCGCTCGATACTTGGAAATTGCTAGTCGAATTCGAGCCTCAACTTCCGCAGGCCCCGCGGAATCAAGAATGATGTCGCTAGAGCCCCACTCGTGATTTACGGCGGCTAGTCCGCCTTCAGAGAGAACAACAATTAGAGGCGCGGATATTCCAGTTGAGATGAGAATTCTTGCCATGGCTTTTGCGGATGCTAGATCTTTTCTCGCGTCTAGGAAAACCAAGTCATGCTCCGGTGCACTCACTAGGCTTGCTGGTTCCGCTGGGATGTATCTGACACGGTGCCCAAGAAGCGAGAGGGCAGGCAAGGCCTCTTGTTCTGACGCTGATGTCAAAACCAGTAGCTGTGCCATTTCACACCCCAAATCTTTGTGCCAAGTTTAGCCCTCACGGCAGGTGGCTAAGGCATGATTGAGATATGTCCAAACAGTGGGGTCAAATCTTAAGTATCTGGGTGATTGTTGCTGCCTTGGCGGTTTGGGCAATTGCTTCTCAGGTGGCTCTCACCGCCCCAGAGTGGTTCGGGACGATCCTTGCTGGATCGGTCGCGTTGGTATCGCTCTACCACCTGTTTAAGGCCAAGCCGGAGGGAATCGTTCGCAAGCTGGTCTACGTTGGCGGCGGCAGCTATCTGATTCTGGCCCTCGCCACCGTATACGTGTTTCTGGCAAGTTAGAATAGAGCCATGCTTGCACTTGAAATCTTCTTCACAGGCCTACTGGCTCTGGCATCTTTAGCCATCGGATCCGTTTCTGTATTGGTTCTCTACAAATTATTTAAAGGACAAAAATAGTTGTTGGTTGTGCCAGAGGGTTTACCCCTGGAACTAACCCCCTTCGCCTTCCTGGTAGGAAAGTGGTCTGGTTCGGGAGTTATCTCCTACTCCCACGATTTGAAAAAAGCAGATCAAGAGTTCACTCAATCAGTTGAATTCTCATATGACGACCAATCAGTTTTGGGTTACGTCGCAAAATCCACACTCAGTGATGGCACTCCACTTCCAACTGAAGTTGGTTTCTGGCGATTAGCCAAATCCCCTGAGCCCTCAGATCATGGACCCGGTTTACTGACCGGAGTTGGAGTCAAGTCAATAACCACCCATGAGCAGTTAGAGACACTTCGAAACAAAGATGGTGGCTTCGACATTGAAGCGTCTATTTTGCACCCAAGTGGGATCAGTGAATTATATGTCGGCCAGATAAAGGGCGCTCGTGTTGACTTGGCAACCGATGCAGTCTTGAGGTCATCTTCAGCAAAGGAATACACAGCAGCAACTCGCATGTTTGGTCTAGTTGAGGGAGCACTGCTTTGGGTTTGGGATATCGCAGCGCTTGGAAACCCTTTGGCATCGCACGCATCAGCGAGACTGGAAAGGGTTGAGTAAATGCAGGTAAAGGCGCATTTTGGTAACCCCATGATCGAACAACGTAGCCTGTCCGAAGGTGACTCAGTGTGTCTCATGGACCCGTGCGGAATCATCACCGCCACTGGAGCAGACAGATTGACTTGGCTTCACTCACTGCTGAGTCAAAACCTCAAAAACCTAAACCCAGGAGAATCTGCCGAGGCGTTGCTTTTGGATCCCCAAGGTCACATTGAGCAGCAGATAAAGATCATCGACGACGGTGAGTCAAGTTGGCTAATGGTCAACCAGGAAAACACTCAGCCGCTTTTGGATTGGCTAACCAAAATGGTTTTTCGAATGAAAGTGGAGCTACAGAATCGATCGATTGAGTTTGTTGTTGTCGGGTCGGTCAAGCCAAGACCCGAATTAGCTTTCTCTTCCAACTCACACCCTTTGATCTGGAAAGACCAGTGGCCAGGGGTAACACCTGGCGGATATCGATACTCAACCAGGGCTGTCACCTATTCTTGGTTCGAGCATTTGGTAGAAGCCAGCAAAGTCGATTCTGTTCTCGGCAAGGAGAGCCTTGCCGGAACAATGGCTGCAGACGCATTGCGCGTAGCTGCAGGCAGACCAAGGCAATCAGAGATTGACGAGAAGTCACTGCCTCATGAACTTGATTTACTTGCTACTGCAGTGCATCTTTCGAAGGGTTGTTACCGTGGTCAAGAATCGGTAGCGAAAGTTCACAACTTAGGCCACCCTCCAAGAAGATTGACTTTCTTGCACCTTGATGGATCGGAGCATTCGCTTCCTGATGTTGGTGATGAGATTCGGGTATCTGGTTCAGAAAAAGTTGTTGGCAAAGTAACTTCTGCTGCTCAGCACTTCGAGATGGGTCCGATTGCCCTTGCTGTCATCTCAAGATCTGTTTCTGAGGACTCGGCACTTGGAGTTAGCTCTAGCGGCGGATTGATTGCCGCTACTCAGGAGATCATTGTGCCGCAATCCGCTGGAAAGGTAGTTGAGGTTCCTAAACTGCCAAGACTCAAACTCGGAGGACGCAGCTAAAGCGCCTAAACTTGGAGAATAATGACTACTCACCACACACTCATCCTGCTTCGTCACGGTAACAGCACCTGGAACCAGAAGAATCTTTTCACCGGTTGGGTTGATGTTGATCTGAGCGATCAGGGAAGGCAAGAAGCCAAGCGAGCTGGCGAGTTGCTAGCCGAGTCAGGCCTAGAGCCAGACCTTCTTTATACCTCCCTATTGAAGCGGGCTATCAACACCGCAAACATCGCTTTGGATGCGGCAGACCGGGGCTGGATAGATGTGAAGCGCTCCTGGAGACTCAATGAGCGACACTATGGAGCCCTGCAAGGAAAAGACAAGGCCCAAACACTTGAGGCTTACGGACCGGAGCAGTTTCAGCTATGGCGCAGAAGCTTTGATGTCCCGCCACCGCCAATAGAGGATGGCGATGAGTACTCTCAGTCAGGCGATGTGCGCTACAAGAATCTAGGAAGCGATCTTCCTCGAACCGAATGCCTAAAGGACGTCTTGGCTAGATTCTTACCAATTTGGGAAGAAATCAAGCTAGACCTATCAGCGGGAAAAACAGTTTTGGTTACCGCCCACGGTAACTCGCTTCGAGCATTTGTAAAACTGCTTGACCAAGTTTCTGATGGGGATATCGCAGAGCTCAACATTCCAACCGGTATGCCTTTGGTTTACAAACTGAATTCAAACTTCGAGCCAGTCATCAAAGGCGGAGAATACTTGGATCCCGAAGCCGCAGCAGCCGGTCAAGCAGCGGTTGCTAATCAAGGCAAGAAGTAGAAACTTCTATTCAGTGTCGTTCCACTCACCCGTAGTCAGGTAAGTAACTTTGCTGGAAATGTCTACTACGTGGTCCGCGAAGCGTTCGAAGTAACGGCTTGCCAAAGTTACGTCAACTGTGAACATAGCGTTCTCCTTCCAGCTATCAGACAAGACCACATCAAAAACACTTCGGTGGAGCTCGTCAACTCTTTCGTCTTCCGACTTGATTGCACGAGCTAATTCAACGTCTGCGTTCTGCAAAACCTCGGAAAGTTTCTTAGCAAGCTGAATGTCTAGCGCACCCATTTCCTCAAAGGTCTTTCGCAGCGCATCTGGAACAGCAGATCCGGGGTAACGGTAACGGGCGATCGAGGCAATGTGGCTAGCTAGTGCACCCATTCTTTCAAGGCTTGCGCTAATTCGCAGTGCTGAAACCAAAACCCTCAAATCTCTGGCAACCGGTGACTGGCGAGCAAGAATTCGAATCACTAGCTCGTCAAGAGCCAGTGCCTGCTCTTCGTTTGATTCAGACAAAGCCAAAGCCTCATCGGCCTGAGCTACGTCGTTTGTAAGGAAAGCCTTGGTTGCCTTCTCGATGATTACGGCTACGGACTGGGAAATCTCGACCAGGCGCTCCTGAACCTCTTGGAGTTCGCTTTGAAATACTTCGCGCATCGCTTGTTTCCCTTCGTGGATTTACTTAGTGAATATCCCACCCGTTGGTTAACAGGAGCCAAATAAACACCAAACCCAGTTCAAAATTACCGCTATTTTGGAGGTTTTTGGCACTTTGAGCGGTTTCGCGGGTCATATGGTTAACATTGTGAACACAATCGGCCTGGAAGCAATCATCCTTAGTGGAGTCGCGGCCCTAGCGGTCGGTGCTTCCCTCGGATGGTTTCTCGGAAAAAGAACTTCACAGGTTATTGAGGTTGAACCAGATTCATTCCCAGACCTAGTTGCAGAAGTTCTAGAGCTAATGGGCTCCGTTGGGATGGTCATTGACGGATCCAATAAAGTCGTCGGGACAAACAGTTGGGCTGAATCTTTCGGCCTTGTTTCGCGTGGCCTATTGGTCCACCCCGAAACCGTGGATCTAGTCAAGCGTGCCCGGTCCGGGTCAGATATTGAATCATTCGAAGGGGTTCTTCGAGTTGGCCTCGCCCAAGAAAAAGTCTCGGTTGCAGCAAAGGCCAAGCTTGTTGAGGGTGACTATGTTGTTCTGATACTTGAAGATAGAACCAGCGACATCCGCTTGGACAAAACCAGGCGAGACTTTATTGAAAACATCTCACACGAACTCAAAACACCCATCGGGGCAATTGCACTTTTGTCAGAGGCTATCCAAGAAGCTGGTGATGACCGCGCTGCTGTTTCAAAATTCGCGGCAAGTTTGAACAAGGAATCCAGCAGACTCACATTTTTGGTTCAGGACATCATAAAGCTTTCTAGGCTGCAGTCTGAAGAGGTGCTGGCCTCCGCTGAAATAGTCGATCTCAACGATGTGATGGCCGAGGCAATCGACCGAAACGAGCAACTAGCCTCCAGCAGAAAGATCCGATTGGTTTCGGAGCAGGGAGTAAAGCTTGAAGTTTTCGGCAACAAGGAAATGCTGATTACCGCAGTCAAGAATCTTGTTGAGAATGCAATCAGCTACTCCGATCCCGGAACCAGCGTTGGAATTGGCTGCAGTGCCAAAGAATCTATTGCTGAGATTACTGTCACTGACTCTGGGGCTGGGATTTCCCCTGAAAACCAGCAACGCATTTTTGAGCGCTTCTATAGAGCAGACCCCTCCAGATCGAGAGACACCGGCGGCACTGGCCTCGGACTAAGCATCGTGAAGCACGTCGCAAAGATTCACCGCGGGGAAATCAAGCTGTTTTCCCAGGTGGGGGTTGGCTCTACCTTCACTCTCCGAGTTCCGCTAGCAACAGCTTCAGACCCAGCAACTGGCACCATCGACCTGGTTACGGAAGGAAAGTAATGGCCAAAGTTTTGGTTGTTGAAGATGAGCAGTCGCTTCGCGAGGCGCTGGTTTTCTTTCTTGAAAAAGAAGGACACGAGGTGTCGGTTGCTATAGACGGCGAAGAGGCCATCCGTGTTTTTGATAACTCTGGCGCCGACATAATCTTGTTGGATCTAATGCTTCCAAAAATTGATGGCAACCAGGTTTGCAAACAGATCAGACAAAGTTCAAATGTTCCAATAATCATGCTCACCGCCAAAGACTCTGAAATTGACAAGATTGTCGGTCTTGAAATCGGCGCAGACGATTACATCACCAAGCCCTACTCCACTAGAGAACTTCTGGCGAGGATCAAAGCAGTGCTGCGAAGGCAGGCAGAGCCGCCAGTCACTGTCGGCTCTGTATTGATTGCTGGCGAGCTTCGCTTAGATTCAGATCGGCATGTAGTTACCCTGAACGGAAACCAGCTAACTTTGCCGCTGAAAGAGTTTGAGCTGCTAGAGCTATTGATGGAGAACGTGAACCGAGTTCTAACCAGGGGACAGATTATTGATCGGGTCTGGGGATCAAATTATTTTGGTGACACCAAGACCCTGGATGTTCACATCAAGAGACTTAGGTCAAAGGTAGAAGAAGACCCTGCCAGACCGAAGTACATTCAGACGGTTCGTGGCTTGGGATACAAGCTCGAAGTTTAGTTTTGCTCAGTTTCTTCTGGAACTTCAGCTTCTAGCTGCTCAAGCAGTAGTCGGTATTCAGCAAGTGTTCCATCCAAAACTGGCACTTGGATGGTGCCGCTGATGCTGTCACTTTCTAGCAGGAAAAACTTTGCGGTTTGCCCTGGTGTCTCGACCACTGGCAGCTCAACAGCGGGGTTTCCGTTGTAACCGAAGTCCAATTTTGAGCCCGCTGGGACGTCAAAGAAGTAGTCGGTTCGCTCATCGGTTGCTGGGTCCACATACTGCAACTTAACTTTCAGGTCAGAGGTGGCTGTGCTAACTAGAGAACCAACTAGGAAACCTCGGCCACTTTCCCCCACAAGGTAGATGAAGTTACGAGCTTTGACTGACTCTAGGTCTATCTGCTGGCCATCGCTCGGAGAATATGGGTCCAAGGAAGCTACGTTTCCGCTCAAGCTGCAGGCACTTAGGCCAAGTGACAGGCTAGCAATTGCCAGGCTTACAGTTATTCGACGAAGTAGCAAGAATCCTCCTAATTGGACATACCTTCCTAGTTTACGGCAGGAATAAAGGCCTTAGCTGTGGTAAAATAGTGGTTTCTGAAGGGAATCCAACACATGAAGTTTGAGGTTGGCGAAACCGTCGTTTATCCACATCACGGCGCAGCAAAAATCGTAGAGGTCAAGAACCGAAACGTTCGCGGCGAAACACAAAAGTACCTTCAGCTGAAGGTCGCCCAAGGCGATCTCACCATTTGGGTCCCAGCTGCCAACGTTGAAATGGTTGGAGTTCGAGATGTCATCGACCGCAAGGGTGTTCAGCAGGTTTTCGATGTCTTACGTGCTGAGTTCATTGAAGAGCCAACCAACTGGTCCAGAAGATACAAGGCAAACCTCGAAAAACTAGCTTCCGGTGACGTGGTCAAGGTTTCCGAAGTAGTTCGCGATCTATGGAGACGAGACCAAGACCGTGGATTATCAGCTGGAGAGAAGAGAATGCTTGCCAAAGCCCGTCAGATTCTAGTTTCTGAACTAGCACTAGCTAAGAAGACCGATGAAGAAAAAGCCGGTGCCTTACTAGACCAAGTTCTAGCTTCCTAGGGAAAGAACAGACCAATGACCCAACGCTCAGTAGCGGTGGTGCTACTAGCTGCAGGTAAAGGTGAGCGCCTAGGCGCAAAGGCCCCGAAAGCATTCGTTGAACTAGCAGGAAAATCACTTCTAGAACACAGCGTTTTCCGCGCTCTTGCAACTGAAAACCTCAAGCAACTAATAATTGCCGTTCCAGAAACCCATTTTGAGGAAACTCTGGATTTTGAAAAACAACTTTCCAATCAAGGCGTAGACATTCGTGTTGTTGTTGGGGGAAGCACCAGACAGGAGTCAGTATCTGAATCTCTCGCGGTGCTATCAGGTGGCATAGATATTGTCTTGGTACATGACTCCGCAAGATCCTTAGCTTCGACAGAATTGTTCAATCGCGTCGCTGAAGCCGTTTTTGAAAATCAAATTGGTGTAATTCCAGCACTCCAAGTTGCAGACACCATAAAAAGATACAAGGGCGATGTAATTCAAGAAACAATTGAGCGCTCCGACCTGGTTCGTGCACAAACCCCGCAGGGTTTCCCAGCTAGCGTCCTAGTCGCAGCTCATGTTGGTGCTACAGCGGAGTTCACTGACGATGCTGCACTAATTCAGTCTTTTGGCGGCACCGTAATGATGATTCCAGGCGAAGAGCAGGCGATGAAAATCACAACTTCGGAAGATTTCGAAAGAGCGCAGACCTATCTGCTGGCTCACGCCAGAACCGGAATCGGCTCCGACGCACATCGATTTAGCAATGACAAAAACAAGAGCCTATTTCTCGGTTGTCTAGAATGGCCAGGTGAATTAGCCCTTGAAGGTCACAGCGACGGTGACGTAATTGCCCATTCGGTAGTCGACTCTTTGTTGTCTGCAGCACAGCTAGGGGATATCGGCTCAAACTTTGGAGTTGATCGTCCGGAGTTCGCTGGGGCTTCAGGCGAAGTCTTCCTAAAAGCCACCCTTGAACTTCTAAGAGAACAAAACTTCGAACCAGTAAATGTTTCAGTTCAGCTAATTGGAAACCGCCCAAAGCTAGCACCGCGCAGGCTTGAGGTAGAGACCCACCTAGGGGCAATCATTGGCGCACCAGTTAGTGTCTCAGCAACTACAACTGATGGAATGGGATTTTTAGGTAGCGACGAGGGGCTAGCGGCTGTGGCCACCAGTTTGGTGCGAAAGGTAGGCTTGGGCTCGTGAACCTGAAGCTATTTGATTCCAAAACCCAGTCTCTAAAGGAATTCGTACCTTTAGAAAAAGGCAAGGTTGGAATTTACCTATGCGGCCCGACCGTTCAGTCGATGCCACACCTAGGTCACTTGCGTTCAGCACTTGTTTACGATCAGCTAGTCCGCTGGTTCCAAACTCTAGGAAATGACGTAACGCTTATTCGAAACGTCACCGACATAGACGACAAGGTATTGGATAACGCTGCCGCACAAGAGAGATCTTGGTGGGGATTGGCGTTTGAGTGCGAACAGGCCTTCGCTGACGCTTATCGAAAGATAAACATTGCCTCGCCAACTTATGAGCCAAGAGCCACAGGCAACATCATTGAAATGATCGAGTTGATTCAA
>CAEZSX010000014.1_pt1 | contig 9705 bp, 7 predicted proteins | sample 7264071 | NCBI WGS metagenome assembly CAEZSX01 (sample SAMEA6813790, study PRJEB35770) | freshwater metagenome | biome: Freshwater; feature: Freshwater reservoir; material: water | place: Czech Republic | collected 2016-08-15 | depth 0.5m m
GATCGAGCTGGCAATCACATCACCATCTACAGAATTCCCACTGAACGCTTCGGGTCGCATTCTAGAAAATCATTGCTGGAAGAAAGACTCAAAGTGGAACAGCAAGTGTTTGAGGCAATAGCTGACCTCTTAGATATAGATCCGTGGGATTTAGTTCCCGACTATTACAACCGCTAGCGGAATCTAACCAGAACGGAATTTCCAACGTTCGTTGGATCATAAATTCCAAGCGAAGAAATCTGTCCGCCAAGCAATAGCGCAACCGCTCCATAAATCTCGGTGGCGCTAGATACCGATGAGGTTCCTGTAATTCCAACCAAGCTGGTCCCAAGAGCTGGAACCGAAACGGTGGTTGCTGCCCCTGTCTCCAAGCTGGTTACGGTTGCACTTCTTGGCTGGTTCGTTGGGTTTCCCAAAACCAAGTAAGAAGCACCCTCAGGTGGAATAACTCCAGAGGTCATTATTGCTCTTGGCGTGGTGATTGGTTCGGCAGCAGCAAGCCAAGTGAACTCAATGCGCGGTGTTCCCTCCTCGTTGCCGAAAGCAGCTTTCGCACTTGCATACACCGGCTTATCCGAGGAAACAAAGATTGTGTATTCGCCGTCCAAGAGCTCAGTGATTGGGAAATCTTCGACTGCGCCAGGTTCAATTGTTCCGGTTAGAACCGCTCCAAAGACTTCCGCGCTGGAAGAAACTATCTGCACCGTAACGGTAGCCCCAGTTGGTGCAAATACTCGCAAGGTATGCCCGGCGTCAGCAATTGCCTCGGTGACCGCCACTTGGTTGATTGCCTCAGTTCCTCGGATTACAAATCCAGGAATAACCGAGAGCTCTCTGGCCTGTGGCGATGGAGATACGTAGTCCACGCCAAGGGACTCCGTACCATTCATTACGCGGTGCTGGATCCAAGCCGCGAGCTTGGCCCCTTGGGCCTGAACTTGAACCGCCAAAGTCGAAACCGTGGGGGCAAAACTTGCCAGGGAAATCACCGCGGTGGAATTAGCTAGCACCGAAATTCCTGACAGCCCGGCCACCTCCATTTCACCTAGATCTGTATAAATAGTCAGATCCGCAATTGCATCAACGGGTGTCGGATTGGTCAGAATCAACAAGGCTTCGCGACCGGCTGCCGTTGAACCCCCAACAAGCCAAATGTCATTGCTTGGCTGCTGGCAGCTAGCTGCTGCCAGTCCCCTCATTGAATCAATGGCAACCTGCTGGGTGCTACTTCCAGTAATCACCATTGAACCCTGCGGTGAACCAATAGCAGCTCCGGTGTTTTTTAGCTCGGTAGCATTTCCAATCTCAGCAGCCGAGTAAATTCGACCGGCTCCCAAAGCTGCAACTCCCGGGTCACCTGCCCCGACAGTTTTTACCTCTAACGATCCGGTGCCCTCAGCCGAATAGCGAAGTGTTGTGGTGCCGGTTCTATCGAACACTCCAAGTTCGGTGCCACTGGCACCGCCGGTAACAAAAAGCGGTCCCGGGCAAACAACATTTAGATCAGCAGGCTTAACATCAAAGCTTCCACTCGCAGATCCCAAGTCAACCGAAAGATCTAGCTTCGGAGCAAAAACCAAACCTGCTGCTAGCAAAGCAACGGTTGAAACAAAAGCCAGTGCGCGATAAATCATCAGCTGGCCTCCTCTGAGTCGATAAAGATCTCGCTGTCTTTGGTCTTGCGCTTTTTTCTTCGCTGCGCGGGAATTGCAAACCAGGCAAACAAAACCAAGACGGCAATCTGGCCTATCTTGATAGGTCCAAGATCAAATGAGTTGTCTTTAGTGCCAGCTGTAACTGCCGTTACTTTCCAGAGCTGGCCAAAGTCAGTAGCACCAATTGACTCCAGCTCACGAGTTGAGTCCAAAGCTAGTTGGAGATTCCGGTCAATTGGATTCACGAGAATGTATCCGATTCCAAATTTTTCAAGTGATGGCAAAATCTCGGCACCATTGGCTGAGGCCAGGTTGGCAACTAGTTGACCAAGCTCTTGGTAGTCGGGATTCACGGCAGGATTGGTTGTGTTGGAGATTTTGTAACCACTGGAAATCTGGTCGAGCTTTACCCCTTCACCGGAGAACACAGACGCAACTAAGCCGCCTTCAACACTTGATTCCAGCTGCAGGGTTCTCCAATAACTTCCTGTGCTGACATCGGCTTGAATAATTGAAGGAACAATTCGACCGTCTGAATATGTAACAGCTGGTGGGTTTGTAGCTAACTGGAATGCTGCAGGGGCCAGCCCCAAAAGAGCAACTGAGGCTAGAGCAGTAATTCGAAGCACCAATGATGCATCGGCGACGTGTGCTAGCAATAGCACCAGCGCCAAACCAAATAGCCCCAGTAGAGCAGTGATATCTATTCCAAGGTTTGAGCCGTTACCTAAGTCGAATTGGGTTCCAACAATCACCCAGCTGGTTCCCAGTGCCGCCAGGGCAATTGCCCATAGCGGGAGGGTCTCTCGAAGCTTTGGAGCCAAAATTGCCAGCAGTGCAAAAACCAGCACGGGAACGGTAATGAAGAGCCCGAAGCTCAGCGAATCAAATCCGAAGCCAAAAAACGGCAGTGTCCAGTTAGCATCCAGGGAGTCTGGCACGTTTATCCCAGGGTCTAGTAACAGGCTCAGCCAATTGCCTGAAACGGCTCGCTCGATAACAACCGGTAGGAACCAGGCGAAAGCCAGCGCGGTAGAAAAAAGCAAAGGCAATATCTTGGTTGGCCTAAGCACTGCAGTTGTGATTATCATCACCAGCAAGACAAGACCCAGGATTGGTGAGCTGGAGGCAATCATTGCCAACAAAATTGCAGCGATACCTACGTGGGTTCTTGGAAAGCGGGTTGAGTCTTTAAAGCCAATTCTGGCAACCCGTCCGAGTGAATACAAAAGCCAAGGAAGCAAAGCAATTGCTAGCACTTGGGAGAACTTCGCCTGGGACAGTGCACCGGTGAGAGCTGGCCATAAGGCATAGCTTGCTGAGGCAACGATGCGCACTATGTTTCTAGTCGAAACTAGCTCGGAGAGTTTAAATGCTCCGACAAAGGCAATAGGAATAGCCAAGAACAGAAACAGCGTCACCGCGAAAGTCGGTAAGAAAAACAGCGGCGCACTAAACAAGGTCAATGCCCAGACCCAAGGATCGGCTGCGCCAACAAAACCCAAACCAATGGAGTGAGAATTTGATCCAGCCTGACTAAAAATTTCTAGCCAGTTAGATGAAAGTGGGGTAACGCCTGCTCCTGAGATTGCAATGTTGGTTGGAACCCATGGCAAGTTAATTGCAAGCAGGCCAAGCGCCCACCAAATTGCCCCAGAGGCCACCAAGCCAGCATTTGGTGCAACCTGCAGCTGCTCAGTTTCACCCATGGCGTGAGAGGCAAGTAATTTCTTGGAGACTTCTTCGTCTTTTGCTTTCTTGTTATCGTTTCTAACTTCTTGCGCTGTAGCGCGCAGTCCAGAAAGCGATGAGATCCGAATCGAAGTGGTCTGCTGGATCTTGGCCCTCGAGGACAAGACGCTTCTCAGGTTCAAAAACACCAGTAACGATGCGGCTAGTTCCGCTGGGATTGCATAAGACTTCGAGCGAAGAGCTAGTAAAACAGAGTTGACTACAGCTGCTGGCACTAGCAATAGCCAACCCAAGATAAAAAGTGCTGGGTTTGCGTAACTGAGAGCTAAGTGAAGCTCTGCCTGTCTGATTGCCGTGGCAGGATTTGTCCCTAGCCAACGAAGGGGGCGAGCTCCCTGCATGGAAAGCATCTTGTGGGAAACCTTGGCATTTGGCGCAACCGCTACCCTCGAACCTTGCAGCCTCGCTCTGATGGAAAAATCAACATCCGCCGCGTAGACCGGCGCCTTGCTGTCAAAACCTCGAATTGCTCTATAGACCTCTAGGTTTATCAGTGCTCCGGCAGTTCCAACGGCCATAACGTCTTCGGAGTTATCGTGCTGCCCTTGGTCAAACTCGCCCCGCACTCGGCTAAAGAGCTTCCCGGTTCTAGTAAGTGTCAAGCCAAGCTGTTTGATGATCTTGGGGTTATCCCAGTCAACTTGCTTAGGTCCAACAATTGCCAGCGATGGGCTTAGCTCAACTTCACGAACCAGGTGTTCGAGAGCTCTAGAATCCGGAGCGCTGTCATCGTGCAAAATCCACAGGAATCCTTCAGTGGAAGTGTGCCGAACGGCTGCTTCAATCGCAGACGCAAATTTAGTTTTTGGATCAAGCTTTAGAACTTCAAAACCGTGATTGGAATTTGAGGGATTAGTTGAAGTGTCAACAATTAGGACCCTTGAAGGTTTAACAGTTTGGTTTTTTAGATCAGCTAGGACTCGTTCTAGAAACTGTGGTTGATCGTGTGATAAAACTATCGCGCAAACATTTGCCGTCATTAGGTAGCCTTCAGCGCGACATGCGAGCTAGGCACGCTTTTTGAGTTTGCGTCTTTCTCTTTCAGAAAGTCCGCCCCAAATACCAAATCTCTCGTCGTTAGCAAGTGCGTACTCGAGGCACTGTGCCTTTACATCGCAACCGGTGCAAATTCTTTTTGCATCTCTGGTGGATCCGCCCTTTTCAGGAAAGAATGCCTCTGGGTCGGTCTGTGCACAAAGTGCATCTGCCTGCCAAGAAAGTGGGTCTTGTTCAAAGTCTGTGTAGGCACCGGAGACACCTAGAAGTAGTGGGTCGATAAACCAGTTATCGGGAACCTGTCCGCGATTTTCCATTTACTGCTGTTCCGTTCTATTAGTTGCCAGGCGGTGGAATCTGACAAATAGTTTCATTCGTGTAATTACACCGCGGTTATTGGTGTCTTGTCAAGTTGAATTCCACAGCTTTACTGGGCCAAATAGGCCTATTCGGGCAAGTATCCTTAGAGCATGAGCGTTCTGGTCACTGGTGGTGCTGGGTATATAGGGTCCCATGTGGCCCGTTTACTAACCGAGGCAGGCACTGAAGCAGTAGTCGTTGATGACCTCTCTACCGGCAAAGAATCAAGGGTTTCGGGCCTAGTTTGCTACCGAATTGACCTAGCCGAACCCTCCTCGGTGGCTGCCCTAGAGCAGCTCATGACAAAACACAAAGTCGATTCCGTTATCCACCTAGCTGCCCTGAAGCAGGTGGGGGAATCAGTTGAACACCCAGAAGAATACTTCAACAAAAATCTCGGTGGCCAGGCAAATCTGCTGCTAGCCATGAGAGCTGCTGGGGTGAAAAAACTGGTCTTCTCTTCATCTGCTGCGGCTTACGGTGTCCCCGACGTTGACTTGGTGTCTGAGGACGAGGTGCCTTCACCGATTAATCCTTATGGTCAAACAAAACTGATTGGCGAGTGGATGGTTGCCAATGCAGAAACCGCCTGGGGTCTTCGCTTTGTAAACCTTAGATACTTCAACGTTGCAGGCGCCGGCTGGGATGACCTAGCAGACACTGAGATTCTGAACCTTATTCCAATTGTGTTTGAGGCAATGAGCAAAAAAGAAAAGCCAAAGGTCTACGGTGATGATTACAGCACCCCCGATGGCAGCTGCATTCGCGACTATGTCCACGTTCTTGACCTAGCCCAGGCCCACATTCAAGCCCTTGATTACCTCGAAAAAGACAAGCGTGAGTTCAATACCTTCAACGTGGGAACTGGAACTGGCTCCAGCGTATTTGAGGTCATTCACCAGATTCAAAAAACCAGCGGAATCGACTTTGAGTATGAAATCATCGCTAGAAGAGCCGGAGATCCCGCAAGATTAATTGCCGATTCCTCAAGAATTGAAACAGCTATGGGCTGGAAAGCGAAGAACACGTTGGTGGAGATCATCGAAAGCGCTTGGAAGGCGCGTGCTTAGTTTCCTAGAACTACAAACACCGTTCCGCTGCCGCTAAGGCTAAGCTTCTTGGCCCCTGAGGCAAAAACCACTTCGGACTTAGCGAGCACTTCGCGCTCATCCAAGCTCGTGCTAACTGCCACTTCCCCAGCGGTGCAGACCACAATTGCGCTAGCTGGCAGATCCATATCAGCAAGCAAGTTCTTCCCAGAAACTTCCGCCCTATAGATACGAAACTCGCTGCACTCAACCGGATACTCAACCAGACCCTCGGCCAGCTTCTTGGGGATCACTCTCGGATCTGAGAGCTCGGTGAAATCAGCAAGCTTTAGAACTTCAGCCAGATCAACATGCTTTGATGTCAGCCCACTACGTAAGACGTTGTCTGAGGCAGCCATTACCTCGATGCCTAGGCCGGAAAGATAAGCGTGGATGTTTCCTGCTGGAAGATAGATAGCCTCCCCTGGATCCAATGAAACTTCGTTCAACATGATGGCAACTAGCGCCCCAGTGTCTTCTGGAAATTGGGTTAGCAGCCTCTCAACAAGACCCCTTGCCGCGGCTGCAAGTGGATCGGCTTGCTCGCTAGCGACCGTATTCAAGATCCGCTTTGCAAGCTCTTTGCTAGATATCAAAGTTTTGAAAATTTCTGAAAGCTCAGCGCCAGCGGCTAGGTTCTTAGCCAGTGATTCAAACTCTGCTTCAGTTTTTCCAAACTCACTAAATATTTGAACAAGTTCTGCTCTAGGGCGAAAGCCACAAAGCGCACGGAATTGAGTTAGCGCAACCAGGGCTTCTGGCTTATGTGACGAATCTTTGTAGTTTCTCTTAGGGTCATCAACTGGTATTCCCTGAGCTTGCTCGAGATCAAAACCTTCTTTGGCCTGCTTAGAGTTCGGATGAACTTGAATTGAAAGAGCTCGTTCTGCGGAGAGAATCTTCACCAAAAACTTTAGATGACTACCGATCTGATCTGAAAGGGATTGCTCCGATTGAATTATCTGGCTCTCGCCCAAAGGATGAGTTCCGAACCAAATCTCTGCGATTGGTTTAGTTGATGGCTCTAGACCAAAATAATTTGGGATGAGCTCCCTAGATCCCCAGTCGTAGCCTTTGGTTGAACCAGAGATTCGACTAAGCATTAGTTAGATCCTGTCCCATAAAGAAAAGGTCCTGTTTGCGTGCAACAGAAACTGGTTTAGGCCAGTTTAATGACTTGACCAATTCTGATTAGGTTCGCATTGGTTATGCCATTTAGAGCCATTAGATTCCTGGTAGTGGTTCCAAAGCGTGAGGCAATTCCACTCAGTGAGTCTCCTGCTGCCACCGTGTAAGTGGTACCAGCAGCACTGGGGGCAGCACTAGGAGTCGCTGCGGCTGGCGCTGCGGCTGTACCGGAAACAATCAAAACCTGTCCGATTCGAATGGCATTGGCGTTAGTGATTGCGTTCAGGCTCATCAGGTTCCTAGTGGTGGTGCCAAATCTGGAGGCAATACCGCTCAAGGTGTCCCTGGCAACCACCGTGTAGCTGGAGGTCCCACTAGCGCTTGGCGCAGCGGGTGCTGCCGGTGCTGGTGAGGCAGGAGCAGGTGCCGGAGTTGCTGGTGCGGGAGTTGCCGCACCCCCAGTAATAGTTAGAACCTGGCCAATTCTTAACAGGTTGGCGTTTGTGATTCCATTTAGCGACATTAGGTTTCTGGTTGTTGTTCCAAAACGCGATGCAATTCCACTCAACGTGTCCCTAGCAACAACCGTGTATGTGGTTGCTGCCGCTGGTGCAGCTGGGGCAGGAGCTGGTGCAGGTGTCGCCGGTGCTGGGGTTGGTGAGACAGGAGCTGGTGCAGGAGCAGCTGGAGCTGCTTCTCCCGACAACTTGATGACCTGACCAACCCGAATCAAGTTTGCATTCGTAATTCCGTTTAGGCTCATTAGGTTTCTGGTTGTTGTTCCAAATCGTGAGGCGATGCCGCTCAGGGAGTCACCGCGAACAACCGTGTAACTAGAAACAGGGGCAGGGGCTGCAGGGGCTGGCGCAGGTGCTGCTTCAGCAGGAGCTGATGGCGCAGGTGCTGGTGCTCCTAGATCGCGCAAAAGACCGTTTTCCATTACAAAGCGGCCAACGAGGGCAGACATTGGTTCACCGACAACTAGTGCGCTGACTTGCGAGGCCGTCATGCTAACTGCGTTGGCACAGTTCAATCCCCAAGTGGCGATTTCGTCACAGTTTGCAAAAGCAAGACGTGAACCGTTGTGTATAAAGAAGTAACTGCCGTCAACCGCGTTTCTAGCTAGACCGCTCATGTCACCGATGGTGGTGAATCGATCTAGGTGAGCATTTGGCACGGTTCCGACTGGTCCAAGTGGTGCAAGAGAGGCTAGAAGTTCCGGGGAAGGAATACGGAATTTGGTTTCATCAACAATCATGAACACATCTGGTCCGTCACCCTTGATCAGGAAGCTTCCACCAATTGTCGAGCCAAACCAGTCGGTGTAATCACGGAAGAAGTTTCGGTTTCCATAGGCGCTGCAAACATCGCCGACGCCGTAAAGGTTGGCAAGGGCTGTCTGGTTTGGAACGTATGGGGTGTAGTAATACAAAGCAGCAGTCGCCTTGTTTTCAAGGACGAATGACTGTGAACCACAACTAGCGTTGTTGGCTTGATAGGGCCGGCTAATTGTCGCTCCTGGTCTTAGCCAGGTGAAGGAACCGGCAGGGTTGCTATACCAATTCAATTGGCCAGCACCCTTATATAGCTGCCAGAAGAATCCTGCCGAAGCTGCACTGCAGCCAGAAGGAGTGTCAGGGCAGTCCATTCCAAGTGCAAATTCATAGGCGCGAGGGCTTGGGTTGGTAGAAGTTACGAGACCCTGCTCTTTTTGTAGTTTAACTAAGAGCACCTTAGGGCTAATTCCACAAGCAATCGCAACGTCATAAATGACTTCAGCGGCACTTACATTGTTCTTTGCTGGAAGTGAGCCACATCTCCCAGTGACTCCAGTCACAGCAGGAGTGCTCAGTTTGTAATCTTTCAAACAACCTGGTCTTGTTGGATCTGCACGACAGATTGCAACTTTTCCATTTAGGAATCTTTGGATGTCAGCTACTGACATTGAACCAGAGTTATAAAAGGCACTGTCGCTGATAATTTGTCCGGGGTTAAACCATGCGGCGTTCGCAGCCTCAGCGGGCGAACGCTCGCCTTCAACTGCAACAACTCCGACGGCAGCCATCGCTGCAATCAAGAACATGGACCAGAATTTTCCAACTGATTTAATCATTAGGGGATGTTCACCTCAAATTTGTCTGATTCACCGATGTGATTCTCGGATAAGTAGCTAACGGTTAGCTGCAAAGCACCCTTCGGGACGGATGCTAAATCTATGTTGAACGGGGAGCACTGAGTGGAGGTCACATTCCGTTCTGCTCTTACGGTTCCAAGTGCTGTAGGCGATGAGCCTTGGTAGTAGTTAAGAGTGCAAGTACCCCCATCGTCAATGAGGTTCAAGATTTCTGCCACAACAAGCAAGGATCCGCTGGACGCGTCCACAGCTTCAAGACGAAGATCAATTTTGGTCGCCGCAAGGCTACTCGAAGGAGAAGGCGTAGGAGAACCAGACTGCTCCGGATCAGCAGATTCTGCTGGAGCTTCGCTGGTGGAAGAAGTTGGCTCGAGGCCATCTTCTATGGACCCAGAGTTGGGGTAAAAGAGGGTGCAGCCAGTTAGCGATAGGACTGTAGCCAGGCTAAGCATGACAATAAAGGCTTTTTTCATTACGCACTCCTCACGTACCTTCAAGCCTAAGTTGAACTTTCAAAATGGGCAACGCGAAACGCAATTGAGGGCGAAAAAGCCCATTAATAAGAAAAATGCTGAGATTACAAAAATCCCTA
>CAEZSX010000015.1_pt1 | contig 9481 bp, 7 predicted proteins | sample 7264071 | NCBI WGS metagenome assembly CAEZSX01 (sample SAMEA6813790, study PRJEB35770) | freshwater metagenome | biome: Freshwater; feature: Freshwater reservoir; material: water | place: Czech Republic | collected 2016-08-15 | depth 0.5m m
GCTTTCATGAAGCGTCACCTGAACTCCGTTGACGAATACCACGGAACCAAATTGACCATCATCCAAAACGGCAAGAGATATGTGACGCCTTTGCTCTTTGTGATGATCGCAATCGGCCTTACAGATCTCTTGTTCGCTCTGGATTCAATCCCAGCCGTCTATGGGCTTACCAAGGAACCTTACATAGTGTTCATGGCAAACGCCTTCGCTCTACTTGGACTCAGACAGCTTTACTTCTTATTGAGCGGCCTAATGGAGCGATTGAAGTATCTAGGAGTTGGACTCTCGATTATTCTTGCCTGGATCGGTGTCAAACTAATTATTCACGCCCTGCACAAAAACGAGCTTCCATTCATCAATGGTGGCGAATACGTGAAAGCGGTTCCTGAAATCTCAACCGAGCTTTCCCTTGGTGTAATCATCACAACACTGGTAATCACAACCGTGGTGAGCTTGATTGCAACCGGTCGCGAGAAAAGCCCTAAGAAGAAAAAAGCTTCTAAGAAGTAAAGCTAGGAACTAAAAGGTCCAAACACCGGATTCCACGCTTGAATAGTTCGAGAACCAATACAACCTGCAATATCGAATGGGTCGTTATCTAGTAGCTCGGCTAGCTCTTCGGCAGAGGCACTTCTAAAGATAAGTAGCGCCTCTGAGGTGTCAACCATCGGGCCAGACGCGAGTAGGACTTGTTCTTCAAGTAACTGCGCAAGCCACTGCCGATGCAGTGGCCGTATCTCAGCAACCTGTTCAGAAGGTGCGGTGTACAAATAAGTGACAGCGTAAATTGGCATTTGTTCAAACCTCTTTAGGTGTTGCGGCTAACTGCCACAACCTAAGCACAACACTACTTTGGGTGAAATTAGATCCAGCTTGGAAGCCACATCCGAAGCTGCCACTGGTCAAAAGGAACCAGCAATCCAATGTTTACCGGCAGGAAAAACAGCGATAAAGCTGTTGCTAGGACAAAGAACCCGACTATTAGCGAGAAAGCAAGCCTAGGACGGGTGCCCGCTACCGCTCGGTAGAGAATTTGGAGACCAAGAACCAACGCCAAGATCATCCATGGCTGGAAGCTTACGGAGTAGAAATGGAACACTGTTCTTTCCGATATCAGCAACCAAGGAAGATAGAGAGCCCCAATCCCTAGAAGAATCAACCCGACGATCCGTTCCCGACTTCTGACGTACCTAAAAACCAAAAGAGCGATTGCCGCAGTTGCCGATAACCAGATCAGTGGGTTACCCAAGGCGGTAATTGCCGATGAGCAGGATTCGCTCTCGCATCCCATTTGGCCCAGAGCGTAGGTCTCGTAGAAGAAAGCAGTGGGCCTAAATCCAAGAAGCCAAGTTATCGGATGGGATTGATACGAATGCTGAGCCGAGAGGTTGATGTGAAAGCCGTAGATAACTTCGTGGTAGTTCCAAAGTGATTGTGCCCAGTTAGGCAAAGCCCCAAAGATCCCGGGAAGAGAATTCTCTGGAGCCCAGTTACGCGAGTAACCATCGGAAGAGTTAATCCAGCCAATCCAACTAAAGACGTAGGTTGCAATACTGATAGGAACCAAGTTGAGAAAAGAGATCGTACCTTGGGCGAATAGGCCATTAGCAACCCAGGACTTTTCTCCAGAGTTCTTGCGAAGAATTAGTTCCGAAAACACCACATACAAACCGATTCCAGCTAGCAGGTAAAGCCCAGACCACTTGATTGATGAAGCAGCTCCAAGGGTTATCCCCGCGAGAACCAACCAGGGCCTGAACCACAACAACGTTTTCTTGCCGGCCTGGATTGAGTATGCAATCCGGACCCTAGATTGTTTGTTGTCAATCAGGAAAAACAAAAATCCAAGTAAGAGGAAAAACGTCAGCGGCGCATCCAATAAAGCTGTCCGGGACATTGTTATTGCTAAGCCATCTATCGCAAGCAAGAAACCAGCCGCTAGAGCTAGCTTCGTTGATCGAAAGAGTTTAAAAGCAACCAGCATCAGGAGGGCAACGGTTGCGATTCCTAGGACTGCAGTAGAGATGCGCCAGCCGGTTGCGTTTTCTGGACCTAACAACCACATTCCAGAGGCAATCAGCCACTTTCCTAGAGGCGGGTGCACCACAAAAGCCGGCTCAGTCAGATAGCCAAAAACTGAACCGGATTCGAAGGTGGGGTTGGCGCCTTCGGGCCATTGCTTCTCGTGCCCCTCCTGAGACAGAGATAGGGCGTCCTTAACGTAATAGGTTTCGTCAAAAACTAGCCTTTGCGGGACGCCTAAGTTCCAGAGTCTAGAAGCGCCAGCAATAATGAGCACGATAAGGAACCCGAGGTATTCAAGTGCCGAAGTGCCTTTGCGCGAATGCTTCATACGCCCATGCTAATCAAGACCGTGCCTTGGTTTCTGACACAATGAAGTGGTGCTCATTCTGGCTGGAACACCTATTGGCAACATAGGCGACGCCTCCCAAAGGCTCCTTACTACCTTGCAAGAAGCCAAGGTTATTGCAGCTGAAGACACCAGAACTTTGTTGAAGCTTGCCAATCACCTCGGGATCAAACTAAACGCCGAACTTATTAGCCTGAATGAACACAACGAATTGCAGAAACTAGATCGGCTGGTTGAAATTGCCGGCACTGGCAATTTGGTTTTGGTCAGTGATGCCGGAATGCCAACGATTAGCGATCCCGGTTTTGCGCTGGTTAGGGCCTGCAGCGAGCAGGGAGTTGAAATCCAGGTGGTGCCGGGACCTTCCTCGGTAATTTCCGCTCTCGCTGTTTCGGGTTTGTCTACTGACCGTTTCAGTTTCGAGGGATTCATTCCTAGAAAATCTGGCGAGAGGAAGAAGTTTTTCCAGAAGCTAGCTTCTGAGGAGAGAACCATGATCTTCTTTGAATCACCCCATCGAATTTCGGAATGCCTCGAAGATGCTTCTGTAATTTTAGGTGGGCAAAGAAAAGCCTCCCTGTCTCGAGAGCTCACTAAGAAATTCGAGGAAACCCTAAGGGGCACTTTGAACGAGTTGACGCAGCTTGCTCAAGACCTAAAGGGCGAGATGGTGCTAGTTGTTGCGGGGGCGGAGCACGCTTCGGTCTCGCCCGAGGATCTGGTGGAAAAGGTGCTAGAACTTAGGTCGGCTGGAAACTCTCTAAAGGATGCCGCTAGGCAGATTGCTAAAGAATATGGGGCCTCTACCTCCGAGCTTTACGACTTAGCCCTCAAGAGCAACCGCCCAACTTAGCCCCGTTAAGCTTGTAGCTATGTCCAGTGTGAGTCCAAGCGGTAAATCGTTTTTTGTAACGACACCGATCTTTTATGTTAACGACGCTCCTCACATTGGCCACGCCTATACCGAGGTCGCCGCGGATGTTTTGGCTCGCTGGCACCGCCAAAAAGGCAGCAAGTCCTTTTTGCTAACCGGAACTGACGAGCACGGTGAGAAGATCCTTCGAACCGCAACCGCCAATAACCAAACCCCTCAGGCGTGGGCCGACAAGTTGGTGCATGATGCCTGGCTACCGATGCTCGAGACCTTGGATATCAACAATCAGGACTTCATTAGAACAACCGAGCCTCGCCACAAAAAGAACGTTCAAGCCTTCTTGCAAAACCTCTACGACAAAGGCTTTATCTACCAGGGTTCCTATGAGGGTAATTACTGTGTTGGCTGCGAGGAGTTTAAGACCGACTCAGACCTGGTTGAGGGTTCTGGAGAATTTGCCAAGAAAATGGTTTGCGCTATCCACTCCAAGCCAGTTGAGCGGTTGGAGGAAACCAACTACTTTTTCAAGTTGAGCCAGTTCCAGCAGCCACTTCTTGACTATTACAAGCAGAACCCTAAGTTCATTCAGCCAGAAGCAGCCCGAAACGAAGTTGTTTCTTTTGTTTCAAGAGAGCTGACAGATTTATCCATCTCTAGATCGAAAGACAAGTTCGACTGGGGAATCGATATCCCTTGGGACACCGACCACGTCATCTATGTCTGGTTTGATGCGCTACTAAATTATATAACCGCGATTGGATACGGAGAGGACGAGGCAAAGCTCAACTCCCTATGGCCGGCTTCTGTCCAGGTGGTTGGAAAAGACATCTTGCGTTTCCACGCTGTTATTTGGCCAGCGATGTTAATGGCCGCGGAACTCAAACCCGCCGAGAAAGTTTTTGCTCACGGTTGGTTACTGGTGGGTGGTGAGAAGATGTCGAAATCAAAACTCACCGGCATCGCTCCGAGCCAGATCACGGACGTCTTTGGCTCAGATGCTTTTCGTTACTACTTCATGAAGGCAATTGCATTTGGTCAAGATGGATCTTTCTCGTGGGAGGACTTAGCTGCCCGCTACCAAGCTGAATTAGCTAACGGTTTTGGAAATCTTGCCTCAAGGGTTGTTGCCATGGTGCACCGCTACTTCGAAGGTGTGATTCCAGCACCGGAAGCCATAACGAGTGCGGAGAACAAGATTCAAGAAATTGCATCCGACAGCATCCGTAAGGCAGACATCGCCATGGACGACATCGCTATCCAAGACGCGCTCATCGCAATTTGGGAGCTGGTTGACGTACTAAACCTTTACCTAACGGAGCAAGAGCCTTGGATTCTGGCTAAGCAAGAAACTAACCGTGCCCGCCTGGGAACCATTTTGTATACCTCGCTCGAGGGGCTGCGGGCTCTAGCCGTTTTGCTGAACCCTTTTATACCAAGGGCCACAGCAAAGCTTTGGGCTTCGATTGGCCATGAACTGGGTGACTTGGAGTCACAACCTATTCTCGAAGCCGCCGTCTGGAACCAGCTGATATCGGGCAAGAGAATCAACGAACTTGAGTCACTTTTTCCTAGGGTTGAGCAAGAAGACCGGGACTAGTTTCTAAAAGTGAGCGAACACATCAGACAACGGCAGTTGCAAGATGCTGACGGCACCAGGGTGAAGCTGAGCTATCCAGAATTACCTGAGCCACTCAAAGTTGGCACTTACGACAATCACACTCATCTTGAGATTGCAGATGGTGATCAGCCGATGAATTACCAAGATCACTTGGCTCTTGCCAACCAAGTAGGAATCCTAGGCGCAGTCCAGGTCGGCGTGACCCTTGAAAGCTCTAGGTGGAGTGCACAAGTTGCAGCAACTGAGCCCAGGTTGCTGGCTGCTGTTGCTATTCATCCAAATGAAGCCGCAAGGTATGAATCCCAAAAACAATTAGATCTGGACATTGACGGCATTGCCGAGCTTGCAAGTCAAGAAAGAGTTCGTGCCATTGGCGAAACCGGATTGGATTTTTACAGAACTGAATCTGAACAAGGAAAGGTTTTTCAACAGCACTCTTTTGAAAGACACATTCAGATTGCTAAGGATCACAACCTTGCCCTTCAGATTCACGACCGGGATGCGCATTCGGAAGTCGTGGAAACGCTTTTGCGAGTGGGGGGTCCAAACAAGGTTGTGTTCCACTGCTACTCGGGGGATATAGACCTAGCAAAGATATGTGCGGAGCACGGTTGGTACACGTCTTTTGCTGGCAACATAACGATTAAAAGAAACCAACACCTTCGTGACTCTTTGAAGCACATGCCAGTGGACAAAATTCTTGTCGAAACAGATGCACCGTTTTTGACCCCCGAGCCACTTCGCGGCAGGCCGAATGCTCCGTATCTGGTTCCGATCACCGTTAGATTCATGGCGGTTGAGTTGGGGATGGATGCGGATGAGCTCTCGGGTCAACTCGCAAAAAACACAGTTGCCGTCTATGGATCCTGGGGTAACTAGTGCTTGAGCTACTGGGTGCTGGTGAGGTTAGATCGCTGGCGTCTGAATTGGATCTTCGACCCACCAAAAAGCTTGGTCAAAACTTCGTTATCGATCCAAATACCATCCGAAAAATAGTGGCTGCTGCAAATCTGGAGGCTTCAGACAAAGTGGTGGAGATTGGCCCTGGTTTAGGCTCATTGACCTTGGGTTTACTTGAGAAAGTGGACCAGTTAGTGGCAATCGAGTTTGATGAGAAGCTCGCGAACAGACTTGTAGATACCCTGAAACAAAAAGCCCCGGACAAAAGCTGCCGAATTATTCATGCCGATGCGATGACCGTAACAAAGCTGGATATGCAACCAGATGCCTTGGTAGCCAATCTCCCGTACAACATTTCTGTGCCCGTGATTCTGCACTTCCTGGAAAACTTTCCCTCGATTTCGAAAGTGCTCGTGCTGGTGCAGGCCGAAGTAGCCGCTCGATTGGTTGCCGGTCCTGGATCAAAGACCTATGGTTCGCCGAGTGCGAAACTTGCTTGGTACGGCAAGGCAACAGCAGCAGGGGTAGTTTCTCGCAGCATTTTTTGGCCGGTGCCAAATGTGGACTCGGCTTTGGTTTATTTCGAAAAGCGCAGCATCCCACTGCCAACACACCTAAGAGCCGAAGTGTTTAGAGTTATAGATGGGGCTTTTGCGCAACGCCGGAAAACTCTGCGTCAGGCACTTGCTGCTTGGGCAGGTTCTCCTGACCTAGCAGAGAAGATTTTAGTTAAAGCTGGAGTTTCCCCGCAGGCCAGGGGCGAGGATTTGGGAATTGATGAATTTATCGAGGTGGCAAAGCTAAAGTGATTTTCGAAACTGACCACCGTGCGAGCGAACCCTCACTCGTTGGAACATCAATTATTTCTGGAAGCTTGGGCCAAACTTTCAACATTTTGAACGATCCAACTTCTTGGGGCCAGGTAGAAACACCCAGGGTTGTTAATTCAATTGATAAATCGAAGATTGTTTTCTCTTTTGATGGGGAGAAGAAAGCGGTTGCAACTTTTTCGGCTTGGAACTCAAACGTCACAGAACTGGCGATTGTCATTAGTGAACAGTCTGATAGCAAGGAACAGGTTCAATACTGGAACGGCGTTATTGAAATGCTCCGGAAGAGACTAAACACCCCACCAATAGTCGTGGCCTCCAGCCCGGGCAAGGTGAACATATACTTCGCTGTCGGGGCTTTTCTTAAGGACGGTTTTCATGATGTCGCCAGTTGCTATCAGGCACTAAGCCTTCGTGAGCGAGTCCTCGTGGAGCTCACAGGGAGCTTCTCAATTGACTTTGCAGGCCCTTTTGAGTCAGAGAGCCAGCTACTTGTCCCCAAAGACAGCTCTAACTTGGTTTACCAGGCGGGAGAAGAGCTTCAGGCACGCGGCTCTGCCATGGGCTCTGACAAGGTTTCGTTTTTGATACACAAGAGCGTCCCGATCGCCGGAGGAATGGCCGGGGGATCAGCGGATGCGGCAGCCTCGCTGGTGGCCCTAAACAATCTCTTTAGCTCGGGACTCGAAGATCAGCTTCCAGCGGCTGCGGCCAAGCTAGGCTCTGACGTCCCTTTTTCTTTGATGGGTGGAACGGCAATTGGTGTTGGAAGAGGTGAAGTTCTTACCAAGGTTCCTTCTGGCAAAGCGCTTCATTGGGTCATGACTCCAAACTCTTCGGGACTATCGACGCCTCAGGTATATCGTCAACTGGATGTAATGCGAGTGAATCAAGGAATTGACGTTTCGTCCCTGAAAGCCCCCGAAGTTCCTGAAGAGCTTTTAGAAGCTCTAGCTTCTGGCGATGTTAGTGCAGTGTCGAAGTTGATGCACAACGATCTAGAAGTCGCCGCGGTTGCGATGCTTCCCGAACTTGCGGACACCCTAGCGGCCGGTCGCAAAGCAGGATCGCTTCGCTCGATGGTTTCAGGCTCAGGACCAACGGTTGCCCACCTTGCAAAGAATGCAATTCACGCTGAGCAAATCGCAACTCGATTAAGGGCTGCAGGTTACCCATCCATTGTCACACACACCTCTAACTCCGGCACCCGACTGGAGAAATAGTTGGCTCATCTTCTCGGGGCGGAAAGAATCCGCCTCAGCTTTGCAACAACACGAGTCTTTGAAGACCTAACGATAGGTGTTCAAGATGGCGACCGAATCGGAGTCGTTGGTCGAAACGGTGACGGTAAATCAACTCTGATCAAGCTATTCGCAAGAATTCAAGAGCCAGACTCTGGCCAAATAACTAAACGCGGAGACGTCCGTGTGGGTCTGCTAGATCAATTCGATCAATTCGCGCCATCGCAGACCATTTCTGAGGTCGTTGTCGGGGACACCGCGGAGCATGAGTGGGCAGGGAATCCAAAGATCCGAGACATTTTCCAGGGGCTACTAAAGGACTTTGATTTTGATCAAAAAGTGTCCGAGCTATCGGGTGGTCAGCGCAGGAGGGTTGCTCTGGCAGCCCTGCTAGCCAAGGACTGGGACATCTTGATGCTGGATGAGCCCACCAACCACCTGGATATTGAAGGTGTGGCCTGGCTCGCCCAGCACCTAAAGACCAGGTGGGGCAAGGCGTCTGGCGGGTTACTAGTTGTGACCCACGATCGCTGGTTCCTGGATGAGGTTTGCAATCTCACTTGGGAGGTGCACGATGGAATCGTTGAAATTTACGACGGAGGCTACGCTTCATACATCCTGGAGCGCAATGAACGTGCCAGGTCTCAAGCTGCCTCTGAATCTCGTAGGCAAAACCTGCTTCGCAAAGAGCTAGCTTGGCTAAGACGCGGCGCTCCTGCCAGAACCACTAAACCAAAGTTTCGAATCGATGCCGCGAATGAGTTAATCGCGAACGAACCTCCTCCAAGAGATAGCCTCACCCTTGCAAAACTTGCAACCACCAGGCTCGGTAAAGATGTTCTTGATATTGAAAATTTGAGTTACGAGATCGATTCGCAGCAAATCTTAGACAACGTAACCCTTCGTTTGGGTCCAGGAGATCGAATCGGGCTGGTTGGTCCAAATGGAGCAGGGAAGACCACGCTACTTCGATTAATTCTTGGGCAGCTACAGCCAACTTCAGGCAGGGTGAAGCTTGGAAAAACCGTTGTCCCCGCAATTCTTAGCCAAGAGGTTTTAGAACTTGATGAATTTGGCGACCAGAGAATTTTTGAACTTATTGCACGTGAAAAAAAGACGTTCACAGTGAATAAGAAAGAGGTTGGCATCTCACAGCTAATCGAACAACTTGGTTTCACAAGTTTGCAATTGCAAACTCCAGTTTCTGATTTGTCCGGTGGGCAAAAAAGAAGACTGCAGCTACTGCGTTTATTGTTTGGCGAACCTAATCTTTTGATTCTGGATGAGCCGACCAATGACTTAGACACCGACATGCTCGCTCAGGTAGAGGACTTATTGGATTCTTGGCCCGGAACTCTAATTGTCGTGAGCCACGATAGGTACCTTCTTGAGCGAGTCACCGACATGCAGTATGCATTGCTTGGCGACGGTGCGTTACGGCATTTGCCGCGGGGTGTGGATCAGTATCTTGAGCTTCGAAGTTCTGGGGGCAAGAAAGTAATCTCCCAGGAGCCAGCTAAAGCCTCCGGGGCTGAACTGCGGGCGAACCAGAAAGCTATCCAGAAACTAGAGCGGGCTATTGAAAGAATCGAGGCTAAGGAAGCTGAGCTTCGACTGGAGCTTCAAAACCATGACCCCACAGATCAC
>CAEZSX010000016.1_pt1 | contig 9452 bp, 7 predicted proteins | sample 7264071 | NCBI WGS metagenome assembly CAEZSX01 (sample SAMEA6813790, study PRJEB35770) | freshwater metagenome | biome: Freshwater; feature: Freshwater reservoir; material: water | place: Czech Republic | collected 2016-08-15 | depth 0.5m m
AGCCACATCATTGTCGGATAAACTTATCCACAGCACTCTTGGTAGAAAGGGTGTCATTTTTTTGACACCACAATTTGAGGGAAAAATGGCTGAGTTTATTTATCAGATGATCAAAGCGCGAAAAGCGCATGGCGACAAACTTATCTTGGATGACGTAACGCTGTCCTTTATTCCTGGAGCCAAGATCGGCGTGGTTGGGCCTAACGGTTCCGGTAAGTCATCTGTTCTAAAGATCATGGCTGGTCTAGACACTCCATCCAACGGAGAAGCTCGCCTGAGTGAGGGTTACACCGTTGGCATCTTGATGCAGGAGCCAAAGCTAGATGAATCAAAGACAGTGCTTGGCAATGTCGAAGAGGCAGTCAAAGACATCAAGTCCAAGCTAGATCGATTCAACGAGATTTCAGCAGAACTTGCTAATCCAGATGCCGACTACGACAGCTTGCTAGAAGAGATGGGAACTCTCCAAGAGGCAATTGATCACCTGGATGCATGGGATTTAGATTCACAATTAGAGCAGGCCATGGATGCACTTCGTTGCCCACCGAGTGATACTCCTGTTTCACATCTTTCCGGTGGAGAAAAGCGTCGCGTTGCGCTTTGTAAATTACTTCTTGAAAAGCCAGACCTACTTCTCCTCGACGAGCCAACAAACCACTTGGATGCTGAGAGTGTTTTATGGCTCGAGCAGCACTTGGCAAAATACCCTGGTGCAGTACTAGCTGTTACCCACGATAGGTACTTCTTAGACAACGTTGCGCAGTGGATTTTGGAATTAGACCGCGGACGTGCATACCCGTACGAAGGCAACTACTCCACATATCTAGAGAAAAAGCAAGAGCGTCTCGAGGTCGCAGGAAAGAAAGACGCCAAGTTGGCTAAGCGCCTAAAAGATGAACTTGAATGGGTCCGCTCGTCTTCTAAGGCCAGACAAACAAAATCCAAGGCCAGACTCTCTCGCTACGAAGAAATGGCAAGTGAAGCCGATAAGGCAAGAAAGTTGGATTTCGAAGAGATTCAGATTCCACCCGGTCCAAGACTTGGAAACGTGGTTCTAGAAGCCAAGAACCTGCAAAAGAATTTTGGCGACAGAAGCTTGATTGCAAACCTGTCATTCTCGCTTCCTAGAAATGGAATCGTTGGAGTTATTGGGCCAAACGGTGTTGGTAAATCTACTCTGTTCAAGATGATTGTCGGCGAAGAGACCCTTGATGGCGGTGAGCTAAAAATCGGCGAGACCGTAAAGATCTCCTACGTGGACCAGTCTCGTGGCGGTATCGATCCAGACAAGAGCCTCTGGGAAGTTGTCTCTGGTGGACTTGATTACATTCACGTTGGTCAAGTTGAGATGCCTTCGCGTGCTTACGTTGCGGCTTTTGGATTCAAGGGCCCAGACCAGCAAAAGCCTGCTGGGGTGTTATCTGGTGGCGAGCGAAACAGACTTAACCTTGCTCTGACTTTGAAGCAGGGTGGAAACCTACTGCTACTGGATGAGCCAACAAACGATCTTGATGTTGAAACCCTTGGTTCACTGGAAAACGCTCTTCTCGAGTTCCCGGGTTGTGCCGTGGTTATCACACACGATAGATGGTTCTTGGACCGAGTCGCCACTCACATCCTTGCCTACGAAGGCTCTGACGATAAACCAGATCAGTGGTACTGGTTTGAAGGAAACTTCGAAGCGTACGAGGAAAACAAGATCGAACGCTTAGGCCCAGACGCTGCTAAGCCGCACCGTTCTACTTACCGAAGATTGACAAGAGACTAGCCACTTTGCCTTCGGGCACTCGAACCATTCCCTCCTGGGCAACTGTTGCAAGCAAGACACCCTCGCGACTAAAGATTTTTCCAATAGCCAAACCTCTGCTGTTTTGAGCAGCTGGGGACTCTTGAACGTAGAGCATCCACTCATCCACCTTCGCTGGAGCGTGAAACCACATTGCGTGGTCTAGGCTCGCGGTTTTTAGTCCCGGCTTTGCCCAAGAAATCTTATGTCTTCGATAGATACTTTCCAGCAGCGTGAAATCCGATGCGTACGCAAGAGCTGCTTGATGCAGGGTTGGAGAATCGGGTAACTCTCCAATGGCTTTTAGCCAAACGGCCTGATGAGCCACTGGCTCACCTTTTACTTCAAAGTAGATCGGTGACTGCACGTGACGCAGATCAAATGGTCTCGCCTTAGCCCAGTACTGAGCGACAGGGTGAGGAATACTGCCAAGCACTTCAGCAGCTGAGGGGAGATCTTCTGGCTGCTTCAATCCCTCGGGCATCTGTTCGTGGTGGGTGAGACCTGGACTCTCGGTTTGAAACGAGGAGATCATGGAGAAAATTGGCTCCCCTTTTTGGTAGGCCTGAACTCTTCTGGTTGAAAATGACTTACCGTCTCTTAGCCGGTCAACCGAAAATGTAATTGGGAAATCAATGTCACCCGGCCTCAAGAAGTAGCCGTGAAGTGAATGTAAGACGCGATCTGGATCCACGGTTCTAGTTGCGGCAACTGTGGACTGGGCAAGTACTTGACCACCAAAGACTCTTCCGTGTGGCATCCACTGCGATGGGCCAATGAAAATGTCTTCCTTGGTTCTGGCGCCGCCTGCGTCTTTTATATCAAGTGCTACTAAAAGATCGGCTAGAGGGTCTTTTGGCGGGGGAACCTTGCTCATCTTGGGTGTCCTTACTTTGCTTGCCAGCTATCAGGGTAAGTTTAGTGATGAAATGAAAAATGACTTCCAGCTTTTGGACCAGCAAACTGCGCTAGATCTAAAAACCTTTCTAACTCGGGCCAAGAAAATGGACCCCAAGGGAGTTGTTCGCCTTAGAGCTTTTGGAGCTCTTCTAACTGCGTATGTGGCACCGTTGTTTACCGCAAACATTTTGGACGACGGACCCACGGTCTTGGGTCTTCGCACTATGGAACTAAAGCAGGAAGCAGAAATAAATGTCCTGGTTCCGATTCAGGCGATTTTAGATCGCATCGCTTTTGAACTTGAGAAGCCAGAGGCGGAGCAAAGTTTTGTATTTCACTTGGAATCTTCGGAACGAGTTCCATGGGCTGGAGTTTCCCCTCCTCGGACTGGTTGGGTGGAGGCTACAAGCTTGCCTGAATACATGCTCACTGGTGTTGCCAGAAAGGGCATTATCGAAGTTGCTGAGACAATTCCAGAATCTGTTGGTGGTCCGATTGCGGCGCGTATTCGGGCTGAGGTATGGGGCCGAGCTATCGATCTCGATTCGAAGGTTCCAGCTGGCGCAGCCTTTGCAGCTGCAGGGCTTGGATTTCTAACCGAGGGAGAAATGGTTCCAGTTTTTCACTCACAAGGTTGGGTAAGACTTTCGTCTCAGTTTGGCCACGTGCTATCTAAAGAGGCCAAGCACTTCTAGTCTTCGAAAGTGTTGAGCATTGATGTTGCAGCACGATCTAGATATCCCCAGAGCTGAGCTTGATGCAGGGGAGCTAACTCCAAAGAATCACAAGCTGCTTTCATGTGATGTAGCCACCGCTCACGGGCTAAGGGATTAATCTTGAACGGCTGGTGGCGCTGCTTGAGCCTTGGGTGGCCGCGGGTTTCTTGGTAAGTCTGTGGGCCTCCCCAGTATTGCTCCAGAAACATCCTGAGTCTTTCAGCAGCTGGACCAAGGTCTTCTTCTGGATACATTGGCCTTAGGACATCGTCTGAGGCAACTCCTTCGTAGAACTTGGCCACAAGCTTTCTGAATGTTTCAGTGCCGCCAACTAACTCAAAGAAGTTTCCCTCTACGGCCTCTCCTGAGAGGCCTTTGATTCGAACTACTTCAACGCGATTGGCGTCTTCGAACTCACCAGACATTTATCCCTTTTGGTCCCTTTGCTGAGCAGTAAGAGCTCTTTCAACATTGGCAAGGTTTTCGATGATGATTCTGCGAAGCGCCGGCTTGCTTTGAACATCTGCTTTTTCCAAGAATTTCTTAGTTTCAGAAACCAGAGCCTGGTTAGCAAGCGCTAGTGGGTAGAGGTTAAAAAGCAGGTACTCTGCCATGTGGTAAGTCTTGTCTTCCCAAATCTTCAAAACATTTGCGAAGTACTTTGACACAAATGGCTCCAGAATCTTGGGGTCCAGCACTCTACCAAAAGCCAAGCTCGCAGAGTTCACAAGTGCGTTCGAAAGCTCATCGGTAGCAACCAACTTGGTAAACATAGCTTGCTTGGAAGAGTTGTCGGGCAAAGCTGCAACCGCTGCAACGTGATACTTCTGGCCGTTGGCAGTGTTGTCATTGGCTAGCTCTTGGTCTAATAATTCGTTGGTAATTCTTCCACCGACGGCAAGTGCAGTCACTAGCTCCCAGCGCAAGTCGGTATCGATTGCCAGTGATGCAAGCTTGGTGTCACCGCTTAGCAGTGTCGAAATATTGCCAAGCTGCTCATCACTTCTAGCAAATTGGGCAAAGAACTTGACGAACTGCAACTGAGCGTCAGAACCAGTTTCGGCTTTTTGTGCTAGCTTCCATAGGCCATCTGCCAACGATAACTGCTCAACCAACCGGTGCTCTTCTGCCACGTAAAGGTTTGCCACAGTAAGTAGCTGGCGCAAAACGGTCAACATGGTGGTTGATTCGGTTTCGAACTCAATGTGCCTAAGAGCTAGCTTGATGAAGTCCCTTGGCGAGGCTTCCCCATCGCGCGTAGCGTCCCAAGCTGAACCCCAAACTAGGGCTCTGGCTAGAGGGTCTTCGATCAGGGAGAGCTTGTCTAGGGCAAAGCTCCAAGACTGCTCATCCATGCGGATCTTTGCATAGGTGAGATCGTCATCGTTTAGCAAAATCAAGGCTGGGCGTTTTTTGCCAGCAAGCTCAGAAACTTCGGTCTTGGCTCCCTCGACATCTAGCTCGATTCTTTCAGTTCGAACTATCTTGCCGTTTTGCTCCTCGTAAAGACCAATGGCAATGCGATGCGGTCTTAGGTATGGGTAGTCCTGGATTGCCGATTGCAAGATTGCAAAGGACTCGATAATCCCATCTTTTTCAACAATGGCTGGTCGCAAGGTATTTACTCCTGCTGTTTCCAGCCAGAGCTTGGACCACTCGCTCAGATCTCTGCCGCTTTGATTCTCAAGTTCCTTTAGAAGATCCTTGAGCTCAGTGTTTTGAAAAGCGTGTTTTTTGAAGTAGTCGGAGACCCCACGCATGAAAGGCTCTTGCCCCACCCACGCAACAAGCTGCTTGAGAACCGAGGCTCCCTTGGCATAGGTAATGCCATCGAAGTTAACCTGGACATCCTCTAGGTCGTTTATCTCGGCAACGATTGGATGCGTGGATGGAAGTTGGTCTTGGCGGTAGGCCCAAGACTTCTCTAGAGACGCAAAGGTGGCCCATGCTCCGTGCCACTCGGTAGCTTCTTGGGTTGCCAGCGTCGATGCATACTCTGCGAAAGATTCATTGAGCCAAAGATCGCTCCACCAACGCATGGTTACCAAATCGCCAAACCACATGTGAGCTAGCTCGTGCAAGATTGTAACCACGCGGCGCTCTTTTACGGCATCGGTAACTTTAGAGCGGAAAACATAAGTTTCGGTAAAGGTAACTGCACCGGCGTTCTCCATAGCACCAGCGTTAAACTCCGGAACAAACAACTGGTCATACTTTTCAAACGGGTAAGGGTAGTCAAATTGCTTCTCGAAGAACTCAAAGCCCTGCTTGGTCTTTGCAAAGACATACTCGGCATCTAGGAACTTGAATAAGGACTTACGGCAGAAAACACCCAGTGGAACGGTTTTACCCGAAGAAGACACAAGTTCGTCTCTTACCTCTACGTATGGTCCTGCAACCAGAGCGGTTATGTAACTTGAGATTCGAGGAGTCGGCTCGAAGTTCCATACCGAGACACCCTCTCTTAGGTCATTAGGAGTTGGGGTGGGGGAGTTTGAAATGACTTTCCAGTAGCTAGGAGCTGTGATGTTGAACTGAAAGGTGGCCTTTAGATCTGGCTGCTCGAAGACTGCAAACATGCGACGTGAGTCTGGTACCTCGAACTGGGTATAGAGGTATACCTCTTGGTCTACTGGATCTACGAAGCGGTGCAAACCCTCACCGGTATTGGTGTATTTGGCCTGAGCCACAACAACTAGTTCATTCTCGGACTCGAGCTTTGGTAGCTGGATACGAACTCCATCTGAGACAACGGCCGGATCCAGCACCTCGCCATTTAGCACCACCGAGTGCACGGAGTTAGTGATGGCATCAATAAAGGTCGAAACCCCAGGAGTTCTAGATGTGAAGCGAACCCTCGTGGTGGAGCCAAAGAACTCTTCTCCTTGGGTCAGGTCAATCTCAACTTGGTAACTTTGAACTTCCAGGGCAGCTGCTCGGTCTTGAGCTTCAATTCTTGTGAGGTTTTCGCCAGGCATGGGCTCTTCTTTCTATCGACTCTTTCCTCCCAAAGCCTAACTGGGTGAGGTGAGGGTGTGAAACAATAGCAAAGTGATCAATCCAGTTATGGCTCTTGGGGGCTCGGCAGAGGCATCGCAGACCCTCGCTGAGATTGGCGCGCTGTTACTTGGTCTTGGAGTAATTGCTTTTATTGCTGCCAGGCTGAATTTCTCTGTGGTTCCGATGTATCTGGTTGTGGGCCTAGCGGTCGGTCAAGGAGGTTTCGGGCTAGTCAATCTAAGTTCTGATTTTCTAGCAATCGGAGCTCAAATCGGTGCCATCTTGTTACTTCTTTTATTGGGGTTGGAATATTCGGCCCCGGATCTCGCCAAAGCATTCAAGGATAGAAAATCTGCAGGAATCTTCGACATCGCAACGAACTTTGTTCCAGGCGCCTTGCTTGCCTTAGTTTTTGGCTGGGGACCTCTCGCTGCTTTAGTGGTGGGTGGCCTTGCGTACGTCTCGTCTTCGGGAATCGCCTCGGAGTTACTTCGAGAGACTGGATGGCGTAAGTCTGAGCTGTCTAAGCGAGTGGTTGCAATCTTGGTGTTTGAAGACCTTGCCTTAGCTCCTTACCTGCCACTGCTTACATCCTTGGTGCTTGGACTCTCGGCTGCAGCGGGATTGGTTTCTGTGTCGGTCGCTTTGATCATCACCGGACTTATATTGATCATTTCTTATCGCGGAAACACCAAGTGGTCGAGAATTTTGAACCCCGATGTCCCATCAGGATTACTGCTGACGGTTTTTGGCTCGGCGTTGTTGGCTGCAGGTGTTGCGGATCTAGCCGGATTCTCTGGAGCGGTAGCAGCCTTCCTAGTTGGGCTTTTACTGACCGGTGAGGTTGCCAACACGGTACGTGGGCGTTTGGGATCCCTAAGAGATCTCTTTGCGGCTATTTTCTTCTTGTTTTTTGGACTGGCTACTGACTTTTCTGATCTTCTTCAGGTGCTTCCCGCTGTTTTGCTGTTCGTGTTGGTCGGTGTCGCAGGAAAGTTTGCTGTTGGTTGGTGGATCGCAAAGGACATGGTTGACAAACTGAGCTGGGTTCGAGCCGGTGCATTTTTGACACCTAGGGGTGAGTTCTCGATGGTCATTGCGGCTCTCGCGGCTCCAGCGGTTCTGTCTGTGAATCTTCAGGCTCTGACACTGAGCTACGTGACTCTCACGGCAGTTATTGGCTCAGTAACATTGAGATTTCTTCGCAGTGGTTTCGATAAGTAGATTAGGTAAATATGAGAATTCACATCGCCACCGACCACGCGGGTCTAGATACTAGCCACTACCTAATTGAGGAACTAACTAACCTGGGTCACGAAGTTTTTGATCACGGACCGCAGTCTTATGACCCACTGGATGACTACCCAGCTTTTTGCATTAATGCCGCTCTTGCTGTTCAACGCGACTTACAAGCTGAAGTCCCTGCCCTTGGAATTGTTCTTGGGGGATCGGGAAACGGTGAACAGATGGCCGCCAATAAAGTAAAAGGTATAAGAGCAGCGTTGGTTTGGAATAAAGAAATCGCCGAATTAGCTAGGCAGCATAACGACGCAAACGTCATTGCAATTGGCGCCAGACAGCACAGCAAAGAAGAGGTCTTAGATCTTATAAAGGTTTTCATAGCTGAACTTTTTAGTCATGACGAAAGGCATGAGCGCAGAATCGGAAAGATCGGGCTCTACGAGCAAACTGGGGAAATTAGTTAGCTGATGAAGTTTGGCCTAACAAGACTTAGCACCTGGTTAGTTGCACTACTTGCTATCGCGGGATTTCAGCTTCTTATCTATTGGCTTGATGCTGCCGGTCAGTTACCAAACCCAATGGCCATTCATTGGGGAATTACTATGCAGCCCGACGGATTCGTTTCAGTTAGCTCGTTTGCCCTCACGGGGCTAATCATTCAATTAGCTCTCTGGCTACCAACGCTTGCGGTGGATCTTTGGCCAAAGTCAAAAATTCGAATTAGGAACCTACTGACTCTGGTAACTGGAATAGTGTTCTGGATTGTCACTGCAATCCTTTTTATCTCTTTGTTTATCCAAATCGGGGCAGCTGAGGCCGCCACAGTTTATTTCCCCTGGCCCGTTTTTGTTTTTCTCCTGCTATCGATTCCGGTTCTACTTGTTTTTCTCTTGTCCATGCCAGAGGTAGTGGTCGGGGAGAATGTGCAAATTCGTTTACGCGGATTGAAAATCATGAGTTTTGACCCAGAAGAAATAGTGAGCGCTTTTGCTGGGGTTGTATCAGCAAGGCAGTTCGGCGGCTGGGGAATTAGGGTGACCACTCGCAAAATCGGATTCGTTCCCTCTAAGGGTCCAGCTGTAATGCTCAATCTCCAGGACGGTACCGAGGTATCCATCAGAAGCAAGGATCCCAAGGCAATCGTCAGCCAAATCCAAGACCTAATCTCCTAGCAGCATGCCAGAGGGCCATTCCGTTCACAGGACCGCGAACAAACTAGCTGAACTATTCCTTGATTCGAAAGTAAAAATCTCCTCACCCCAAGGAAGATTTGCCGAGCAAGCATCACTTGTTTCTGGCAGGAAGCTTGTTGAATCCAGCGCTATTGGTAAACAGCTGTTTCTTGGGTTTGATAACAAACTCACGATTCGGGTTCACTTAGGAATCTATGGCAAGTGGAACTTCTACGAAGTTTCACTAAGTAGAGCTCCAGACATCTGGGGTCAAGTTCGCGCAAGATTTGGTTCAAATAGCGCATCAGCTGATCTTCGAGGCCCTACAGTCTGTGAAGTTGTTGACTCGACTGAGGTTTTGAGTGTGATCAAGCGACTCGGCCCCGATCCCTTGCGAGCGGATCCTTCCGGAAAAGAGGCTCTTCGCTTTGTAAGAAAAGTCAAAGCATCGACTGTGCCCATAGGTTCATTACTTATGAACCAAGCCGTCATAAGTGGCATCGGTAACGTTTATCGAGCTGAGTTGCTGTTTCGAGCAGGCGTCAGCCCTCACAGGCTTGGAAGCAAAGTTTCCGAGCAAACGCTCCTTGCTGTTTGGGATGATGCGGTGAAGTTGATGAAGATTGGCGTCAAAAC
>CAEZSX010000017.1_pt1 | contig 9433 bp, 7 predicted proteins | sample 7264071 | NCBI WGS metagenome assembly CAEZSX01 (sample SAMEA6813790, study PRJEB35770) | freshwater metagenome | biome: Freshwater; feature: Freshwater reservoir; material: water | place: Czech Republic | collected 2016-08-15 | depth 0.5m m
CCGATTTCTATTCTTCGATCCGATCTTGATACCGAGTTCTTGGTTGTTGAAATGGGCGCCGAGGGAATCGGCAGCATTGAGTACCTCGCAAAGATGGCCGATCCTGATGTGGGCGTAATCCTAAAAGTCGGCCTGGCCCACGTCGGCGAATTCGGCGGCATCGAGAACACTGCAAAAATCAAGGGCGAACTTGCCACCGCGCTAAGACCAGATGCGAAGTTGGTATTGAACGCGGATGACTCTTATGTTCGTGCCATGAGCAAGACAACGAGCGCCGAGGTAACTTGGTTTGGAACTGCCGATGAAGCTAACTATCGGGCCAGTGACATCGGCCTTTCAACTTCTGGAACCGGATACACCATGCACTGGCCGGATGGAACAAGCGAGAGCATTCAGCTAAACATCTTGGGCGATGTTCACATCATGAATGCTCTAGCTGCCTCGGCAGCTGCTCAATTACTCGGAGCAACCAATAAGCAAATTCGTGAAGCGCTGGAGTCAATGCAATTAGCTGAGCGCTGGAGAATGGAGCGCGTTTTGAGGCCCGATGGCGTGACGGTTATAAATGATGCTTACAACGCAAGCCCGGACTCCATGAAAGCAGCCCTACAAACCCTGGCCCAATTGGGTCGCTTGGGTTCTAGGACCGTAGCCGTTTTGGGGCACATGGCCGAACTCGGAGAGTTTTCAAAAGCCGAACACGATTCAATAGGTCGCCTGGTGGTTCGACTGAACATAGACCAGCTTGTGGTTGTGGGCGATGAAGCCAAGTTGATTCACATGGGAGCTAGCCAAGAGGGATCTTGGGATGGCGAATCCCAGTTTTTCAGCTCGATTGACGAGGCTTTGGACTACCTGCGTGGGATACTCTCTCAAGGCGATACTGTCTTGGTCAAATCCTCCAAGTCGGCGAACCTTAGGATTCTTGGCGACAAATTGACGGAGGCGGCTAAGTGAGAGCGCTACTGACAGCAGGGGCTGTTTCTCTTGCCTTCACATTGTTCCTAACTCCCGCTTTTATATGGTTGTTTCGGAAGTGGAACTGGGGTCAGTTCATCCGAGATGATGGACCAAAAAACCACCACACCAAACGCGGAACGCCGACTATGGGTGGCGTCGTAATAATACTGGCTGCGATTATTGGCTACTTCACCGGAAAGTTTGTAAACGGTGAGACCCCTTCGGTTTCAGCCCTGCTGGTGATCTTGGTAATGGTCGGTCTAGGAATTGTTGGGTTTATTGACGATTTCATCAAGACCCACAAGCAGCGTTCACTCGGACTTGGTGGCTGGGCAAAGATTGCCGGTCAAGCGGTAGTGGCTGTCATATTTGCTTACTTCGCATTTGGTTTCCCGAACGAGCGCGGGGTAACGCCAGCCTCAACCAAGATCTCGGTTATTCGAGATTCTGGCTTTGACTTGATGATGTTTGGAACCATCGTTGGCTCGATCTTGGTTGTGCTGTGGATCTTCCTATTGATTTCTGCCACATCAAATGGCGTCAACATCGCCGATGGTTTGGATGGCCTTGCAATTGGCGCGAGCATCATGGCAATTGGCGCGTATGCCGTTATTGGATTCTGGCAATTCAATCAAGCCTGTGGTCGAGCCGTTGAGAACGTGGGTGCCTGTTATGAAGTGCGCGACCCGCTTGATCTTGCCGTTATTGCTGCTGCTATTGCCGGAGCAGGAATCGGATTCTTGTGGTGGAACACCACTCCCGCACAAATCATCATGGGAGACACCGGCGCTATGGGTCTAGGTGGGGCACTAGCTGCGCTGGCAATTTTGTCCCGCACAGAGGTGCTTTTGATTCTGATCGGTGGCTTGTTTGTGATTGTTACCGGATCGGTGATCCTGCAACGCGCTTACTTCAAGATAACTAAAGGTAAACGTATTTTCCTAATGAGCCCGTTGCATCACCACTTTGAACTGAAGGGTTGGGCCGAGATCACCGTGGTTGTTAGGTTCTGGATTATCTCTGGCCTTTCGGTGTTGGCCGGAATTGGATTGTTTTATCTTGAGTGGATCTATGGCTAACAAAGCGGATTCCCTGGAGCATCTTTCCAGCTGGCACTCCGATTGGTCGAAAGTCTCAGTCGTTGTCATCGGCTTAGCAAAGACTGGATTCTCGGTTGCAGACACTCTCCACGAACTAGGTGCCAAGGTTTTGATAGTCGCCGAGTCTGCCACGTCGGAGATTCTCGACATTGTAGATGTCTTGGGAATCGAAAGTGTTATTGGCAGTATCGAAGATCAGCTAAAAGCTTTTGAAAGATTCTCACCTGATTTGCTCGTGGTCTCGCCTGGGGTTCCTCCAACAAACGCCCTGGTTATCAGTGCGGGGGAAAGTAGCACTCCGGTATGGGGAGATGTTGATCTAGCGTGGAGACTTCGGGACCGCTTTGATAATCAACAGGAATGGATTTGCGTAACCGGAACTAATGGAAAGACAACCGTTGTTGAGCTAACCGAAGCAATGTTGCTCGCGTCCGGAGTGAAGGCGGTAGCTTGCGGAAACATCGGAAAACCGATTCTTGATTGCATTAGGGACCCAGCCGAATTCGAAGTTTTGGTCGTGGAGCTTTCTTCGTTCCAGCTTCACTATCTGAACCACATCGAGCCTTTCAGTGCAGCTTGCCTGAACTTGGCTCACGATCACATTGACTGGCACGGCAGCTTCGGCGCATATCATCAAAGCAAGGCTCGAATCTACGAGGGAACTAAAGTTGCCTGCATATATAACCTTGAAGATTCCGCTACCGAGTCGATGGTTCAGTCGGCGACAGTGAATGAGGGTGCTAGAGCAATTGGCTTCGGGCTCGGAACACCTAAACCAAGCAACGTTGGTTTTGTCGATGAGTTTCTGGTTGATCGTGCCTTTTTGGACCAGCGTGCCGATAGTGCTCTAGAAGTGGCTAGCCTAGAAGATTTTCATGGCTTGGGAGTGCTTACTCCACACCTGCTAAGCAACATTGCGGCGGCTACGGCCTTGGCTCGATCTTTTGGTGTGCCCCCAGCTGCCTGTCGCGAAGCGCTTCGAAACTTCCGAGTTTCTTCGCACCGAATTGAATTGGTTTTGGAGCACGAGGGCGTTCGGTATATCGATGACTCAAAAGCAACTAACGCCCATGCGGCTGCAGCATCTCTTTCCTCGTTTGAGAATGTGGTTTGGATACTCGGGGGTCTACTCAAGGGTGTGGACATCTCAGAGTTGATTACCAAGTTCGCTAAAAGGCTGCGCGCGGCTGTAGTAATCGGTGTGGACCGAAAAGAGATTCTGGATCGCTTTTCAGTCTTGGCACCTTCAGTCCAAGTGCACGAGGTTCAAGATGGCGATGATGTGATGCTGCGTGCTGTGTCGCTAGCATCCGCTGCAGCAAAGCAGGGCGACGTGGTGCTGCTAGCTCCAGCTGCGGCATCTATGGATCAGTTCGTCAGTTACCAAGATCGCGGAAAGCAATTCGCTGCTGCGGTGTCAAAAGTTGTGGGTGGTGCAAATGGCTAGATCAAACACCAAGAGCAAACCAAAAGTTGTTTCGCGAGGCAAGACCAAATCCATCAGAACTAGATCGACTAGACCCAAGGGTGAGTGGCGCCGAAAAGTCGGTGAATGGCTAAAGGACAACTTCCAGGCAGAGTCAATTTACTTCTACCGGCTTGCCGGACTCACTGCGTTTCTGGTCGTGTTTGGTTTGGTCATGGTGCTGTCCTCTTCGTCGATTGATTCGCTGGTTGCAAACCGTGACGCGTTCTATGTTTTTTCCAGGCAGTCACTTTATGCACTGGTTGGGTTCCTAATAATGATCGTTATTTCCGCATTGAAGCTCTCAACGATTCGCGCTTCTGTTAGATACGCATTGCTATTTGGGTTCGCTTTGCAGCTTTCTGTTCCCTTTATCGGTATCACGGTGAACGGAAACACCAACTGGATTTCTATATTTGGCCTGACTTTGCAACCGGCGGAGTTTCTAAAGGTCGCGTTGATCATGTACATAGCCTGGTTTGTTAGCAATCGTGAAGAGGAGCTTGATGACGCGAAGCGGGTGCTATATCCGGTTCTACTTGTGGGCGCCGCCGCACTAGCACTAGTGATGATTGGTAGAGACCTTGGAACGGCCACAATCATCGCCCTCATTGTGTTTGGCACAGTGGCAATTGTGGGGGCACCGCTGAAACCCCTCGGGCAGATTTTTGTGTTGGTCGCAATAGCCGGAGTCTTTGCCGCAACCTCGAGCCCGTCGAGAATGGCAAGAATCACAGCTTGGCTAAATCCAGGTTCACCCACTTCGGAAGCTTTCAACTGGCAATACGAGCATGGCACTTGGGCTTTGGCTGCCGGTGGAATATTTGGTGTTGGCCTAGGAAATTCAAAAATGAAGTGGTCCTGGATCCCTGAAGTTGAAAACGACTTCATCTTCGCGGTCATCGGTGAAGAGCTTGGGCTCATTGGTGCCCTCGTCGTGATAGGAATCTTTGCGCTCTTGATCTCTTCGCTTATCGGCATCATGAACCGTTCGGAGTCAACCTTTAGTCGAGTAATGGTTGTTGGTGTAATTGTTTGGATTGTTTCTCAGTCCGCGGTAAACATCGCTGTTGTGCTCGGAGTTCTTCCAGTGCTTGGCGTTCCGCTACCTCTGATTTCAGCGGGTGGCTCATCGCTCATCGCCACCTTGGGTGCGATTGGACTTGTTCTTGCTATCGAGAAGGACAATCATCGAAACGGCAATAGGGTCAGACGTAGATGACGAATTATCTGCTAACTGGAGGTGGAACTGCAGGGCACGTGAATCCGCTATTGACGGTTGCCTCAGCACTCCTGGAAAGAGACGAAGCCAGCAAGGTATTCGTACTTGGCACTAGCACCGGTCTGGAGTCAAGATTGGTGCCAGAAGCAGGTTTGCAACTGCTGTTGGTCGATAAACTTCCGTTTCCTCGAAGACCAAATCTCAAGGCTTTGATCTTTCCCTTCCGTTTTTTGTCCTTGGTTCAAAAGGTAAAGAGTTATATCAGGCAACACAGCATTGACGTGGTTGTTGGCTTTGGCGGATACGTCAGCGCTCCTGCCTACCTAGCTGCAAAGCAGCTCAAGGTTCCTGTGGTGATCCACGAGGGCAACGCTCTTGCTGGGATTGCTAACAAGTTTGGAAATCGCTTTGCAGCAGCCGCAGGAAAAGCCTTTAGATCTTCCGATCTTGCCAACAGTGAGTTCGTCGGTATGCCAATTCGAGCTGCAATTACTGAACTTTCAAGAGCTAAGGACGTGCCTGCTGCCAGAAAGTTCTTTGGCCTAAAACCTGACAGCACCACACTGCTTGTTACCGGTGGCTCGCTTGGGGCAAAGAGCATCAATGAAACAATCGACAGATCAAGGGCCGTCTTGGCCGCTGCTGGAATACAGGTCTTGCACATCATCGGTGGCACGAGCGACCTAGAGGAGGTTTCCGAGCCTGAGTATCGCAGGATACGTTACGTCGATCGGATGGAGCTAGCGATTGCCGCGAGCGACTTTGCGGTATCTCGGGCCGGAGCCGCTACCGTTTCTGAGTTTTCTGCGGTTGGGTTGCCAGCTCTTTACATTCCTTACGCCGTGGGAAATGGTGAGCAGGGATTCAACATTCTTGATGTTTTGGCTGCCGGGGGAGCCATCACGATAACAGACAAGGAGTTCGACGAGCAGTATGTTCGGGCCTTTCTTATTCCGGTCATCTCTGACTCCAAGAAACTGGCTTCGATGTCGGAAGCGGCCAAACAGGCTGGCGTCCTGGATGGCACGGAGAGATTTGTAGCATTGATTGAGGAGGTTTTGTCTAGAAGATGATTAAGCCTGACTTCTCTCAACCTGTCCCGTCTGATTTTGGCAAGGTTCACTTCATCGGTATCGGTGGCTCAGGCATGAGTGGAATCGCTCGAATCCTAATTGGCATGGGGCACAAAGTTACTGGCAGCGATGTTAGAACCAGCCCGAACATTGTGGCTCTCGAAAAACTTGGCGCGAAGATTGCAATCGGACACGACGAAGCAAACCTTGCAGACGCCGACACAGTAGTTGTTACCAGCGCTCTTTGGCCAACAAACCCGGAGTACCTTCTTGCCAAGAGAAATAGCATTCCCGTCATTCACCGCTCCCAAGCGTTGGCACACCTTGCGTCTCAGAAAAGACTTGTGTCGGTAGCGGGCGCGCATGGCAAAACCACCTCAACTGGAATGATCATTACCGCATTACTTGGGTTGGGCCAGGATCCAAGCTTTGTCAACGGCGGTGTAATCAATTCACTGGGAGCAAGTGCAAGCAGTGGAAAAGGGGAGCTATTTGTCATTGAAGCAGACGAGTCCGATGGATCTTTCCTCCACTACGACACCTCCGTTGCATTGATTACAAATGTGGATCCTGATCACTTGGATCACTACGGCAGCATCGAGGCATTCCACCAAGTCTTTGCTGATTTTGCAAACAACTCCAAGGAGCTTGTGGTTATCAATGCGGATGATTTTGGCGCCAAGGAAGTGGCAAAATTGGTCACCAAGCCGATGATTACCTTTGGTGAATCTGCTGCTTCAGATATTCGAGTGAGTGGGATTGAAGAGAATGCAAAGGTTCGATTTAGCCTCACACACTTGGGGGAAACGCTCACCGCATCACTTTCGATTGCCGGACGGCACAACGCCCTAAATGCCGCTGGAGCGGTTGCGACCTTGATTGGTTTGGGTTTTGGTTTCAAGGAGTCGCTATCCGAGGTCGCAAACTTTGGCGGCACTGAGAGGCGATTTGAATTGCACGGAGAGCAGCGCGGCGTGAAGGTCTATGACGACTTCGCGCACCACCCAACAGAGGTCGCGGCTGCCCTCAATGGAGCCAGAGCGGTTGTGGGTTCTGGAAAGATTGTCACGGTTTTTCAACCGCATCTTTACTCGCGTACGAGACTGTTTGCCAAGGAGTTCGCACAAGCACTAGAGGCAAGCGATGAGGTAGTGCTATTGGACATTTATGCAGCCAGGGAAGATCCAGAGCCTGGCGTTACTGGCGAGCTGATCTTGAACGAGTCAATGCGTAAGGACAAGATTCATTATGTTCCAAATTGGTCAGAGGCTTCGGCGGTAGCTGCAAAACTTGCAAACGCCGGGGACTTCATCGTGACTATGGGTTGTGGCGACGTTTACAAGATGGTGCCTGAGATCATCGAAGCCTTGGAGAGCTAGTCCAGTCGTGGAAAGACCAAATCAAAAACGACCCGCTGCCAGCAAGGCTTCCAAAACAGGCCCGTTACTAGCCAGAGCACCGCGTAGAGTGTTGGCTCGCGACCTCGAAAACGCAATGGTCAGCAGAATGGTTTCTGCCCGCAGAGCTAGAAGGATCGCGACCACTGTGTCTATTGGTTCGGTGATTGTGCTGGGGATTCTTACAGCGGTTGCAACTTTCTCACCACTTTTGGCCATCCAGCAGGTCCAGGTTGTTGGCACTCAGCGACTAAATCCAGAAGAGGTTTCGAAAGCACTTGCCGGTCACATCGGAACCCCACTGCCGCTTCTAAACCAAGACGAAGTTGCTAAATCACTGTCTGGGTTTTCGCTCATCGAAAGTTTTTCGGCAACCGCAGTGCCTCCTAACTCTCTTCAGGTGCGAATCTCAGAACGGCAGGCTCTTTGCATTATTGAGGTTGATGGAGCATTGTGGCTCCACGATCCGGCAGGAGTTCGGATCGCTCTTGCGCAACCAACCGACTTACTACCCCGTATCTTGATTTCCGAAGAGCCAACCAGCTCTCAAGGATTTAAAGACGCGGTGGATGTTTTACTGGCTTTACCGGTTGAGCTACTGACTCAAGTTGAGGTAATTCAGGCCAATACTAAAGACGATGTTCAAATGAGCTTGCGGGGAAGCCTGGGCCAACGCATTAGCTGGGGTGATAGCTCGGACGCGGTTTTGAAGTCAACAGTTCTGCGAGCTCTGATCGCAAATAACCAAGGAGCAACTGGAGTGACTTTTGACGTGTCATCACCTAACGCTCCTGTTGTGCGCTTTGACAACTTTTAGACACGCCCAGCTCACTTACGCCAATTCAAGCCACTCTGGGCCTATTTTTTTGGCGCGGTGTATAAAAGCAGTCGTAGCTTAACCCTATACGCGAGCTTGAGGGTTTAGCTGGGCTGGTTTTTGTGGCTTGCGACACGAGGGATTTGAAGGAGCATCATGGGCTTGAACCAGAACTACCTGGCCGTAATTAAGGTCGTTGGAGTTGGAGGCGGTGGCGTCAACGCGCTTAATCGCATGATCGAGTCAGGCCTTCGCGGCGTTGAGTTCGTTGCAATCAATACGGATGCCCAGGCCCTTCTTATGAGTGAAGCCCACGTGAAGCTAGACATCGGTCGTGAACTAACTCGTGGACTCGGGGCAGGAGCTGACCCTGAGGTTGGCAAGCGCGCTGCAGAGGATCACGAAGAAGAGATTGAAGCCGCTTTGCGCGGAGCGGACATGGTTTTTGTTACCGCGGGTGAAGGCGGCGGCACCGGAACCGGTGCAGCACCAATAGTTGCCAGAGTAGCCAAGAGAGTCGGAGCCCTAACCGTCGGTGTTGTCACCAAGCCATTTGGTTTCGAAGGTAAGCGTCGTATGCAGCAGGCCGAAGTTGGTATCGAAGCTATCCGCGCCGAGGTGGACACCCTGATTGTGGTTCCAAACCAGAGACTGCTGGAGATTGCGAACAAGACCGTTTCGGTCGTTGAAGCCTTTAACACGGCAGATGATGTTTTGAGAGCCGGTGTCCAGGGCATAACCGATCTAATCACCACTCCTGGTTTGATTAACCTCGACTTCGCTGACGTGAAGTCAGTTATGCAGGGAGCGGGTTCAGCATTAATGGGAATCGGAACCGCCAAGGGTGAAGACCGAGCTGTCAGAGCTGCCGAAATGGCTGTGTCTTCTCCGCTACTTGAATCCAGCATCGACGGAGCCCACGGCGTTTTGCTGCTCGTGCAGGGGGCGTCTGATCTTGGTCTTCACGAAATTGATGAAGCAGCCAGGTTAGTTCAAGAGGCTGTATCACCTGAGGCCAACATCATTTACGGAACGACAATCGATGACACACTCGGCGATGAGGTACGCATCACCGTCATCGCTGCTGGTTTTGATGGTGGAGCTCCAAAGCCCCGAAAGATGCCAAGGACTGTATTTGCTGAAGTTACTGAGTCCAAGCCACTATCAACTCCGATTGTCACACCAGTAGAAAACAGCGTGTCTTCAGCGTCGTTTTTTGACAGCATTGAAGTGGACGAGACTCCAGCGCCAACTCCTTCGTTGGCGTCAGAGTACGAGCCAGTCTCGGAAATTGAAATTGATGACTCACCGAATCTTCCAAGGCGACCTCAAACCGCTGATGGAACTTTCGGCGATGACCTAGACATCCCCGAATTTCTAAGAGGGTAAGTGAGCGAAC
>CAEZSX010000018.1_pt1 | contig 9276 bp, 8 predicted proteins | sample 7264071 | NCBI WGS metagenome assembly CAEZSX01 (sample SAMEA6813790, study PRJEB35770) | freshwater metagenome | biome: Freshwater; feature: Freshwater reservoir; material: water | place: Czech Republic | collected 2016-08-15 | depth 0.5m m
AGGCCAGAAAAATCCGAGGGAATACCAAATCACCGAAATTGGGCTGCAAAGTTTCCGGATGCTGATAGAAGACTTCGCCATGCACGAAACGCTCTAACACAGATAAGCGAAGAACTAAATCTTCCGCTGGAGAATCTCTTGACGCCCGATATTTTGCGGCAAGTATGCTTCTCGCCGCCGGAACCAGCAACCGCGGACTCTGTCCGCTCTATGCTGCTGGAGTTCGGTGCAAGGAAATGGCAGGCTGACCTAACTGCGGAATTGATTACTGAATCAATTATTCGGCTAGACGAGCCTGATCAGAAACCACAGACTCCTCAGCAATAGCTCTAGCGTGCGGAACTCGAGCGCCAAGCACTTGGGCTACTATCTCGCGAGAAATGTCTTGTGCATTGAGGCCAACGCGATCAAGAATCTCGTCGCGCGAAGCGTGCTCCAGAAACTCATCAGGTAGTCCGATTTCACTCAAAGCGGTGTCCACCTGTGCTGCGCGCAAGTCCTGACGAACTCGAGTGCCAATTCCACCAACACGAATTCCATCCTCAATGGTGACAACCAAGCGGTGCTTGCTTGCAAGAGACACTACTGACTCTGGGACCGGAATGACCCATCGAGGATCAATAACGGTAGCTCCGATCCCTTGGTCCGCTAGCATCTTCGCAACCTGGATACCCATGTGTGCCATTGAACCGACGGTGAGGATAAGAACGTCCTTTGCTGGTGATTCGAGCAGCACATCGACGCCGTCCTCGAGCCTTCTTATCGCAGGAATCTCTTGCGAGACTGAACCCTTAGGGAAGCGAATCACTGTAGGGCCGTCAGAAATTGCAACTGCCTCATTGAGCTCTTCGATTAGGCGCTTCTCATCGCGAGGTGAGGCTATGCGAATTCCTGGAACAATTTGCAACATCGCTAGATCCCACATACCGTGATGGCTTGCGCCGTCTGGACCGGTAACCCCTGCGCGGTCAAGCACAAAAGTAACTCCTGCTTTGTGTAAGGCGACATCCATAAGAACCTGATCGAAGGCACGCCCCATAAATGTTGCATAGACGGCTACCACTGGGTGAAGTCCACCAAAGGCCATTCCAGCAGCCGAAGTTACTGCGTGCTGCTCCGCGATTCCAACGTCGAAAACTCTTTCGGGGAATTTTTTAGCGAACTTGTGAAGACCAACTGGGATGAGCATTGCGGCCGTAATGCCGATAACGTTCGGTTGCTTGTTGGCGATTTCGACCATCTCGTCTGCGAACACTCCAGTCCAGCTCTGCTTGCCAGAATCCCCGACTGCTTTTCCAGTGTCAGGATCAATCTGCCCGACAGCGTGAAATTGATCTGCCTCATCGCTAACTGCAGGCTCGTAACCTTTACCCTTTTGAGTAATCGCATGAACAATAACTGGGTTCGCATATTTCTTAGCCTGGTTAAGGGCCTCTTCCATGGCGTTCATGTCGTGGCCGTTTACAGGACCGATGTATTTCAGGTCAAGATTAGGGAAGATTCCCTTCGGGGCAAAGGTGCCAAGCAGACCCTTGGCAGCACCACGCAAGGTTGAGTAAGCCATTCGTCCTGGCATACCAAACTTATAGAAAACTTTCCGACTGAGCCTGTATAGCTTGCGGTAAATCTTCTCGGTCCTAATTCCGTTTAGATACCTGGCAAGACCTCCAATGGTTGGTGCGTACGATCTACCGTTGTCGTTAACGACAATGACTAGCTTGCGGTCATTATCATCACTGATGTTGTTGAGAGCTTCCCAGGTCATTCCCCCAGTTAGCGCACCGTCGCCGACCACAACAATTACGTAGCGGTCGTCCTGCTTGGTCAGGCGATACGCCTTTGCGATGCCATCGCCCCAAGAAATAGAAGAAGAAGCGTGTGAGCTTTCCACGATGTCGTGGACTGATTCAGATCTTTGGGGGTAGCCTGCTAGACCTTCCTTAGAGCGCAGGTTGTCAAAGTTCTTTCGACCAGTAAGCAGCTTGTGAACATAGGACTGATGTCCGGTATCGAAGATGATGCTGTCTTTTGGCGAATCAAAAACTCGGTGAATTGCGAGTGTGGTCTCCACCACACCTAGATTTGGACCCAAGTGCCCACCAGTTTTTGCAACTTTGGAAACAAGGAATTCCCGAATCTCCGAGGCGAGCTCGAGTACTTCAGTGTCCTTCAAACCCTTTAGGTCCTCAGGTCCATTGACTCTATCGAGAATGCTCATTTACTAGTCGTTCTTTCCTTAGGCAGTTACTAACGATCGAAGCACATACTGCAAGATTCCGCCGTGACGGAAATAGTCGGCCTCTCCCGGTGTGTCGATTCTAAGTGTTGCCTCAAACTCGACAACAGCCTTGCCAGGCTTTGAGTGTTCGCTTGGTTTGGCGACCACCTTTAGGGTCTTTGGGGTAACTCCTTGGTTTAGCTGCTCGACACCAGAGATGTCGAAGATTTCAGTTCCATCTAGGCCCAACGAGTCCGCCGAAGCTCCTTGCGGGAACTCTAGAGGCAAAACCCCCATGCCAATGAGGTTGCTTCGATGGATGCGCTCGAAACTCTGGGTGATGACAGCACGAACTCCTAGAAGGCTCGTTCCCTTGGCGGCCCAGTCTCTCGAAGATCCAGACCCGTATTCTTTACCGCCAAGAATAACTAGCGGAGTCTTTACAGCTTGATAGTTCTCGGAAGCATCGTAAATGAATGCCTGCTCGCCGTCGGCCGTTGTGAAATCTCGGGTGTAGCCACCTTCCACGCCATCAAGCAGTTGGTTGCGAAGCCTGATGTTTGCGAATGTGCCGCGAATCATTACCTCGTGGTTACCGCGTCTAGAGCCGTAGCTATTGAAATCAACACGAGAAACTCCATGCTCGGTTAGGTATTTACCAGCCGGCGAATCAGCCTTTATGGAACCTGCAGGGCTGATGTGGTCAGTGGTGACCGAGTCACCGAGCTTGGCAAGAACGCGAGCTCCAGCGATGTCGGTAACTGGTGTTGGCTCCATGCTCATGCCGTCGAAGTACGGTGGCTTTCTAACGTAAGTGGACTTGGCGTCCCAAGAGAACGTGTCACCGGTTGGGGTGTCGAGCGACTGCCATCTCTTGTCACCATCAAAAACTCCAGCGTACTGAGTAGTGAACATGTCTGAGTTTATAGATGAGTCAATGGTTGACTGGACCTCCTGCGGAGTTGGCCAAATGTCTGCAAGGAAAACGTCGCTACCCGATGAGTCCTTACCAAGTGAATCTTTTTCAAAATCGAAATCCATTGTTCCAGCTAGTGCATAGGCGATTACCAGAGGTGGCGAAGCGAGGTAGTTCATCTTTACGTCTGGGTTGATTCGTCCCTCAAAGTTTCTATTTCCAGACAATACAGCGGTGACTGCAAGATCGTTTTCATTAACAGCGGCAGAGATCTCTTCATCAAGAGGACCAGAGTTTCCAATACAAGTGGTGCAACCGTAGCCAACCAACTGGAAACCTAGTGCGTCTAGATCATCCGTAAGTCCTGCTTTGTCGTAGTAATCGGTCACAACTTTAGATCCTGGGGCTAACGAAGTCTTCACCCACGGCTTAGCCTTTAGACCCTTGGCAACCGCTTTTCGTGCGAGCAACCCGGCTGCCATCATCACCGAAGGGTTAGAGGTGTTGGTGCAAGAGGTTATGGACGCGATGCTGACGTAACCGTTGTCGATAGAGAAATCTTTCCCGGAAACTTTGGCGGGATTAGATGCCTTGGAAGAATAGGTAAGGATGTCCTTGGCAAAGTGGGCCTTTGACTTTGACAACTCAATGCGATCTTGAGGACGCTTTGGCCCAGCAATCGAAGGTACAACTGTGGCTAAATCGAGTTCTAGGTATTCGCTATAGCGTGGTTCGATTGACGGATCGTGCCACAAACCCTGTGCCTTGCTGTATTGCTCAACTAGATCGATTTCACTTGGCTTTCTTCCCGTGAAGCGAAGGTAATCCAAGGTAACTTCGTCGATTGGGAAAATAGCAACGGTTGAGCCAAACTCAGGGCTCATGTTTCCGATTGTCGCTCTATTGGCTAGTGGCACAGATGCGACTCCGGCTCCATAGAACTCAACAAACTTTCCAACCACACCGTGGTCGCGAAGCTTTTGGGTAATTGTCAAAACCACATCGGTAGCTGTTGCACCCATTGGAATCTGCCCGGTTAGCTTGAAACCAACGACCTTGGGAATAAGCATTGAAACTGGCTGGCCGAGCATTGCGGCTTCCGCTTCAATCCCACCAACGCCCCAGCCCAAAACACCAAGACCATTAACCATGGTGGTGTGCGAGTCGGTGCCAACACAAGAGTCAGGGTAGGCAAGCATTACGCCGTTTACGCTCCTGGTCATCACCGTTCGGGCTAGGTATTCGATGTTGACCTGATGAACAATTCCAGTGCCTGGCGGAACAACCTTGAAGTCATCAAACGCCATTTGACCCCAGCGCAGGAACTGGTAACGCTCTGCGTTTCTTTGGTATTCAAATTCAACGTTTTTTTCAAAAGCGTCCGCTGAGCCCGCAACATCTATAACAACCGAGTGGTCAATAACTAACTCCGCAGGTGCCAGTGGGTTGATTTTCTTTGGGTCTCCGCCAAGCTCAACCATGGCCTCGCGCATAGTTGCGAGGTCAACAACACAAGGAACTCCAGTGAAGTCCTGCATGATCACGCGAGCAGGAGTGAACTGGATCTCGGTGTCTGGTTCTGCTTTGGGGTCCCAATCAATGATTGATTGAATGTGTGCCGCGGTCACGTTGGCGCCGTCTTCAGTTCGAACCAGGTTTTCCAACAAGATCTTCAGGCTGTATGGCAGGGTCTTAGCATCCAGTTTGCTGATATCGAAGATTCGGAATGAATCGCTTCCAACTTTTAGCTCGCGACCTAAACCAAAACTGTCAATCTTTGACATCTATAACTCCTACATTTTTGAGCAGATCTGCTCCAGCTATCAAATTTACCACTTACCTGGCCCGTAGCACTGTGGCTCGAAGGATGAGCCAGCTAGCCAGTATCACCAAGGCATAAAGAGGTGGCCCCATTGCCACTCGTGCAGTTGCAAGCAAGGCAGCGTTATCGGCCAAATACAAGGGCACCTGAACAGCTAGCCGAAGGCTGAAAAAAGCAACCCACATTCCCGTAATCAGTGAATAGACAGTTAGCTTTTTGCGGTCTTTTCTCCAAGTTGTGCTGTTGCCTCTCAAAATCTCAACCAGGACCCCAATTAATGGCCAGCGAACCAGAATTGAAATCAAAAGAACGAAGCCATAAACAGCATTGGTAATGAATCCAGGGACAAAGTAGTCAACAGCTTCTCCCCCGTCTCGAAGGGCTAGCCAAGCGGCGAACCCAACCGCAAAAGCACCGATAAGGGCGCTGCTTGCCGATTTGCGGGTAATGAGTCGATAAAGGATAAACAGTGCTGATGTTCCGCCGGCCAAGCTAACTGCAATTATTGCTTGGCCAGTGAGCGCGAAGCTAGTTCCAAAAACAACGCTTGGGATAATGGTCTCGGCAATTCCTAGTTTTCCACCCATGCCTTCAAGCATGGATTTTCCGTCGAGACTTATTTTTCCTTCGTTAGAACTAACCCCAAGTTTCTTCGCAGCCGAGGCTCGAAGCTCTTCGTCTTTCATCAGCTAACGCTCTTTTGAGCACCCGCTGGTGCAACAAGCTCTAGCAGCTCTTTGGGTGGCATGGGTGAATTTCCTCTAACAACCGCAACAGATCTAAAGATGTCAATCATGTGAGACATGGAAAGTGTGTCACCAAGAGCCAAGCCAGTAATCACTCCTCGTAAGAACCACTTTGGGCCGTCAACACCAATGAACTTTGCGACGCGGAATCCGCCGCCGGCATTGGGTATCTGAGCATTTAGCTCTGGACCGAGAGGGCCAATAACGCTTTCGGTTTTACCGTTTTGGGCAACTATGGACTGCTCAAGGGCTAGACGAATTTCATGCCACACGCCTTCGGTTGCTGGAGCGCTGAAGGCTTGCAGTTGTAAAGTGGAGCCCCTGTACTCAACGGTTAGGGCCACCACCTTGCTCGTTTGCTCTTCAACCTCCAATTTGTAAACAACGTCATCACGCATCGGTAGTTGAATTGCCCCAAAATCGATGCTCGGCCTGACCTGGATTAGCTCCGTGATGTCAAATGGCCCAGCATTTAGTCGATCGATTGGACCGGACTTGGTATTTCCGTAGTTATCCATTTACTTTGTTCCGGTCGATCCGAAGCCCGCTTGACCGCGATCGCTATCTGGCAGCTTGGCAACAGAAATGAAATCTGCCCGCTCCACGCTCTGGATAAGCAACTGTGCGATTCGATCCCCAACCTCTACCTCGAACGCTTTGGCAGAAGAGTTGTAAAGGGTAACCATAATCTCGCCACGGTATCCGGAGTCAATTGTGCCTGGTGAGTTCAAAACGGTAATGCCGTGTTTTAGAGCAAGGCCTGAACGAGGGTGCACAAGGCCCACAAATCCTTGAGGTAGCGCTATCGAAACGCCAGTTGGAACGAGTTCGCGCTCCCCTGGTGCAATTTGAACCTTCTTCGTCGATTTCAAATCCGCTCCAGCATCGCCAGCTTTGGCGTAGCTTGGTTCAAACCCTGGCGCCGCACTGATTAAAACAGGTAGTTGAGTCATAGATTCCCAGCGTAATCTATTGAGTGTGAGTGAACCAGGAAAGCCTGAATTGAGCACATATCAGGAGCGTGTGACCCCGAACTTGGGCACGTTTGCGGCCGTTTTTGTGCTGCTGCCATCAACGGTCATCATTTCAGAGCCCTTTGACATCCGAGTGGGAATTGTTGTTGGAATTACTGCAGTGTTGGCGATCTGGGGTTTTCTAGTTGTTAGAGCCCCGCAGATTCGAGTGACCCAAGGCAAGCTATCGGCTGGAAGAGCCTCGATTCCAATCGAATTGATTGGAATCCCAATTGCCATAAGTAAAGAGGAGATATTTGCTGAGCGCGGTCCAAAGCTGGACCCGGCCGCTTTCAAGGTGTTTCAAGGCTCTGTAAAAACCGCAATAAAGATTCCAATTGCCGACCCCGAAGACCCAACACCCTACTGGCTGGTTTCGACTAGGAACCCCGCAAAGCTGGTTGAGATTCTGAAAAACTCTTAGGAGTCACACTCGGAGCAGATTGGACCATTCTTGGTCTTTCTTGCGACCAACGACCGGTGCTTGACAATGAAACAATTTGAGCAGGTGAACTCATCGTCTTGTGGTGGTAACACCACTACCTCAAGATCCTCGGACACCACATCAGGTATTGAAAAGGAGTCGCCGGCATCAATATCTTCAGTGTCTGAAGCAGCCTTGGCAGGACCGCGCTCTTTAATCGCTTCGAGGGACTCGGTGTCGTCGTCAGCTTTTCTAGGAGCGTCGTAATCGGTAGCCATGGTGGCCCTTTCTTTCGTTCTTTAGGCGCTAGTAGTGTCTAACAAATACCCCCCAATAGCAAACTGACACAGCGTGAATTTCCTTGGAATTTGCCGTGTTTTTGCGCTCAGTGCGGAGCCTTGCTGGCAAACTCATACTCAGGAGAGAAATCATTCATGAAAGACATCAGGTTCTTGGGCTCGGACGGCGACTTCCTATTGCTGGAGGACTCCGATGGCCAAAGGTTCCGCCTTTTGCTAGATGAATCCATAAGGAGAGCCATCAAGAATGAAGCTCCTCAAATGCTCGACCAGCCCAAACTCACCCCAAGGGAAATCCAAGAAGAGATCCGCGTGGGCCGAAGCATCGAGGAAATAGTCCAGGCCAGCGGTGCTGCGGTCGACTACGTGATGAAATTTGCCCAGCCTGTTCTAGATGAATTGAATCACGCGGTCCTGAACGCGCTCACGGTCAGACTCGAGGTGCCGGGCGACCGGTTCACGAATCCAACCACCCGCGAATTCGGAGAGATTATCAAAGCCCGTTTGGCCGCCAGCGGTGCCGGGATCGAAAAGTGGTCGGCCATGAAAGCGCCGGAGCACGGCTTTTACATCTACTGCGAATTTGAGCTCGACGGCAACCACAAAAAAGCCACATGGCTTTACGATCCCAAGCGCCTAGCACTAATTCCAGAAAACGAAACGGCAATATCGCTATCATCAGGCGATCGAATTGCAGTGCCTGCGCCAAGGCTTCGTCCTGTGCAAACTGCTGCATCTGAATTCACCCCAGCTCTGGCCGATACGGTTGAGATTGTTCGCGAACAACCGTTGATATCTCCTTCGCCAGTTGACGCTCCCTCGAGTTCACCGCTATCTGATACCGCAGACCTTTTAGAAGCACTTCGTAAAAAACGCAACGAACGTGAGCTGAGCGAAGAACAAGTAGACATTCCACAAACCGACTTCCTATCCGTGGTGCCGGACATCCAGGAGCCAGATGATGATGTTGAGGTTATCGATTCTCAGCAGCAACCAGCAGCTTCGCCCGAGACCACACCAGCTCCGAAAAAGGGAAGAGCTTCGATCCCGAGCTGGGATGAAATTGTATTTGGCACAAAAACCGAAGACTAAAAAATTATGAGTGGGACTTCCCACTCAGCCTGAGTCATTCCACCGTGCTGACCAATCATCAGAAGTGATCTGGCTTTGGCAAAACCTCGATGGTAAGCCACGCGGTCGGAGCTAGGAAGCAGCACTAGATCTGGTGCCACGAGCTGGGCCTGACTTGAGAGTTTTTCTAACCATCCCGCCTCTACTAGTTCCGGAACTGTTACAACACCGCAGAAGCTTCCAATGGCTGCGGAAATATCTTCACGCTTTGCAAGGAGGTTTGTGCCAAGGGGAAAGTACAGAAATGAAACTCGCGGGTCCCCACCAATTTGCTCGAGATCGTCAAAGCATTCGAATTCATCGAGATAGATATGTCTCTCAATTGGCACATCAATAATCCCGTGATCTGCGGTAAGAATTACTCCTGCACTCGAAGGAATAGCTTTGCTGAATTTTGTTAGCTCGGAATCAAGCTCTTCAAGGGCGTTTAGCCAGTAGCTAGAGCTAGAGCCATAGCGGTGGGCCAGCTGATCTAGTTCAGGAAAGTATAGGTAGGTCAAGCTGTTTGGAACGGCTAAGGCCCGGAGAGCCTCTTTGAACCGGTCCTCAAAACTAGAGGCAGCGATGTACTTCGCATTCGGCATGGTTGCCATTGTGAAACCTGAACGGTCGTATTCTGCCGGCCCGACGGTAGAAACCGTTACACCTTCGCCGACTGCAACCTCTGAGATAGTTTCTAGATCTTGATAATTTCGTGGGTCCAAATC
>CAEZSX010000019.1_pt1 | contig 8977 bp, 10 predicted proteins | sample 7264071 | NCBI WGS metagenome assembly CAEZSX01 (sample SAMEA6813790, study PRJEB35770) | freshwater metagenome | biome: Freshwater; feature: Freshwater reservoir; material: water | place: Czech Republic | collected 2016-08-15 | depth 0.5m m
ACGACGATGATTCTCTTACCTTTGATAACTTCCCTCAGTGGATTCAACTTGAGACGAATACCCAGTTGACGAATTGTCTGGCTTGGCTCAATAAAGGTTCGGCCAACATAGGCGTTTTTTACAAGTCCGTGACCATATGGAATTCCAGATTCCTGGCTATATCCAATTGCTGCTGGTGTTCCGGACTCTGGAGTTGGAATAACCAGATCTGCCTCCACTGGATATTCTTTGGCTAAAGTTCTACCCATCTCAACTCTGGCGTCGTAGACATTTCTGCCATTTATTGAAGTGTCTGGCCTTGCAAGGTAGACATACTCAAAAACGCAACCTGCTCTTTTGGTCTTTGCGAAGTGCTTGGCACGTAAACCGTTTTCGTCGATTGCAATTAGTTCGCCTGGTTCAACCTCGCGAACGAATGATGCACCGACTATGTCTAGCGCTGCGGTTTCAGAAGCAACAACCCAGCCGCGCTTGAGTCTTCCAAGAACCAGCGGCCTGACTCCTTGTGGATCTCTGGCCGCGTAGAGAGTCTGCTCATCCATGAACACCAGCGAGAATGCTCCCTTTACTTTAGGAAGCAATTCCAAAGCGGTGTTCTCAAGTGAGTTGTCTGGGTTACCAGCAAGCAGGGCGGTCAAAACTGCGGTGTCGGTGGTGTTACCGCCCGTGATTTCGTTGTCGGATTGTTCTGGATAATTTGCCCGCAGGATTTCTAGAAGCTCTGCAGTGTTAGTGAGGTTTCCGTTGTGTCCAAGTGCAACAGTGCCTGAAGCGGTTTTACCAAGAGTTGGTTGAGCGTTACGCCAAGATGAAGAACCGGTTGTTGAGTATCTGGTGTGTCCGATAGCTACGTGACCAACCAGAGACTCGAGTGCGGACTCTGAGAAAACTTGTGAAACAAGGCCCATGTCTTTGTAGACGAGAAGTTTTTTTCCGTCTGAAGTTGCAATTCCCGCGGACTCCTGTCCGCGGTGCTGTAAAGCGTAAAGACCGAAGTAAGTAAGTTTAGAAACTTCTTCACCTGGAGCCCAAACACCAAAGACACCGCACTGGTCCTGCGGACCTTTTTCTCCAGGAAGCAGATCATGATTTAGTCTGCCGTCGCCGCGAATCACTCGTTCACCTTTGTGGCCATTACCTTCTTACCGCGTGATCTGTAGATTGCGTCAAACACTAAGGCCAGAATGATTCCTGTTCCTCCACCCGCTATTCCGCCAAAGACAATAAGTAGTCCAACTACTCCCGGAGAGCTAAGCCCCAAAACAAGAGCACTGACGATACCCAAAACAAAACCGGTGAGAGCAAAGTGCAGATACTTTGGAGCACGGCGAATATTTACCTCTGCGGCTGAAACGATGGGGGTTTGGCTCACGCTTCAAATATAGGGAACAAATCAGCAAGGTCTGACCTATTACCCGAGGCGGTGAGCAAGCCTTTGCTAATTAGCTCCTCAAAGCTCTCAGTCCCTAGAGCTAGCGACAACCAAGCCTCTGGACCCAGTTCAACGACATTGGATGGAGTGCCGCGGGTGTGCGTTGGTCCAGCTACGCACTGCACTGCTCCAAGGGGTGGAACCCTTAGCTCCACCGCTGCTCCTGGGTTTCTGGTTCCGAGCTCCTCGAGAAGGAACCTAACAGCGGTTGCTAGCTCTTGGCTCGTTGCCGATCCAGCTTGATAGCTAGCAATAGCTGCTTGACCATCTGTCAAGGAGATTTTTCTTCTGAGCACAGCTACAGCCTACAAACCCTCAAATGCCGCTTTGTTCAGGCTAACTAAACTAAGGAAGGTGAGGATTCTGATTTTAGGTCAAGGTGCCAGAGAGCACGCGATTGTGAAATCCCTAATCAGAACTGGAACAAACCCAAAAGATATCCTGGTGGCTCCTGGAAACAAAGGGATTGCCCTTGAGGTCGAGTGTGAAGCAAACATCGACATCACTGATCGCCTCGCTGTAGACAAACTTGCCCTCGAACAGGGAATCGAGCTTGCCATCATAGGGCCAGAAGCACCACTTGTTGCTGGCGTATCAGACTCATTGCGAGCTCAAGGCGTAGCGGTTTTTGGTCCAAGCCAAGTTGCGGCTCAACTTGAAGGAAGTAAATCCTTTGCAAAACAGGTGATGTCCGCAGCAGGAGTTCCAACCGGAATGGCGCGTCAATGCAAAACCATCGAAGAGGTTGAACAAGCTATGGAAGACTTTGGTGCTCCGTTTGTTATCAAGGCCGATGGTTTAGCTGCCGGTAAGGGTGTAATCGTCACAGACGATTCAAAAGCTGCCTTAGAACATGCGGCTGAGTATTTGCACATGGGCATCTTGGTGGAAGAGTTTCTTGCCGGTCAAGAAGTAAGTTTGTTCTTTCTCTCCGATGGCAAATCGGTGATGCCGCTAACCCCAGCTCAGGATTTCAAAAGAGCCTTCGATAATGATCTAGGGCCAAACACCGGAGGCATGGGTGCATACAGTCCTCTACCGTGGCTTCCGGAAAACTTCATCCAAGAAGTTGAAGACACTGTTGCCCTGCCGACAATCAATGAACTCACCAGACTTGGTGCACCCTTTGTTGGACTCTTGTATTGCGGACTTATCGTTACCGACAGAGGAATAAGAGTGATCGAGTTCAATGCAAGGTTCGGTGATCCCGAAACTCAAGTTGTGCTGCAAAGGCTTATCACCCCACTGGAGTCCTTGCTCTATAAGGCAGCTACTGGACATCTGGAAAATGCCTCAGATGCCCAGTTCACCCAGGATGTTGCGGTAACAGTTGTGCTAGCGAGTGAAGGTTACCCAGCTAGCCAGGCACCGCTTCGTGAGGTCAAAGGCGTCAAGAAAGCAGAGCGGGTATCAGGCGTTGAGGTTTGTTACGGATCAGGTGTTGGAAGAGTGCTCTCTGTTGTCGCAACTGGAAAGACATTCAAGAAAGCCCGCAAGCGCGCCTACAAAGCAATCTCGAAAATAACACTCGATGGTTCACACTACAGAACTGACATAGCAGCCAAGGTTGCTGAGTAAGTTGTCGGAGAAGTTATCTGGCTGGAAACATTTTTACAGCGGCAAAGTAAGAGATCTTTACGAATCGGAAGATTCATCACAGTCAGATCTGGTTTTGATTGTTGCGTCTGATCGCATCAGTGCTTTTGATAACATCCTGTCTCCAGCGATACCTGGTAAAGGTGAAAACCTCACTTCCATCACAAACTTTTGGTTTGAAAAGCTAAGCGTTCCAAATCATCGAGTGCAATCGGTCTCTGCTCCAAGTGAAGTAAAAGAGAGAGCAACGGTTGCAAAAAAACTAGAGATGTATCCAGTGGAGTGTGTGGTTCGCGGTTACATCGCAGGCTCAGGATACAAAGAGTATTTAGCAACTGGAGAAATATGCGGTATCAAGTTGCCTCAGGGTCTAAAGGACGGCGACAAGCTACCAGAGCCAATCTTTACTCCGGCTTTCAAGGCAGAAGTTGGTGAGCACGATCAAAACATCGACTTTGAGAAAGTCATTGAACTCGTGGGGGAAGAGATAGCCCAGAAACTGCGTGCGACTTCAATTGAGATTTTCAACCAAGCCAGCGCAATTGCATTGCAAGCGGGATTAGTTCTTGCTGACACCAAGTTTGAATTCGGTAAAGATCCAAAGGGCGAGGCAATTGTTCTTGCCGATGAGGTGCTTACCCCTGACTCCAGTAGGTATTGGGATAGGGCTGCCTACGAGCTAGGCAGCACTGTAGAAAGCTTTGACAAGCAGATCGTTAGGAACTGGTTGCTACAAAGCTGGGACCCGGAGGGGTCTAACCCGCCTACGATTTTGAGTCCAGAGTTGGTTGAGAAGGTAAGTTCGCGTTACGCGGAGTTGCGTAAAAAGCTAACCGACACAAACCAGTAAACTCAAGGTATTCCCAAGTTGTTTTAGCCACCATAGGGGGCCACTAGTTGCCGAAAATTGTCGTTCAGGTGATGCCAAAGCAAGACCTACTAGATCCTCAGGGAAAGGCCGTTGCCAAAGCCCTAGAGCGTTCTGGTCACAAGGCAATCAAGGCAGTTCGCATCGGTAAACGTATTGAATTGCACTACCCCTCGACCCCAACTGCATCTCAATTAGCTGAGGCTCAGAAAATCGCAGAGAGTTTTCTAACCAACGGAGTAATCGAAGACGTGGTCTCGGTGACTGTGGAGCAAGACTAAGCAATGAAAATCGGCGTCGTCACTTTTCCTGGATCCTTAGACGACCGTGATGCCGCAAGAGCAATCAGGCTCGCAGGCGCAGAGCCGGTTGCTTTATGGCACGCAGACTCTGGAATCAAAAAAGTAGACGCCGTTGTTCTACCTGGTGGCTTTAGCTACGGAGACTACCTTCGTTGCGGGGCTATCGCTGCCCAAGCACCCGTAATGCAGACCATCATGAAACAAGCCGCAGGGGGTCTACCTGTCTTGGGTATCTGCAACGGTTTTCAGATCCTGGTCGAGTCTCACTTGCTACCAGGTGGGTTAATTCGAAATGAAAAGCAACACTTTGTTTGTAGAGATCAAAAGCTGCGGGTAGAAAATGTTGACAGCGCCTGGACTAACGCCTTCCAAAAAGGCGATGAGATAACCATCCCGCTAAAAAACGGTGAGGGTGGTTACATCGCAACCAAAGAGACTTTGAAGATGCTCGAAGGTGAAGGTCTAGTCACCTTTAGATACCTAGAGGTGAACCCAAATGGGTCTATGAATGACATCGCGGGGCTCAGAAATGAACGAGGAAATGTTGTTGGTCTAATGCCTCACCCAGAGCATGCAGTTGAGCCTGGCTTTGGCCCAGATTCACCAGTAGCTATGCGCTCGGGTATCGATGGTCTCAAGATCTTCCAATCAGTTTTGAATTCGGTTGTTAACGCATGATCATCGACACGACAAAGCAAGCAAAGGATGATCCAGACAAGCAACAACCCTGGTCAGAACTTGGTCTAAAAAAAGATGAGTATGAGAGCATTCGCGAGATTTTAGGTCGTCGCCCAACCAGTGCCGAGTTAGCAATGTATTCGGTTATGTGGAGCGAACACTGTAGTTACAAATCGTCCAAAATTTATCTTCGCCAGTTTGGTGAAAAGGTCACCCCGGAAATGAAGAAGCACCTTTTGGTTGGCATGGGTGAGAACGCTGGAGTAGTGGACATCGGCGAAGGTCTAGCCGTTACTTTCAAAGTGGAAAGCCACAACCACCCAAGTTATATCGAACCCTTCCAAGGTGCAGCCACCGGTATTGGTGGAATTGTTCGCGACATTTTGACTATGGGTGCAAGGCCAATTGCAGTTATGGATCAACTGCGATTTGGTGCACCTGAGAATGCCGACACAGCAAGAGTCGTGCACGGCGTAGTGGATGGAATCTCTTTTTATGGAAACTGCCTAGGTCTTCCAAACATTGGTGGCGAGACTGTCTTTGACAAGGTTTACCAAGGAAACCCGCTAGTGAACGCTCTAAGCATCGGAGCTTTAAAGCACGAGGATCTGAAACTTGCTAAAGCTGAGAATCCTGGGGATTTAGTGATCTTGTTTGGAGCTAGAACCGGTGCTGATGGAATCGGTGGGGTTTCTGTTCTAGCGAGCGAAACTTTTGATTCAACTGGTCCAAGCAGAAGGCCAGCTGTTCAAGTTGGCGACCCTTTCGCCGAGAAAGTGTTGATTGAATGCTGCCTTGAATTATTTGCAGCAGGAGTTGTTGCGGGTATTCAAGACTTGGGTGGCGCCGGTCTATCTTGCGCTACTAGCGAGCTAGCTTCCAATGGTGGACGCGGCATGAAAGTTCAGCTCAAGAATGTTTTGCTTCGCGATGAGTCACTAACTCCAGAAGAGATTCTCATGAGCGAATCTCAAGAACGCATGATGGCCATTGTTCCCAAGAAGCACCTGAAGAGCTTTAAGAAGATTGTTGACCGCTACGAAGTTGAATACTCAGTGCTTGGCAAGGTAATCAAGCAGGACCGACTGCACATCAATTGGGGTAAAGAGGAAATCGTAAATGTTCCTCCCCGCACCGTGGCCCACGATGGTCCGGTCTATGAAAGACCTGTCAAGAAGCCAACTTCGCAAAAGCCGCTAAACGAAGACACTGGTGAATCTCGGAAGCTTGCTAGAGCAAACGGAAACTCTTCTGATCTAGCAAGCCAGTTCATACAAATTGTCTCTAGCCCCAACCAGGCAGATAAGTCCTGGGTCACAGGCCAGTACGACAGGTATGTGGGGGGAAACACCGCACTGGCTTATCCAGACGGTGCCGGAATGATCCGAGTCTCAGAAACTACCGGCCTTGGTGTTGCAATCTCCACTGACGCTAACGGTCGCTACTGCCAGCTCGATCCATACGAGGGTGCCAAGTTAGCTTTGGCTGAGGCTTACCGAAACGTTGCAACAAGTGGTGCGGTTCCAATTGCAGTTACCAATTGCTTGAACTTCGGCTCGCCTGAGAACTCAGGAGTGATGTGGCAATTCAAGCAGGCAACTACTGGATTGGCTGATGGTTGCCTAGAACTTGGGATTCCTGTTACCGGTGGAAACGTAAGTTTCTATAACCAAACCGGAGATGTCGCAATTTTCCCAACCCCTGTTGTTGGAGTTCTTGGCGTTATTGACGATGTTGCCAGAAGAGTGCCATCTGGTTGGCAAGACGATGGAAATAACCTTTACCTTCTAGGTATCACAAAAGATGAGCTTGATGGTTCAGTTTGGTCTGACGTAATTCATTCCCACCTTGGTGGTCGTCCTCCAAAAGTTGATTTGGCTTACGAGAAGAAACTAGCTGAGTTACTGCACGGCGCGAGCTTACAAGGATTGATTGCTTCGGCAATGGACTTATCCGAGGGTGGACTTGCTCAAGCGCTAACTGAATCTGTTCTTCGATTCAACATGGGAGCAAGGATATGGATCACCGAGATTTGCGAGCGAGACGGCGTTGATAGAACTTCTGCTTTGTTCTCGGAGTCAACTGGACGAGTTCTAGTGAGTGTTGGCCGCGAAGATGACGTCAAGTTCGTTGGTTTGTGTGAAGCAAGGGGTATACCGGTTCTTCGAATCGGTGTTACTGACGACACTGACGAACTTGCTATCCAAGACTTGGCTACTTGGAAGCTCAACGACCTCCGCACCCCTTGGGCAAGCGCTCTGCCTGACTTGTTTGGCTAAGCTGAACTAATGAACGAAACAAAAGATCAAACTGCCCTTCGCATGGTCCTTAGATTTGGATCGATGGTATTTGGCGCTAGCGCCATCTTCCTGCTAGCCCTGCCAGTGGTGTTCCTAGAACTTCTTGGGCTAGAGGCTTCGCTAGATCAGCAATGGTCGATGCGAATGATTGCTATCACTTTGGTTGCCCTAACCGGAAACATGGTCGTGGTCAGTATGTATGCAAATGACCGTGGAGTTAGATTTGCCAGCACCGTGATGCAGCTATCTGCTTTTGGACTCGGTGTGATCACGCTGTTGATTCCAGCCGAGCTAACCTGGTTCACGATTTTGTATGCCGCTATTGGTTTTGTGTTCTCTGCGATGTACACATTCTTTTTGTTCCGCCGAGGCTAAATGCCGGAAATATCTTTAGCGTTTGGCTCAAACTCAATAGCAACTGTTTCAACCATTGGTGCTGCTCTATTAGAGCTCTCGATTGATTCCAAACAGCTGATAACAAGACCCAGAGACCCGCTAAAGATTTTTGCAGGTTCGGTTTTAGCACCCTGGCAAAACAGATTGGCTAAAGGAAAGTGGGTTGATTCTGATGGCCAAGTTCGATCACTGCCAATCAATGAATCGGATCTCAATAATGCTTTGCACGGCATGGTATTCGAAGCTGACTTCTCTATTCGCGAGCAAACCGCAAACAAAGTTACCCTAGGGACTTTGCTAGCCGGTCAAACCGGCTACCCATACAGCCTTGATATTGAAGTTACCTACGAGCTGAAAGAGCACGGTCTATGGTGCGGCTTTGCTGTCACAAACAATTCCAAAACGGCTGCCCCGCTTGCAGTTGGGTTCCATCCGTACTTTTCGATAGGGAACGCAGGAGACGCTTCTCTCCTAATTCCTGCAGCAAGTTACTACACCCAAGATGCCAACAAAATTCCCGTTTCTAAACATTCAGTTGATGGAACAGCCTTTGACTTCAGGTCTGAAAAGTCTTTAGCGGATGCGAAGCTCGATGACTACTTCACAGATCTAGTTGCCACTGACGATGACTTTATTTCGAGGCTAGAAACACCCGACTGGACTCTTGAACTTAGGCAGAGCGCAGAGTTGTCTCACCTGGTTGTATACCTAACGCATGAATACGAATCCGATGGTGGAAGAGTTTCTGCAATTGCTCTAGAACCCGCAACAGCGCCCGCGAATGCGCTAAACAGTAAAGAAGATCTTGCTTATATCGAGCCAGCTGAAACTTTCGTTGGAAGCTGGAGCGTTAGGTTAGCCGCCGAGTAATTCCTGAGGGTTCGGGAACTCTATGTTTACTCCCACCAGAGCACACCTGATTGCTATTTCAGAAGCTGCTGCGGCTACCTCTGTTGCGCTGATTGGGTCAACCAACAAAGCGTCGCTGACTCTTTGAATATTCGGCTGGAAACCTTCCGGAGCAACTGACAGAACTTCCGATGTAATCGAGCCAGAAAGAGCAACTGCGTCAAAACCGCCGCTAGGCAATGTTTCTAACTTCGACGACAAAACTGTGCTCATAGCTTCGCAGGCTGGGGCGTCAGCTTGGTCTGGAAGGCTGAGGCTGGAACAGCCGGTAAGAAGCAGGGTGCCTGCGGTGATTACAGCTAGTTTTCTAAGCAGCATTTTGTTCCTTTTCGGGTAGTAGCCCTGAAATCAACAAGGGTAATTCCAGGTAGTCGGCGTATCGTTCCAGTGCAGGTTCCTTCCAGGAATACCGTCTTGCAACAAGTGCAAGACATCCCCAGAAGTAGACGTTTATTAGGTCTATAGAGAGATTACTTATTGATTCATCGGGAAATGC
>CAEZSX010000020.1_pt1 | contig 8807 bp, 4 predicted proteins | sample 7264071 | NCBI WGS metagenome assembly CAEZSX01 (sample SAMEA6813790, study PRJEB35770) | freshwater metagenome | biome: Freshwater; feature: Freshwater reservoir; material: water | place: Czech Republic | collected 2016-08-15 | depth 0.5m m
ATTCAAATTCAACCCCCATATCAAGATCTCTAACCAAATGATTTAGTCGACGATTGCGAAGAGCCAAAGCACTGTGTTCCCTGAGTGACTCCCCCACTTTCCCCGGAATGTCCTCCGAGTTCTGCAGAACACCTTCTAGATTGCCGTGCTGCTGGAGCCACTTGGCCGCAGTTTTCGGTCCGACCCCTGGGATTCCAGGTAGGTTATCGGATGTTTCTCCAACCAGTGCTGCCAGGTCCGGATACTGCTTTGCATGAATACCGTATCGCTCCACAACTGCGGCATCATCCATTCGTGCGAGGTTCATAACACCCTTGACCGGATAAAGAATCGTTGTGTCATCGCTTATCAGCTGGAAAGTGTCCCTATCTCCTGACACAACTAAAACTCGGTAGCCAGCGGCGCTAGCCTGATCGGCCAATGAGGCAAGAATGTCATCAGCCTCATAGTCCTTCTTAGTCAAGGTAGTGATGTTCATGCTCTTCATTGCATCTTCTAGGAGCTCGGTTTGACCAAAAAACTCCGGTGGAGTCTCACCACGGTTTCCTTTGTATTCGGGATACTCACTAGCTCGAAACGAAGGTCCGGAGATGTCGAAGGCAACCGCCAGGTGAGTTGGCTTCTCCCCCTCTAGCAAATTCAGCAACATAGAGATGAATCCATGGACCGCGTTTGTGTGCTGCCCTGCGGGAGTCTTGAAGTTGGAAGGATTAAGAGCGTAGAAGGCTCGGAAAGCCAGGGAATGACCGTCAATAAGCATCAAGGTAGGCTTATTACTCATGACTGCAAGCCTACTTTGCTTGTAGGGGAAACTATTGAGAGGTGCGTTGCATGTCAGGGCAAGAACCAGTTCTTAGCGATATTGCTAAACAGGTCGCAGCTCAAAGAGGCGTGGGTGCCTTGGCAGAGAAGATGGGTATTGAAATTCTCGAGTTGAGTGCGGAACGCGCCGTTGCCACAATGCCAGTAGCAGGAAACACTCAACCAATTGGTCTTCTTCATGGCGGCGCTTACTTGGTTCTTGGTGAAACTCTTGGGTCCTTCGCTGCTAATGTTTGGGCACACCCTAGTGGCTACGCTGTTGGCATCGAAATCTCAGCATCACACTCAAAGTCTGCGACAAAAGGAGTAGTCACCGGAACCGCAACAGCGATCTCGCTCGGTAAAACCCTCACCGTTCATGAGATTGTTGTTACAAATGAATCGGGAGAACGCCTCTCAACTGTTCGGATAACAAACCTAATTAGGCAATCTACTTCTCAAGCTGCTCAAGAATAGTTCGAGCTACGTCGGCCATACCTATCCGTCTGTCCATGGCAGCTTTCTGTATCCACCTGAACGCGTCTGGTTCAGACAAACCCATCTGAACCCCAAGCACTCCCTTCGCACGTTCAACGAGTTTTCTCGTCTCTAGGCGTTCAGTTAGGTCTGAAACTTCTGCCTCCAGTTGCGTAAGTTGCTGATGCCTAGACAGGGCAACCTCAATTGCAGGCAAGAGATCCTCGGGGGAAAATGGTTTTACCAGAAAGGCCATTGCGCCTACTTCAGAAGCACGTGATACCAACTCCTGCTGATTGAAAGCAGTAAGGAAAACAACAGGAATGCGAAGTTTGGCAATCTGCTCTGCCGCTGATAGTCCATCCATGTCCGGCATCTTGATGTCCATAACCATCAGATCAGGTAAGAGCTGCTTGGCTAGCTCTATTGCCTTTAGGCCATCGCCAGCTTCGCCAACAACATCGAAACCCTGGCTTCTGAGGGTTTCGACAATGTCCATCCTTATCAGAGATTCATCTTCGGCAACCACAATTCGACGCTTACTGATCTGTTCCATGTCGCTTACTTTATGCCACTTTCAGGCACTAGCGGGAAAGCAAATCGGTTAGAGTTGGACACGTGGTACTGCCGGAATGGCGGAACGGCAGACGCGGAGCACTCAAAATGCTTTGTTCGAAAGGACGTGTGGGTTCGAATCCCACTTCCGGCACCACGAATATTTAGCTCTCAGCCCCAGTTCCCACTTTGTGGACGCGCAAGGTGTTGGTTGACCCAGACACCCCTGGCGGCGTTCCGGCGACGACAACAACCTCATCGCCTAACTTGCACATCCCCTGTTCTAGAACTGACTTGTCTACCTGCTCAAACATGGCATCAGTGTGCTGCACCTTCGGAACGATGTAGGTCTGTGATCCCCAAACTAACGAAAGCTCTCTTGCGGTCTGAACATTCGGTGTGAAGGACAAAACTGGGACCGCCGAGCGAAGTCTTGCGATTCTCCTGAGTGAGTCGCCCCCCTCTGTAAAGACGCAGACGAATTTTGATCCTAATAGTTCGGCAATCTCCATTGCAGCAAACGACACGGCACCACCTTGAGTGTGCGGCTTGGTTCCGAGGTCCGGAATCCTGGAAAGACCATTCTCCTCAGTGAATTGAATAATCTTTGCCATTGTGGTTACGGTTTCCGCAGGGAACGAACCAACGCTTGTTTCTCCAGAAAGCATCAGGGCATCCGCGCCATCCAAGACAGCGTTTGCGACATCGCTTGTTTCAGCGCGTGTTGGAATACTTGATGAGATCATCGACTCAAGCATCTGAGTTGCGACAATAACAGGCTTTGCCCAGCGTCTTGCGAGCTCAACAGCTCTCTTTTGAACCAACGGGACTTCCTCGAGCGGCAGTTCAACACCAAGATCTCCCCGGGCAACCATGATCGCATCGAACGCGTCGATGATTTCTTCGAGATTCTCAACTGCCTGAGGCTTCTCGATTTTGGCAATAACAGGAACTTTGCGTCCCTCTTCACGCATAATTTCATGAACTCGATCAATGTCGGATGCATTCCTTACAAACGAAAGGGCAATCATATCGACACCAAGATTTAGTGCCCATCGCAAATCATCTTCATCCTTCTCCGAAAGGGCTGGAACGTTAACCGCCACACCTGGAAGATTGATGCCCTTATTGTTTGAAACCTGTCCCGGAATCTCGACTACGGTTGTTACCGTCTTGTCGGTTACCTCAACGGCACGTAACTTCACTTTTCCGTCGTCGATGAGAAGAAAATCTCCCACTTTCACATCCGCAGGAAGCCCCTTGAAGGTGGTACCGCAGATGTTCACATCGCCATCTATCTCGTCAACGGTGATTTTGAAGGTGGCTCCCTTCTCCAGGAAGACAGGACCTTCTTTAAACTTTGTTAGGCGGATCTTTGGTCCTTGCAAATCAACGAAAACTCCAACGGATTTGCCGACATCGCTGGCCGCTTTTCTTACGTCCTTGTAAATTTGTTCGTGAACGTCGTAGCTACCGTGACTAAGATTCATTCGCGCGACATCAACACCGGCCTCGATGATTGCACGCAGGTTCTCGTAGCTTGAGCTGGCTGGTCCTAGGGTCGCCACGATTTTTGCGCGTCTCATGATTCCTTCTTCTTGTTAGCTATAAACAGATATTGGTTGGTCTGAAGCCCGCACCGGTGAGGGTAAATCCGTAGTTCCTTCTAAGTAGCTATCGATGGTCGCAGCAACCGCTCTACCCTCAGCTATCGCCCACACAATTAGTGATTGTCCCCTACCCGCATCACCAGCAACAAAGAGTCCTGGAACGTTAGTTGAGAAATCATCCATTCTTGTAAAGGTCCTATTCGATTCTAAACCAAGATTGAAAGCCTCAGCAGGACCTGAAGTTTCGGGTCCAATAAACCCAAGTGCCAAAAGAACTAGATCAGCCTCGATGACCTTCTCGGTGCCCGCTTTTGGCAGTCTCTTGCCATCGATTATCTCGGTGTCTGCAACGCGAATTCCGCTAACGGATCCGTTCTCCCCCAAAAACTCAATCGTGGATGAGAGATATCTTCGGTCCCCGAACTCCTCGTGCGCGCTGGACACTTCATACAAGCTTGGGTAAGTGGGCCAGGGCTGATCCGTCGATCTGGTTTCCGGTGGCTTCACTCCGATAGCGAGTGTGGTCACAGACTTGGCTCCCTGTCGAGTTGCTGTTCCTAGACAGTCGGCTCCTGTGTCACCACCACCAAGTATCACTACATTCTTACCCGCCGCCGATATCTGTTCCGAAACAGCTAACCCAGCAACGACCCTGTTGGATTGGGTGAGAAAAGGCATGGCGAAGTGGATGCCGTTTAGTGATCGACCCTCGACTGGTAAGTCTCTTGGTATCGCTGCGCCGGTTGCGACCAGGACAGCGTCGTAGCGGCGGAGAAGATCTTCCCAACTAATCGTTTTGCCAACTTCTACACCAGTTCGGAATCGAACACCTTCAGCCTCGAGCTGTGCCAGTCGTCTGTCGATGTGGCGCTTCTCCATCTTGAAATCTGGTATTCCATATCTAAGTAGGCCACCGATTCGGTCGTCCTTTTCAAAAACAGCAACGGTGTGACCGGCTCTCGTTAGCTGTTGAGCCGCGGCTAACCCGGCCGGGCCTGAACCAACCACAGCTACAGTTTTTCCAGTGAGTCTTTCAGGTGGATGTGCGGAAACCAACCCGTTATCAAAGGCGTCGTCAATAATCGACACTTCGATTTCTTTAATTGTGACCGCTGGTTGGTTGATTGCTAGAACACAGCTTGATTCACATGGAGCTGGGCAAAGCCTGCCGGTAAACTCTGGGAAATTGTTGGTGGAGTGAAGACGCTCAATAGCCGAGGCTCCATCGGATCTCCAGACTGCGTCATTCCATTCTGGAATTAGGTTTCCTAGCGGGCAACCCTGGTGGCAAAACGGAACACCGCAGTCCATACAGCGACCGGCCTGGCTCTTTACAACACCGGCTTCTCGTCTCTCGTGGACTTCCTTCCAGTCGAGGATACGAACATCAACCGGTCTTCGTTTAGCAACTTCACGTACGGTAACTTTCAGAAAACCTTTTGGATCAGCCATTAGTTGCCTCCAATATTCTTTCCCAAACTTCTGGACCCTCGAGATCCTCACCCTTGGCAGAAGCAGACGCGAGAATATCCGTGACGCTCGCAAAGTCCGTTGGCATCACGACTGTGAAATTGCTCAGCTCTGAATCAAAATTAGCAAGAATTGTCTCCGCGATCCGTGAACCAGTAGCGGCCGCATGGTTCTCGAGCAACGCCCGAAGCTCTGAAGCTTGCCCTTCGTCTACAGTCAGGAGTCGAAGATCATCAGTTCTAAGGGCATCTTGGTTAACATGGGACGACTTAAGTTTGTAGCAGAACGCATAGCCACCGCTCATACCTGCACCTAGGTTTCTGCCAACGCCACCAAGAATGACTGCCCGTCCGCCAGTCATGTATTCGAGGGCATGGTCCCCCGCACCCTCAACCACGGCTGTGGCCCCAGAGTTTCTGACCATGAACCTTTCACCTACGACTCCAGAAAGGTACATCTGCCCAGAGGTCGCGCCATAGCCAATTACATTTCCAGCAATTATGTTCTCGTTAGAGGGAAAACTTGCATTCTCATCTGGCCGGGCAACAATGACACCGCCACTCAACCCCTTACCAACGTGGTCGTTTGCATCTCCGATTAGCTCGAGTTTGATACCGGCTGGAATAAAAGCGCCGAATGACTGCCCTGCTGTTCCACGTAGGCGAGCATGAATCGTACCTTCGGGAAGGCCCGCCTCGCCGTATGCCTTAGTGACGTGGTAACCAAGTAGTGTTCCCGCCGCCTGTTCGGTGTTTCGAATCGGATGCTCGATCAAAACCGGAGCTCCGCTAATCAGGGAGTCGGATGCAGCTTCAATTAGTTTGTGGTCGAAGTGCTTTTCCAAGTCGTGCTCCTGCTCAACCTGTCTAGATCTTGGTGCAGTTTCCGAAAGCCCAGAGCCACGAAGTATCGGCGACAGATCTAGGCCATCAGCTTTCCAGTGAGAGATTGCGCTATCGACGTCGAGTAGTTCAGTGTGCCCTACGACTTCCTGCATCGAACGGAAGCCGAGACTGGCGAGGATCTCTCGAATCTCCTCGGCTAAGAACTCAAAGAAATTTACGACAAACTCTGGTCGTCCTGTGAAACGTTCGCGAAGCATGGGATTCTGGGTTGCAACACCAACAGGGCAGGTATCTAGGTGACAAACTCGCATCAAGATGCACCCGGAAACCACAAGAGGAGCAGTCGCAAACCCATATTCTTCGGCACCAAGGAGTGCGGCAATAACTACATCGCGACCTGTTTTCATTTGACCATCAACCTGAACTGAAACTCGATCACGGAGCCCATTCAGCATCAGAGTCTGCTGGGTTTCTGCAAGTCCCAACTCCCATGGAGTCCCCGCGTGCTTCAACGAGTTCAGTGGAGAGGCGCCGGTTCCACCATCGTGCCCGGAGACTAACACCACATCTGCCTTGGCCTTCACGACACCAGCTGCAACAGTGCCAACACCGACTTGACTCACTAGTTTGACATGAACGCGTGCTTCAGGATTTGAACGCTTGAGGTCGAAAATCAGCTGCTTCAGGTCTTCAATCGAATAGATGTCGTGATGTGGCGGAGGTGAAATCAACCCAACACCCGGTGTTGAGTGCCTTGTCTTAGCAATCCACGGATAAATCTTGTTCGCAGCTAGCTGCCCGCCCTCGCCTGGTTTTGCTCCCTGAGCCATTTTTATCTGCAGGTCATCGGCGTTTGTCAAGTACATGCTTGTAACACCAAACCGGCCAGAAGCAACTTGCTTAATTGCGCTTCTTCTCTTTGGATCAAGCAAGCGATCGGTGTCCTCGCCGCCCTCACCGGTGTTGGACCTTGCCCCAATGCTGTTCATGGCAATTGCCAGTGTTTCGTGGGCCTCTTGCGAGATGGATCCGTAGCTCATAGCACCAGTGGAGAAGCGCTTTACGATGCTGGAAACGGGCTCGACTTCATCTATAGGTATCGGTGCCCTAGATCCTTCCTTGAATTTGAAAAGACCGCGCAGCGTCATAAGCCTTGTTGATTGATCGTCAATTAGCTTGGTGTATTGACGGAATATGTCGAAACGTTTCTCCCGAGTGGCATGCTGCAACTTGAACACCGTCTCAGGATTGAAAAGATGCGGAGGACCTTCTCTTCGCCACTGGTACTCTCCGCCCACATCCAAGCTCTGGTGAACGTTAACTGCTCGCTCTACGGGGTAAGCACTGGCGTGCCTTGCCGCAACCTCTTGGTGAAGCACATCCAGCCCAATACCGCCAAGTTGAGATGTGGTGCCATAGAAATACTTCTCGACAACATCTTGGTTCAGGCCTATAACCTCAAAACACTGAGCTCCGCTATAAGAAGAAACAGCAGAAATACCCATCTTCGACATGATCTTGAGAACACCCTTTCCCAGGGCTGAAATTAGATTCTTTGACGCATCCTCAAGACTCACTCCTTGAATTCTGCCTTCGCGGATCATCAACTCGACCGACTCCAGAGCCAGGTACGGATTAATCGCGGCGGCACCGTATCCAACCAAAGCCGCAACGTGGTGCACTTCCCTCACGTCCCCGGCCTCGACCACTAATCCGACCATGGTTCGTCTACCGGTTCGAATCAGATGATGGTGAACAGCTGACGTTAGAAGAAGTGATGGAATTGGTGCAAGATCCCGGTTGGAATCTCTATCAGAGAGAACAAGGTAAGTTATTCCATCATCGATTGCCTGGTCCACTTCTGAGTAAATCTCAATTAGTCGACTTTCTAAACCGGCGCTACCTTCGGATAGGCGGTACAGCCCCCTAACCGTGAACGCCTCTCCTCCACCAGGCATCTCATCAATGTGCTTTATCTTGGCAAGCTCATCGTTACTCAAGGCGGGAAAGTCAATGATCACTTGCTGTGCATGGTTAGGCCCAGCACTCAGAAGATTTCTCTCCGGCCCGATACCGGTGGCTAAGGAGGTAACAACTTGCTCCCTTATAGAGTCAAGCGGTGGGTTTGTTACTTGCGCGAACTGTTGTACGAAGTAATCAAAAAGTAACCGAGGTCGATCTGAAATTGCAGCAATAGGCGTGTCTGAACCCATAGCACCTAAGGGTTCAGTTCCGCTAACTGCCATTGGCTTTAGTAGAACCCGCAATTCTTCATCCGTAAACCCGAATGTTCGCTGGCGTCTGTTGACAGATGAAGAGGTGTGAGCAATGTGTTCACGCTCCGGAAGATCTCGAAGATTAATCCTGTTATCGGAAAGCCAGCTGTCCCATGGCTCCGAAGCCGCGATCTGAGACTTTATTTCTTCGTCTTCGATTATGCGCCCCTGGACAGTGTCTACTAAGAACATTTTCCCGGGTTGCAATTTTCCCTTGCGAACCACCTTTGACGGGTCTATGTCAACAACCCCAGCCTCGGAAGCTAGAACTACTAGACCATCTTCGGTAACCAAGTAACGACCAGGGCGAAGACCATTTCTGTCAAGGGTTGCTCCCGCAAGCTCTCCATCGGTGAAGATCACGGCAGCAGGACCGTCCCACGGCTCCATCATTAGTGAGTGATACTCGTAGAAACTCTTAATTGCAGGGTCGATGTCTTGTTGCGATTCCCAAGCTTCAGGAATCATCATCATCATTGCGTGTGGCAGTGATCTTCCAGCTAAGTACAAAAGCTCTAGCACTTCATCAAAGGAGGCGCTATCGCTAGCCCCCTTTGTGATTACCGGTTTCAAGGACTCAAGGTCTCCCAGCACATCCGATTGCAACTGAGCTTCACGGGCTTGCATCCAGTTCCGGTTACCGCGTATTGTGTTGATCTCACCGTTGTGAGCGATCATTCGATACGGGTGAGCAAGTGGCCAAGACGGGAAAGTGTTCGTCGAGAATCTTGAGTGGACAAGAGCAAGAGTCGAGGCCATTCGCGGATCGCTAA
>CAEZSX010000021.1_pt1 | contig 8782 bp, 8 predicted proteins | sample 7264071 | NCBI WGS metagenome assembly CAEZSX01 (sample SAMEA6813790, study PRJEB35770) | freshwater metagenome | biome: Freshwater; feature: Freshwater reservoir; material: water | place: Czech Republic | collected 2016-08-15 | depth 0.5m m
GAACCTGGCAAGTCGTTCACGATCCGAGGATTTTCCAATAGGTGATTTGCTCAAAGTATCTGCTTCCGTTGATTATTTCGTCCTTAGAGAGTTTACAAAGCTTTTCGTAGCCTTTCGAATAGCCTTGGTCCATGAGCCAATCGCTATTTTCCGGAGGAGCACCATTGGCTGCGCGGATGCGACCTCGTAGTCTCGAAGAGGTCATCGGGCAGGACAAGGCCCTACTTCCAGGGTCGCCACTGCAGATTCTTGCTAAGTCGGATACTGCAAACTCTTCTCACACCTCAATTCTGATTTGGGGACCTCCAGGAACTGGGAAAACCTCCATCGCCAAGGCGGTCGCGAACTCTTCAGGTCGAAGATTCATTGAGCTTTCTGCAGTCTCAACTGGTGTTAAGGAGCTGCGTGAAGTAATCGATAAGGCACGATTAGATCAGGAGCTCTACGGGGTTTCAACAATTGTTTTCCTAGATGAGATTCATCGCTTCTCGAAGGCTCAACAGGACGCTCTTCTTCCCTCAGTTGAAAGTGGCGGCATCTTGCTAATCGCGGCAACTACCGAGAATCCATCGTTTTCCGTGATCGCGCCACTGCTTTCGAGGTCGCTATTGGTTCGACTTGAGCCACTTAATCATCAGGCAATCGAGCTGTTAATCCACTCAGCTATTTCGGATTCACGTGGCCTTGACTCTAAGGTGATAGTTGATAGCGAAGCGCTTAGGCGAATAGTTGAGATTTCTGGGGGAGATGCTAGGCGCGCACTCACAGTTTTGGAGGCTGCCGCACTTCGAGCCATCGAGCTCTCGAAATCAGTTCCCGCAAGCATTGGAATCGAAGACGTAGGAGCCAGTCTTGAGGCGGCTTTGGTCCGGTATGACCGTGATGGGGATCAGCACTACGACACGATCAGTGCATTCATAAAATCAGTCCGAGGTTCTGACGCTGACGCTGCCATTCACTACCTGGCTCGAATGCTGGAAGGGGGAGAAGATCCAAGATTCATTGCGAGAAGGCTTATTCTCCTTGCCTCGGAAGATATAGGACTTGCAGACCCAACCGCGCTTTCGCTGGCAGTAGCGGCGCACGACAGCGTTTCACTTGTTGGTATGCCGGAGGGCAGAATCCCACTGGCCGAGGTGACGATCTATCTGGCGCTTGCTCCGAAGTCGAATTCGGCTTACCTGGCCATCAACAAAGCCATCTCGGACGTGAAAGCAGGTTTTCTTCCCGTGATTCCGGCAAGTCTTCGAAGCAATTACCTATCCAAGGGGGACTTAGATGAGGCGTATCGTTATCCCCATGACGACCCGCAATCGGTTGTGGGTCAGGTCTATGTTGAAGGCGTTCCGGAGTATTTCGAGCCCAAGAGTACTGGTTTCGAAAAAGCTCTCACTGATCGTTGGCCAGCTCTGAAGCTGATTATTCGGGACAAAAGGGCTTGATGCCTAGCTAATTGCGGTGCTAAACTACCAAGGTTGCCAATTTGAATCCTGAGCGCGGCTGCAAGGGATTATCCAAATGGACAAGAGTCATTTAGCGGACCTTTCTGGGCACACAGGAACGAACCTCTATCGTTTCATTCTTTGTTTGCATAACTTGAAAGGAAGCTGTGTCTAAGACATCGCGTACTCGCAGTAAAACTCGTTTGTCCCGAGCACTCGGACTAGCGCTAACACCAAAAGCCGCAAAATATCTAGAGAAGCGTCCTTACGCACCAGGTGAGCACGGTCGCACCAAAAGAAAAGCTGACAGCGACTTCGCCGTCCGCCTTCGCGAGAAGCAGAGACTAAGGGCTCAGTACGGCATCCGCGAGGCACAGCTAAAAAAGACTTTCGAAGAGGCAAAACGATCCTCAGGCCTTACTGGTGAGAACCTTGTTGAGCTACTTGAGATGAGACTCGACGCAATCATTTTGCGTGCCGGCTTCGCTCGAACAATAGCCCAGTCACGTCAGCTGGTAGTTCACCGTCACATTCTTGTCGACGGCCAGAGAGTTGACAGACCTTCTTTTCGCGTCAAGCCAGGTCAACTGGTTCACGTTGCTGAAAAGAGCGAAAAGACCGAACCATTCCAAGTTGCAGCAGCTGGCGGACACGTTGACGTTCTGCCACCGCTTCCTGGTTACTTGACTGTTGAGCTTGAGAAACTTCAGATCACACTAAACAGACGACCATTGCGCTCAGAAGTGCCAGTCACTTGTGAAGTTCAGTTGGTTGTTGAGTACTACGCCGCAAGATAGTTCAAGCGTCACTCGAGGAGGTCGCCATGTCAGCATCAGAAATTGCGAGCCTAGTGGCCGCTGGTGGTTTTGTCTTACTTGTGCTGCTCTTGGCCGTGCCAATTTTGAAGCTAGGGAAGCTAATTGATAGAAGCAGTGAATCTCTTGTGCAGATGACCGACGAACTGACCCCCCTGGTTAGCGAGCTAACAGTCACACTTGAGGAAACTAATCGCCAGCTAAAAAAGTTTGATGGTATCTCAACTGATGTTGCTCAGGTAACCAAGAGCTTCGCTTCTATGGTTGCGATGTTCTCGGCCTCAATCGGGGGCCCTCTAGCCAAGATTGCCGGTGTTGCAGATGTTGTACGTAAGTTAGTCGGAAAGAGGAAGTAACAATGAACAAACTTTTCTGGTTAATAGCTGGCGTTGCCATCGGAGCCGTTGTAGCAAAGCAGATCGAAGAGAACCCACAGGCTCGCAAGGCCTACGAAGAAGCCAAGGCTTCCTTCCAAGAATTTGCTGATGCAGTAGCGGATGGGTACAAGGAGCGCGAGTCTGAATTGTCGAAGCCAGTGCGTAAGCCGGCGTCTACAAAAGCTCGCAAGACCACTGCGAAATCAAGTACAAGATCCACTCCGCGTGCGACTGCGAAAAAGTCTGCGGCTAAGTCAAAGCCTGCTGGCAAGTAGGTAATTTTGCTTACGGCAGAGATACGTCGCCGCTGGCTCGATTACTTCGCCAGCAAAGACCACGAAATTGTGCCGTCGGCATCCCTTATTTCCGAAGATCCAACTCTTATGTTCACCGTGGCTGGAATGGTTCCATTCATTCCATACATGACTGGCTTAGTCCCCGCTCCTTACAAAAGAGCTACCAGTGTCCAAAAGTGCGTTCGCACTTTGGATATTGATGAAGTTGGCAAGACCACTAGACACGGAACATTCTTCCAGATGAATGGAAACTTTTCCTTTGGTGACTACTTCAAGCGAGAGGCCATTTCCTATGCATGGGAGTTCCTTACTTCTTCTCAAGCCTCAGGCGGTCTAGGTTTCGATCCGGAAAGTCTTTGGGTTACGGTCTACAAAGACGATGACGAATCCATAAAGATTTGGCGTGAAGAAGCAAACATTCCCTTAGAACGCATCCAAAAGCGCGGAATGAAAGACAATTACTGGTCTACTGGCCAGCCGGGACCAGCCGGACCTTGCTCTGAGATTTACTTTGACCGCGGTCCTGAGTACGGAGTCGACGGTGGCCCCGAGGCAGACGAGAACCGTTTCATTGAAATTTGGAACCTAGTTTTCATGCAGTATCAACGTGGCCTGGGGGATGGCAAAGACGGCTTTGAAATACTTGGTGAGTTGCCATCCAAAAACATCGATACAGGTATGGGTTTAGAGCGTGTAGCTTTCATCATGCAGGGAGTCGACAATCTCTACGAGATTGACGAGGTCAAGCCGGTTCTCGATTTGGCGGCCAAGCTTGCTGGCAAGACATACGGGGCCGACGAGGCCGACGACATCCGATTGAGAGTAGTTGCCGATCACGTCAGATCAGCCTTGATGCTAATTGGTGATGGTGTTGTTCCAGCAAATGATGCCCGTGGCTATGTGGTTAGAAGATTGCTTCGAAGGGTAGTGCGCGCCATGCGTTTACTCGGAGTTGACAAGCCGGTCTTTTCCGAACTGTTCACTCGATCCAAAGACTCTATGAAGGCTAGCTATCCAGAGCTGGAAACCGACTTTGCACGGATTCTTCGAACAGCGGTAGCCGAGGAGGAAGCTTTCCTTAGAACTCTAAATGCCGGACTGCTTGTGCTAGACGAAGAGATCACAAAGGCTAAGAGTTCTGGCTTGAAACAGTTAAGCGGCGAAAGTTCGTTCCTATTGCACGACACCTATGGGTTCCCAGTCGATCTAACTTTCGAGATAGCTCAAGAACAGGGCTTAACTTTGGACCGAGAAGAGTTTAACGTCTTGATGAACGTCCAGCGTCAGCGCGCCAAGGACGACGCCAAGATGAAGAGGTCTGGTAATGCAGATCTAACTGTGTATGGAGAATTCCGAGCTCTCGGGTCAACAAAGTTCACCGGTTACGACGAGCTTTCCTCGAGCGCAAAAGTTATTGGACTCATTAGGGACGGCGAAGTTGTTTCCAGCATCAAGCAAGGAGACGTCGCCGAGGTGATTCTCGACGAAACCTCGTTCTATGCGGAGTCTGGAGGTCAAGACAGCGATTCTGGCTTTATAGTTGCTGATGGACTCGTGCTAGAGGTGCTCGATGTTCAAAAGCCGGTAAAGGGCTTGATCTCACACAGTGTCACCGTTAGAAGTGGCGAAGTAGGGGTTGGGTCCAAGGTATCCGCAGAAGTTTCTGCCGACTGGCGACTTGGAGCCGCGCAGGCTCACTCTGCCACCCACGTTATGCATGCTTCCCTTAGACAAGTGCTCGGGTCGAGCGCTCTTCAGTCCGGTTCATACAACAAGCCAGGCTACATGCGACTAGATTTTTCGTGGAATGAGTCGCTATCCCAAGCTGTCAAAACCGAAATCGAAGAAGTGGCAAACCTTGCAATCAGGCAAGACCTAGCAGTCCGTGCTGACTTTATGACAGTCGAGCAGGCAAAAGCGAGCGGGGCTATTGCTCTGTTCGGAGAAACCTATGACGAGCAAGTTCGTGTCATTCAGATCGGTGGCCCGTGGTCGAGGGAGCTATGCGGTGGAACACATGTTTCAAGGTCCTCACAGGTAGGTATGGTGTCAATACTTGGCGAAGCTTCTGTTGGCTCGGGATCTCGTCGTATTGAAGCGCTTGTTGGATTCGAGGCATTTAGATCCTTGTCGGCAGAGGCTTTGATAGTGCAGCAGATTTCTGAGGCCCTCAAGGTGCCTAGAGAAGATCTAGCCTCGAAGATTCAACAAACTCTTGAGCAGCTGAAGGCTGCGGAAAAGAAGCTAGCTGCCATCGCTCTTGAGAATCTCAGGTCGAGAATTCCTGAGATAGTCAAGTCGGTGAAATCAGTTGGAAAGTTTGACTTTTTACATTACTCAATCACCGAGGCTGTATCAGTTGACCAAGTACGCGATCTCGCAACGGGTTTGTCCCAAGCCCTCGAAGGCAAGTCTTCTGTCGTTGCGGTCACTGCAGTAATCGAAAACAAGGTTGTTCTCATTGTTGCCACCTCTTCGAAAGCACGCGAGCTTGGCGCATCAAGCGGGAATCTTGTAAAGGTTGCTTCCGCTGTTCTTGGTGGCGGCGGTGGCGGAAAAGATAACCTAGCCCAAGGTGGCGGCCCAGCTGTTTCTAAGTTGAAAGAAGCCATTGCTGCTATCGAGCAGGGTCTAAAACTATAGATGCGCAGAGGCAGAAGACTCGCGTTAGATGTCGGCAAGGCACGAATTGGCGTTGCGGTCTGCGATCCGGAATGCATTCTTTCGAGTCCACTCGCTGCAATCAAACGAAACATTGACCTCGCTTTGACAATCTCGGAGCTAGTTAGGGTCATCGCGGATAACGAGGTTATTGAGATTTACATCGGAGAACCAGTTTCGCTGGCTGGAGGGTCAACACAGTCAACCGATGACGCGAGGCTTGTTGCGGAAGAACTTGCCAAGGAAACCTCTATTCCTGTGAGGTTGGTCGATGAGCGTTTCACAACAGTGTCTGCGGCAAGCAAGCTCCGGGAGGCTGGCTTGAAGGCGCGCGAAGCAAAGTCACATATTGACAGTGCCAGTGCCGTGGAGATTCTCGAGCTGGCTCTTAGGCTAGAAAGAAGCTCTGGATCAGAGCCTGGAACAAGGATTGGTCAAACTAATGGGTCGTAGAGCATTAACGATGAATCAGCGCCGCAGAACGACTTTGATTGCCGGCGTACTGGTTTTATTGCTGGCAGGCGGAACAGTGTTCGCCTTGAGCTACGACTGGCTGCGAGCTCAGTATCAGAGTCTGACCGCACTAGATTTTCCTGGGCCTGGGGAGGGCGAGGCTGTTATCAGAATAGATAGCGGTGAGGACGGCCTAGTTATTGCAACAAAACTTTTTGATGCTGGCGTCATAAGAGACGTCGATTCGTTTTATCGGTTGCTCCTAGATCGCAATCCAGTTTTCTATCCAGGAAGTTTTAGCTTGCGGTTACAGATGAGCAACGCGGCTGCCCTAGAAGTGATTAGCAATCCCGCGAACGCTTTGAGCTATCAAGTCACTATTCCCGAAGGCTATCGAGCCTTTCAGATTTTTGAAGAGCTTTCTAAAGCCACAGGTTTACCAGTTTCCGACTTCCAACTAGCTGCGGAGGACTTAGCTGCATACGGAATACCAGAAGAGGCACCAACCATAGAGGGTTACTTGTTTCCTGCAACATACAACTTTGACCTGCAAGCGACCGCTAGAGACATTATTGGAATAATGGTCACTCGAATGGAGCAGGCTCTGGTGGATGCTGGAGTTGCCAAGGAGAATTGGCATCGAGTTTTGACACTTGCTTCTATTACTGAGCGCGAAGCAAAGCAGGACGCAGACTTCTACAAGGTCGCCAGAGTCTTTGCTAATCGAGTTGAGGTGAATATGCCTCTTGAGACCGATCCAACTATCAGTTACAGCTATGACGGGACCGACATGTCGGAAAAGTCAAGGCAAGAGCAACTGGATTACGGCTACAACACATATTTGATATCCGGATTGCCACCAGGGCCCATTAGCTCGCCAGGAGAGCTCGCTATTGATGCCACGTTGAATCCAGCGGATGGAGATTGGTTATTCTTCGTAACCATAAATTTGGCAACTGGAGAAACCAAATTCTCAAGAACGATATCCGAGCACGAATCTTGGGTTGTTTTCTTGCGTCAGTGGGAACTCGAGAACCCGGACTGGTATGACGAGTAAATTCTGCGTAGTTGGATCACCGATAAATCACAGTTTGTCGCCTGTGATTCACCAGGCGGCCTACTCACATCTCGGGATTGAGTTTTTATTCGAGAGACATGAGGTCCAATCTGGAGGACTTCGGAAGTTTGTTGATCTCACAGATTTTGCCGGGCTGAGTGTCACAATGCCCCTAAAGGTTGAAGCATATTCTTTGTCCGATTCACCATCTAAAGTGGCAGCACAGACTGGGGTCGCCAATACTTTGGTTCGCAGCGGATCTGGCTGGATTGCTCACAACACAGATGTGTTCGGAATCTCACAGTGCATCAAATCAGCGCTTGAGGTGAACCAGGTGATCGTTCTTGGCTCCGGGGCCACTGCTCGTTCTGCTCTGGTTGCAATTAGCGATGTGTTTCCAGTGGCAGAGATTTCAATTATTGCCAGAAATGCAGTCACTGCGGGCGAGCTTGCTGAATTCGGCGGCCGTCTTAGCAACAGCACGACAATAGCCAGAGGCTCTGTGGATGAATTGCTTGGCGCAGATTTGGTTATTTCCACTGTTCCTGCTGCAGCATATGAGCAGCTATGGACAGAGTTGGCAAGAGTTGACGATATACCCAACGGCTTGCTTTTGGATGTCGCTTACAACCCTTGGCCCTCTTTAGCGGCGAGATCTTGGGGTGAGAGCTGCGTATCTGGGCTCGAGATGCTGATTTGGCAGGCGGTTCAACAAGTGCACCTCTTCGCTGAGAGTCAAAACATTGATAGGCAGATTGATCCGCAAGAGATTTATGCAGTAATGAAGGCAGCGGTCACGGAATCAGGCTGACCTTGAGCGTTGAATTGTGCGAGAATTGATGACATGTTGAGATGGCTAACTGCTGGAGAGTCCCACGGACCTGAGCTGGTCGCCATTCTTGAGGGAATGCCAGCTGGGGTTTCCGTGACCACCTCCGATATTCAGGATGCACTTGCACGGCGCAGGCTTGGGTATGGACGTGGGGCTCGAATGAAGTTCGAGCAGGACCAGGTTCAGATCAGCGGTGGTGTCAGGCATGGACTTACTCAGGGTGGCCCTGTTGCGATAACAATTCAAAATACTGAGTGGCCAAAATGGGAACAAATCATGTCTTCCGATCCAGTAGACGCCGCAGAACTTACTGGTGCAAGAGCCGAGCCACTGACAAGGCCAAGGCCTGGGCACGCTGACTTTACTGGAATGCAAAAGTTTGGCTTTCAAGATTCCAGGCCTGTCTTAGAGAGGGCCTCTGCGAGAGAAACAGCGGCCAGAGTGGCGTTAGGAGAAGTTGCTGCGAGGTTCCTTGCTCAGTTGGGCGTTTCGCTAGTTACTCACACAGTTGCGATTGGGAAGATTTCCTCCTCATCGGCTGCTCTTCCTAAACCATCAGATGTTGGCTACCTTGACGATGATCTAGTGCGTTGTTTCGACAAGTCGGTATCCGACCAAATGATTGCTGAAATCGATGATTGCCACAGTAGCGGCGACACTCTCGGCGGAGTAGTAGAGACTTTAGTTTATGGATTACCGCCTGGCCTTGGAAGTTACGTGCATTGGGATCGAAAGCTCGACTCTCAACTAGCAGGTGCACTAATGGGCATCCAGGCCATCAAGGGTGTGGAAATTGGCGATGGCTTTGAAACATCAAGACGCAGAGGTTCCGAAGCTCACGACGAGATA
>CAEZSX010000022.1_pt1 | contig 8780 bp, 7 predicted proteins | sample 7264071 | NCBI WGS metagenome assembly CAEZSX01 (sample SAMEA6813790, study PRJEB35770) | freshwater metagenome | biome: Freshwater; feature: Freshwater reservoir; material: water | place: Czech Republic | collected 2016-08-15 | depth 0.5m m
CATTTGAACCAAGCGAGCTAACGGCAAGAATCAAGGCCAGACTTCGACCAATCACAAGCTCTGAATCAAGAGTGACAATCGGGCCACTTGTTCTAGACGTTGAAGGACACCAGGTATTACGAGATGGTTTGCCGGTGTCTCTTACTCCGCTGGAATTCAACCTACTTCTTACCCTCGCTCAAAAACCGAAGCAGGTTTTCACCCGCGAGCTACTTCTGGAGCAGGTTTGGGGTTATCACTACAAAGCTGACACCAGGTTGGTAAACGTGCATGTTCAAAGACTTCGATCCAAGATCGAATCAGATCCAGATAACCCAACGATTATCAAGACCGTTCGAGGCATTGGTTATAGGGCTGGATAGGCTTCATGTTTAGCTTGCTAAGACGCTCGGTTCAGGCTCGAGCGGTTGCTACCACTGTTGCGCTTAGCTCGGTGCTTCTAGTTGCTCTTGGTTGGTTTCTTTCATTTTCTATTGGAAACGGTCTATTTGACGAGAGACTGCAGCAGGTATTAGCCGAATCTGAGGCTGCAGTGCTGGATGTTCAAAACACCTTTGCCGCGGCCACGGTGAGCGATGAGATTGCCCTACAAACCCTTATGAACTCGGTAGTTCCGAAGCTAGAAGCCACCGAGGTGGCGGACACCAGGCGCGTGGCGCTGCTTCGAACCCCGGGGCAATCAGGTGTCCAATTGCTGCAAAGCCCAATTTCCTCTGGTCTAGATACCGCACTTATCTCTCCAAGCTTCAGAGCCGAGGTTCGACTGAGCGAAGGAAGACTGCTTTATCAGTCGATTCAACTAAGCAGCACCTTGGACGGAATTACAACCACCAGCCCTGGCTTGGTGGTTGGTTCACCAATTCAAATTCCTCTGGCTGGCTCGCATGAGCTCTATCTTGTGTTCGATCTCAAAAGCGATCAGCAGACTCTGAACTTTGTCCAGCAAACCCTATTTGCTGGCGGACTAGCTATCATCTTCATCATTGGCGGAGTGGCGTACCTTGTTACCGGCTGGATTGTTAGGCCAGTAAAGATTGCAGCCGAGGTTTCCGAAGAGATTGCCGACGGAGCTTTGGATGTGAGGCTTCTAGAAAAAGGTGAGGACGTCGTCTCTCTTTTGGCCAGGTCCTTTAATCGAATGGCCGATTCCCTGCAGCAGCAAATTACCAAGCTGGCATCGGTTTCCAAGATGCAACAAAGATTCGTATCCGATGTTTCGCACGAGCTTCGAACGCCGCTAACGACCATCAAACTTGCCGGCGACCTAATCTTTGAAGCCAGAGAGAATTTGGATCCCTCCCTAAAGCGCTCTGCTGAAATTTTGCAGGGGCAAATTGAAAGATTCGAAGTTTTGCTAAATGACCTGTTGGAAATTTCTCGCTACGACGCCGGCGCGGTTAGACCAGAACTTGAGATTCACGATTTGAATCAGGTAGTTGGTTCTGCGATAGCTTCTATTGATCCACTTGCTAGCAAGCGCGGTAGTGCTATTGAAATTGATCTGCCGCAGGGCGAAGTGCTGGCAGAAATTGACTACCGAAGAATTGAACGCCTGCTAAGAAACTTGCTGGCAAACGCCATTGAACACGGTGAAGGTAAACCGATTCAAGTTGCGGTAGGCATGAATGAGGAAGCGGTAGCAGTTCGGGTAACCGATAACGGTGTTGGCATGAGCGAGAGCGAGCTAGCAAGGGTTTTTGACCGGTTCTGGCGAGCGGACCCAGCAAGAAAGCGAACCACCGGTGGCACCGGTTTGGGCTTGGCAATTTCGCTGGAAGACACTTTGCTGCACGGCGGTTCCTTGGATGTTTCAGCTAAGCCAGGAGCTGGGGCGAGTTTTAGGCTTACCCTCCCAAAGGTTCAAGGTGGGGCTGTTAGCTCATCACCGCTTGCACTTGCCAGCGAGGAGGGCAAATGAGAGCCCTGGTAGCACTGGTTTTAGTGGCTGCCTTGAGCGGTTGTGCGACGCTGCCTGTTTCTGGACCAGTGCGAATAGGTCCAGATTTGGCACAGCCTTCTGATGACAACTCCTTCTACTACTCACCCTCTTCTCCAGTTGATGGCGCTAGCCCAACGGAGATTCTTTCTGGGTTCCTCTCTGCTGGAACTGCGCCTCAAAATGACTATGCGATTGCTAGGGAGTTTTTGGATGAATCAATCAGGGCTACCTGGAATCCAAACCAAGAGCTGCTAATTCAAAGAGCGACACCGCGGATAACAATTACCGAGAACGGCAACGCATTTGTTGAAGTGGACGTTTCCGCAAGAATTGACGCCAATGGTAGATACGAAACGCTACCGGCTGGATCCACAAGAGTTCTCGAGTATGCGTTTACCGAAGAAGCGGGCCAGGTTCGCCTAAGTAGTGCTCCAGATACCACAATGGTGATCCGTCCAGTATTTGACGTGGTCTTCAAGAGCTATTCCATTTTCTTTCTTGATAAGTCCAAACAAACTCTCGTTCCAGAACTCCGCTGGTTCCCATCAAACCCAGCCACCGGAACCAAGTTAGTAAACGCGTTGCTGGCTGGCCCATCGAGTTGGCTTGCAGATTCAGTGGTAAGCGCAATACCTACCGGGACAGTTTTATCTATCGATGCCGTGACAGTACAGCGCGAAGTTGCACTCGTTGACTTGAGTGCGGCAGCGCTAGTTGCTGAACTAAGTGATAGATCCCTAATGAAGGCACAGCTAGTTGCAACCCTGTCACAACTTCCCACCATTACCCAGGTTTCGATTTCTATTGAGCGTTCAGCTCAAGATATTCCGGATTCGCAGATCACAGTCAGCGGCGCGCAGGCTGCAACTTTGCTAGCAATTGGAGAAGAGGGTCTTCAGGCATTAACTGGAGCAAACCAGGATGCAACCAGTGCTGGAGTCGCTTTCTTTGCTAGCACCGAGGTCTTTGACTTTGCCGTTTCGAAATCGGAAGGTAAGCTTGCGGCGGTAACTGAACAAGGCGTCATCGTAACCGAGCTAGCTAATCCCGGTGGAGATATTGAATCCGTTGACCCGCGCTCAAGCCTTGTGGAGCTGGATTACGATCCACTTGGGTATTTGTGGCTGGTTTCAAGCTCTCAGGCGTTCGTTGATTCATTGCCAATTCAAGCCCCCTGGCTAGCTGGCGAGCAGATTCTGGATTTTGCCTTGTCGCCAGAAGGTTCAAGGGTTGCCGTTGTGCTCGGTAGTGGATCCAATCAGGTGTTGGTAGCTGCAGTGGTTAGAGACGAAAACGGCGTCCCAATTCGACTCTCGTCCCCAATATCAATCGCTGCAGATTCCGCCAATCCAACAAAGATTGCCTGGTTCGATTCAGTAACGGTTGCTGTTGTAAACAGCGAACCTGAAACAGCAAACATTTCTCTCGTGTCGGTGGGCGGCACAACTAGAGTCATCCTAGGCGTCAATGATGTTAGCTCGCTGGTGGCGCTAGGGGATGGCTCTAACCTTTATGCGCTGAAAGAATCTGGCGAACTAGTTGTTTTCAGGGGATCATTCTGGAGTTCAATTAGCACTGCAATTTCTGCCATTGCTATCGCCAGATAGTTTTCAACAGTTTTTGGCTATCTGTTTTCCAATTTGTTTTATCGGGAAAGATAGCCACTGTGTTAAACACTTCGCTAATTGATTTACTCTTTCCTTCACGCTGTGCAGTTTGTGAAAGCCCTGGAAAGAATCTATGCGATACCTGTTGCAACATGATTGTGCTCGAACCGAGAGAATTTCTGGTTGCGGGACTTCGGGTATTCACCGTAACTAAGTACACCAGCGAGATATCCAAGATCTTGGTCGCATTCAAGGAAAAGGGCCAGTCGGCTCTAGTAGCACAGCTTGCTCAAATGCTCCGTCTGGTTACAGACAATCTTCCCGCAAGCGAATCACCCAGCTACCTGATTCCAGCTCCAAGTAGGGCAGAGAACTTTTCAAAAAGAGGATTCCAACCCACGCTGCTAATTGCCAATGCAATAGCAAACCAAAACCCGGGTCTCCGGGTTCTAAACTGCCTCAGGTTTTCCCGATCGGTTAGCGATCAAGTTGGCCTTAGCGATACTGAGCGGCTCGCAAACCTATCGCTGAGCATGAGCTTAAATCAGCCCGTTACAGGACGCGTTTGCTACTTATTGGATGATGTTGTCACAACCGGAGCCACAGCCGCTGAGGGCAAAAGAGTGCTAAGTCTCGGAGGAGCAACGGTTGGTGGGGTGTTGGCCATTAGCTATTCCAAAGGCTAAATAGCCCGCCTGGGCAGGGAAGTAGCTGAGCGTCTAAGATTGAGGTAATTACTTCCCAATCGATTTGGAGCGCATTTTGGCGTCTATTTTTGACAGAGTTCTTCGTGCCGGCGAAGGTAAGACCCTTGCCAAGCTAAAGTCTCTAACCAATGCAGTAAACGCCCTAGAGCCTGACTTTCAGCAGCTAAGTGACGAAGAGCTAAAGCAAGAAACAACCTCACTAAGAGAGCGATTTGCCAACGGTGAAACCCTAGACGATTTGCTTCCGGAGGCCTTCGCGGCCGTCCGTGAAGCTGCCAGCAGAACCATCGGATTGCGTCCATTCGATGTTCAGATCATGGGTGGAGCCGCATTGCACCTTGGCAACATCGCCGAAATGAAAACCGGTGAGGGTAAGACCCTGGTGGCAACACTGCCTGCTTATCTAAACGCTATTGCTGGTCGAGGCGTTCACGTTGTTACCGTAAACGACTACCTAGCTAGCTACCAGAGCGAGCTGATGAGCCGAGTTTTTAGAGCTCTTGGAATGACAACTGGCTGCATTCTCTCTGGTCAGGAGCCAGCCGTGCGGCGTGAACAATATCTGGCCGACATCACTTACGGAACCAACAACGAGTATGGTTTTGACTATCTTCGCGACAACATGGCTTGGCAAAAAGCTGACCTAGTCCAGCGCGGACACTTCTTTGCAATTGTCGATGAGGTTGACTCGATCTTGATTGACGAGGCCAGAACCCCGCTTATTATTTCAGGACCTTCTTCGGGGGAAGCGAACCGCTGGTTCACCGAGTTTGCAAAAATCGCTCAGAAGCTGCAGCCAGTAGTTGACTACGAAGTCGATGAGAAAAAGAGAACCGTTGGAATCCTAGAGCCCGGAATCACCAAGGTTGAGGACTACCTAGGCATCGATAACCTTTATGAGTCAACCAACACCCCGCTGATTTCATTCTTGAACAACTCGATTAGAGCCAAGGCCCTATTCAAAAAAGACAAAGACTATGTGGTAATCAAGGGCGAAGTGCTAATCGTTGACGAACACACCGGAAGAATTCTTGCCGGTAGAAGATATAACGAGGGTATCCACCAGGCCATTGAAGCCAAAGAAGGCGTCGAGGTAAAGGCCGAAAACCAAACCCTGGCCACCGTTACGCTGCAGAACTTCTTCCGCCTATACAGCAAGTTAGCCGGTATGACCGGTACCGCGGCCACCGAAGCCGCCGAGTTCATGGCAACATACAAACTTGGCGTTATTCCAATTCCAACTAATAAGCCAATGGTTCGAAAAGACCAGCCCGACCTTATCTATAAGAACGAAGAAGTTAAGTTCAACATGGTTGTTGAAGACATCGTCGATCGTCACGCCAAGGGGCAGCCGGTTCTAGTTGGAACCACCAGCGTTGAAAAAAGCGAGTATCTGTCTGTATTGCTTGCCAAGCGAGGAGTTCGTCACGAGGTCCTAAACGCCAAGAACAACGCCCGAGAGGCATCCATCATTGCGATGGCAGGTCGATTTGGCTCGGTAACGGTTGCCACCAACATGGCGGGCCGAGGAACTGACATCATGCTTGGTGGAAACGCTGAATTTCTAACTGTTGAGGCGCTAGCCAAAAAGGGTCTGAGCTCGGAAGAGAACCCCGAGCAGTATGAAACCGCCTGGTCAGCCGAGTTTGAGAAGATCAAACAAGAAGTCGCAGTTGAGGCCGAGAAGGTTTTGTCCGTTGGTGGTTTGTATGTTCTTGGAACAGAGCGCCACGAATCAAGACGCATTGACAACCAGCTTCGCGGTCGTGCCGGTCGTCAAGGTGACGTCGGAGAATCTAGGTTCTATCTTTCGCTAACCGATGATCTGATGAGACTTTTCAACTCGGGAGCCGCCTCAGCTCTGATGAACCGATCAGGGGTTCCTGACGACACCGCGATTGAGTCCAAGGTAGTTTCGCGTGCGATTGCCAGCGCGCAGTCCCAGGTTGAAGGACGAAACGCCGAGATCCGCAAGAACGTTTTGAAGTATGACGATGTTTTGAACCGTCAGCGTGAGGCGATCTACGGCGACCGCAGAAGAATTCTAGAAGGCGATGAAATCGCTGGTCGAGTAAGTCAATTCCTCGAAGAAACCATCACCTATCTGGTTGAGTCAGCCCTTGCTACCAAGGAGGATGTGAACCAGAGCCTGAAGACTTTGTGGACAGACCTAAAGAGCGTCTACCCAATCTCGCTTGAGATTGACGAAGTTTTGGCTGAGGCTGGAAGCGTTTCGAGGCTAACTTCTAACTTCCTTGCTAAAGAAATCCTGAGCGATGCCAAGATTGCATACCAAAAGCGAAGCGCATCTATCGGCGAGGTTGGCATGCGCGAGCTTGAAAGACGCGTTGTTCTTTCGGTTATCGATAGAAAGTGGCGCGACCACTTGTATGAGATGGACTACCTAAAAGAAGGTATTGGTCTTCGTGCGATGGCTCAGCGCGACCCTTTGGTTGAGTACCAGCGTGAAGGTTTCGTCATGTTCCAGCAGATGATGGGTTCCATCAGGGAAGAAGTAATCACCTACCTCTTCAATGTTGAAGTAACCATGAATCAGTCGCCAGTGGATCAGATCAAACCACAAGGAAACTTGTCCTATAGCGCCCCAGGCGCTCCAAAAGAAGACGCTGAAGCGGTTGTTGAACGAGCTCCGCTAAACCGCGCGGCTGCTAGAAAACAAGCTCAGGCCAAAAAATCTGGCAAGCCTGAAAAGGGCAGCTCCTTCTTCAAAGGCTAGATAAACCCAATATTGGTGGCTCGCCATACGTTATGGACACCTTCTAGCCGAATGGCTACCGCCTTTGATCTTCTGCCGGTGCTTAGAACCACCACCGATTCAATGACTCCTTCGGCCGGGTATTGGAACCTAACTCGAACCACATCAGTTGGTTGAACTTGCGGTCGCTTGTTGTTTGCAAGGCGGTATTGGGCTCTAGAAATCGCTCTACGCTTTAGGGACTCATATACATGTTCATCCAAGACGCCGTGTAACTGATCAACCGATCGAACTCCTGAGATAACCTCGTTGACCGCGGTGGCAATGGCTGCGATAAATACCTGTGGGCGCCGAAGCGGCTCGGTCCTTGGAAGCTCAGGTCCGAAATCGAGGTGTCTTTGATTCTCATAACCCCTCGAGTGAATTGAACTGTCGATTTGTAAATCTGGTTTTCTCACTTCACTCCTTTTGATAGTCAAAACTCAATTTGAGTTGCTTCAGGCTAATTGAATAAACCACCGGAATTCGTGGGCATTAATCACTTGTGCATAACTTTTTAGCGATGTCGGCGGGTGCGTCATTATGTTGCTATGACAGCACTCACCGCCGCAAAACTCCCGCAACTAATTCCACCTGGCAGCAGTCAGATTCAAGTGGAGCTGGCTCAAATGCCTATCCGCGAGCTAAGCCAAGTAAGACTTGGTAGAACTTTTGTCTTCGGCCTTTTAGAAGATAACTCCAGCTGGTGCCTCATCCGGCTGAGTTCAATACGCTCCATAAATTTTCTGCAGAATCAATCCCTGGTTGAGTCCAAAGTGCACTGGACCACAAAGACGGCGGGGGAGCTGCTAACCAATCTCCAGCTACCGGCCTGCGCCATCGTTCAATTTCGCGAAAAACCAGGGCTTACCCAGCAGCTTGTTGTTCTGGGTTTAGCCAAGGGGCTAGTTGCAACCGATAGCTACCAACAGCCATACATTCCTCTAGCGGCCATCAGTTATCTCGAACTAAAGGCTTGCTAACGGCGAGCAGATAGGAAAACCTTGAACAAAAAACGTGGACCTGCAGTAGCCAAAAGTCGACTTTCCACGGTGCTGTCCGCCCTAGCCGTATTGGGTTCAGTACTTGGGGTTTGGTTCATCATTGATAGCAACAAAACCACCGATGTGTTTCTGGTCACCAAACAGGACATGCCATCTGGAGCGCCGCTAAACCTTTCTAGCCTTGAGCCAATCGAGCTCTCACTTTTTGAACTAACCGGCGCTTACTTGCAACCAGAGCTGCTTCCAGAAGGTGCCTACCTTGAGCGACCTATAGGTTCTGGTGAAGCGATACCGCTTTCGGCCATAACAAACCAAAACCAGGACAACTGGTCCAACATCGTCATAACTCCCGAAGTTCCAATCAGCAGTCAGGTGGCAATTGGGTCCAAGGTGGCGATCTGGGCAGCGCCACTTATTGAATTTCAATCCTTTGGCGAACCTGCGCTTTTGGCAGTGGACGTGGAAGTTGTGGAAGTAATCGAACCGGAGGGCGGTTTTGCAGGGCAAGCTAGGGCTGTTGAGCTTAGAGTGCCAAACGAATCGATTCAATATCTACTTGGAGCCATAGCCAACAAAGCATCTATCGCCCTAACTTCAACAGCCAGGTCCAGCTAGTGCTAGAAACAATTGTTAGATCGCTTCAGACAGCAAAGCGATCAGAAATTTCTGAGCCTCAGCTAATTGCTGTAACTAGCCCCCACGGTTCGACTGGGAAGACTACCGTTGCCATCAACATCGCACTCGATCTTGCCTCTGAGAAATACAAGG
>CAEZSX010000023.1_pt1 | contig 8677 bp, 7 predicted proteins | sample 7264071 | NCBI WGS metagenome assembly CAEZSX01 (sample SAMEA6813790, study PRJEB35770) | freshwater metagenome | biome: Freshwater; feature: Freshwater reservoir; material: water | place: Czech Republic | collected 2016-08-15 | depth 0.5m m
AAGTCGAATGTCATTTAGGAACGCAACACTGATGCTTCCAGGTCCCATGATTGCCCAATTTAGCTTTGTGCTCAATTTGTTCTCCAAACTTCTTTCGCCTGATTAGCTTAGACTTAGAACATGCGCTCGAAAATCTTGATTGTCGCGACCACACTACTTACCTTGATTTCCGCACCGGCTGTGGCCCACGACGAGCTGGTAGACAGAAGCCCTGACCGATATGAGGTTGTCGCCACCAGCTCCTTTGAGGCCGTCCTCACCTTCGATAATCCACTTCTGGTGATTGAGGGGCAGAGTAATGCCGAACTGGCAACCAGGCTGGAAGGCTCCGCAGATTGGATTACGCACCCAATCACAATCAACGGAACCATTTTGACTGCCCAAGTGAACCTGACCGAAAACGGATCGTATGACCTTCGCTGGAACGTAGTTTCATCCGATGGTCACCCAATCGGTGGTGAATATACCTTCACGGTGGATGCTTCTGCAGCTGAAGGCGGCGTGCAAATTGCCATAACTGCCGAAGAACCCGAAGCTGTTGCATTTGCCGAGCCTGAAGCTGAAGCAGGGTCAGATGAAATTCCTGCTGGTTTCTACATCGGGCTACTGATGGTGGCTTTAGGAGCAGTTTTTGCACCCATTGGATTGATGATGCGTAGAAAGTCTAAGAAGTCCTAGGACGCACTAACGCGTCGATGTTTCCAAGAAGTTCGTCGAACTCAGCTGCGGTCATGAGCTTTAGCTCAAGAACTACTTGTCTAACGCTAGTTTCATCGGCCAGAGCCTTCTGAGCAACAATCGTCGCATTCTCATAGCCAAGCACTGGACTAATTGCCGTTACTAAACCGATGGAGTTTTCAACACTCAGTCGTAGTTTTTCATGGTTCGCAGTGATTCCAGAAACACAGGCATCAGCCAAAACGTAGCAACCCTGTCTTAGCTGGGTGATACTCATCATTAGTGCTCGACACATAATTGGCTCAAAGGCGTTTAGCTGCAACTGTCCGGCCTCAACCGCCATTGTCACGGTCAGATCATTTCCAACAACTGCAAAAGCAATCTGGTTCACTACCTCAGGAATTACTGGGTTTACCTTGCCGGGCATGATTGATGACCCAGCTTGCCTTGGTGGCAAGTTGATCTCATCCAAACCGGCACGGGGACCGCTGCTTAGCAATCTCAAGTCATTCGAAGTCTTGGAAAGCTTCACAGCTATTCTCTTTAGAACCCCAGATACGGTTACAAACACTCCAGCATCTTGAGTTGCCTCAACCATGTCTTCGGCAAGGACAAAATCAAAGCCAGTGAGTTTAGAAAGAGCCTCGCAGGCTTTCTTTGGATAACCCACCGGAGCGTTGATTCCGGTTCCAATCGCCGTTCCACCCAGATTGATTTCTCGAAGCAGTGGCAGCACTTCACGAAGCCGCTGAATGTCTTCCATGGTCATTCTCGAAAATGCCGCGAATTCTTGACCAAGGGTCATTGGCACCGCATCTTGCATCTGAGTGCGGCCCATTTTGATGACGTCTTTGAATTCAACGGCTTTAGCCTGGAAAGCATTTTCCAGGTGAGCCATCGCCTTAAGTAGTTCATCTATTTCAAAGATCAGGGCCAGCTTCAGGGCGGTTGGGTAAACATCGTTGGTGGATTGCGATTGGTTGACATCGTTTAGCGGGTGAACAATTGAGTAGTCACCTTTTTGACCACCAAGAATTTCAATGGCAACGTTTGCAATTACTTCGTTGGCGTTCATGTTGGTTGAGGTTCCCGCGCCACCTTGAATCGCGTCAACAACAAACTGAGAATCAAACTCACCGTCGGCGACTAGGATGGATGCCTTCACAATGGCATCCTTGACCTTAGGTTCTAGTTCACCCAACTCGAAGTTGGCTTCCGCGGTGGCGTGTTTGACTATGGCCAATGCGCGAATAAGTGATCGATAGTGACCAATTGGAACACCAGAGATTGGGAAGTTATCAACCGCTCTAGCGGTATGGACCCCCCAGTAGGCGTCTTTTGGAACTTGGTAATCGCCTAGAAGGTCGTGCTCGAGTCTGGTTGATGACATAAGTTAAGTGTGCCACTAATTCGAGGGGCTTGACTACCAGCCCATACGGCAGAACTCTTCTACCTTCTTAGTTCTTCCAGCAACAATCATTACGTCTCCAGAATTCAAAACGGTCTCTGGGAAGGAGGGCAGGTAGCTCTCCCCTTCTTTTCTAGTGGCTACTATCGTGACGCCATGCTGTGATCTGAATTTCATTTCAGAAAGCGTCTTTCCCTCAAAGCTCTCAGGTGCTTCAGTTTTTGCCATTACAAAATCTTCATCTAGCTGAATGTAGTCAAGTGACTCACCGCTAACCATATGTGCCACTCGCTTTCCCATATCCATTTCAGGGAAGATCACGTGGTGAACTCCAAGTTGCTCAAGGATGCGCCCGTGAGAAACACTTGTTGCCTTCGCCCAAACCTCGGGAACTCCGAGCTGCAGAAGAAGAGAGGCGGTCAAGATGCTTGCCTCCAGGTCGCTACCGATAGCAACCACTGCGGAGTCAAAGTCCGGAATACCAAGTTCACGGAGAGCAGCCTCGTCGGTTGAGTCAGCCTGGATAACGTGGGTCAGCTTGTCGGAAATGTTCTGAACTAGCTTCTCGTCGCTGTCGACTCCAAGAACCTCTCGGCCACCTTTGACTAGCTCTAGTGCCAACGATGTTCCAAAGCGCCCAAGGCCAATCACGACAATGGTCGAGGCACCGTGCTTTTTAGATCCTCGTGTTTTTGACCTGTTAGGCATTTTGTTCTCCATTCGGTCCCAATGACTGGGCACTTATAACAATAATCAGTTGATGTGAAAGAGCTCGTGAATTAGCCAATTAGTGGCCTTTCCCTTGGTAGCTCATAGTGCCTCTTAGTTTTCCTAAGAGCCAAAGAGGTGGCTACCACTATCGGACCTAATCGTCCAAACAGCATCAAAACAGACAGCAAGAACTTCCCGTGCTCTGGTAAGTCTGCCGTGATGCCGGTGGAAAGACCCACGGTACCCGCTGCTGAAATAATCTCGAAAAGCAATTCATCCGAGGTGAAATCGGTAGTGAAGCGAAGCAAGAACAGTGCTCCAATCACCACAATCGAGTAGAGGGTAACAATTGTTAACGCTTGACGCTGCATGGAGCGAGGAAGCCTGCGGTTTCCAACATTTACAGCAGCGTCGCCACGAATTTCTGTATAGACGATGTAGAACAAGACCACCGCGGTTCCAATCTTGATACCACCGGCTGTTGAAGCACTGGCGCCTCCGATGAACATCAAGATGTCCATACCCAACCAAGTGGTTGTATACATATCTGCTGTCTCGATGACACTAAGACCAGTTGAGCGAGTCATTGATGAAGTGAACATGCTGGCAATAATTTTTTGCACTGGATCCATTGACCCGAGGGTTGCCGGGTTACTCCATTCGGAAATTGAAATTCCAAGGGCCCCAACAACCAACAACAGCAAGCTTGCCCACAACACAATCCTGGAGTTCAAAGACCACTGGGATGGCATTGTGTAGTCCGCTACCTTGCCAATCAAGACATAGACCTTGAGTTTTAGTCGATCTCTAATCTCCGCCAATACGGGGAAACCAAAACCCGCCAAAGTGGCAATCACGAAAACAGGAAAGATGATCCAGCCGTCAGAAGCAAAACCCATGAGGCTATCCGTGTAAAGGGCAAAACCAGCCTGATTGAATGCAGAAATAGCCTGAAAGGCTCCGTGAGAGAGTGCCTTGTCTAGTGAGTAGCCGTATTCGGTAAACATCCGAACTGCCAGAAAGGCAAACAATACCAACTGGAAAAACAGCATCAGCTTGGCGATGTTTAGTAGCAGCGTCTTCACATCTGGCTGCTTAGTTGCTGATGATTCAGAGGTTGCAGAGATTCGGTTCTTTAGAGAAATTCGACCTTCTATTAGGAAACCAACCAGGGTGGCAAAACCAATGATTCCAAATCCACCGATTTGAATGAGCAGCGAAATGATTACGTGACCGGTTGTTGACCAGTGAGTTGCGGTGTCTAGGGTGGTAAGACCGGTAACGGTAACGGCTGAAGTCGCAGTAAAGAGCGCATCGAAAAAGCTGGTCATAGATCCAGATTTGGAAGCGATAGGCAACATCAGTAAGAATGTGCCAAGCAAGATGATGGCTGTAAAAGCCGCTGCAATTAGCTGTGTTGCCGACAGCTTGGATAAATTTGGCATTTCAGGCTCTAACTATACTCCTGGGTCATAAATCTTCTATGGGCCCCTTTTCGGCTTCAAAGCAGTTCCTGCCAGCAAAATTGCCTAGATTGGCTCAACTAAGCACGCCAATTCGTCGAAGTCTTGCGATTGCTCCGTCTTCAATTGGCGACTCTGGCCCGATAGCCGCTCGCATTAAGCGAAGCGACCACCTAGTTGCTGGACGAATCAACCAGAGCGGTTTAGCTTTCAGACCTAACAGCTTCCTAAACTCCGGGCGAAGAGACAAAACAGCTGCGTCAAAAAGTAGTCCGTAAACGAGCTTTGCCGCTCCGGGAAGTGGTGGGTTTCTAATGAACTCAATTACCTTCTCAGTGTCTGGAGTAGAAACCAGTAATCCGGAATCGTAGAACTTATCGATTTCACGCTCAAGCTCTGCTTCAGACATTGGGCAAGCTTCCAAACCTAGAGGAGCAACCGAAACGCTCCATTGAGCCACATAGTTATCTGCTCCGGATTCCGCATTACCTTTTGGAATCTGTTTCCAGGAATACATTTGGTGTGAGACCAGGAAAGATTCCATGAAGGCAATGTGGACCCAAAGCAACAAGTCTTTGTCAGCAGCTTTATACGGGACCGTTTCACCGGTTCCCCTGGTGTATTCCCCGACCACCCTGGTGTGCAATCGGTTTACGCGATTAGCTTCGTTTTGAACGGCAGTTTTGGAGCCAAAAGTCGTAACTGTGAGCCACCGGATAGTTCCTGCCAGTCTTCCCAGTGGATCAGATTCATACCTGGAGTGATTCTTCACACCGGTCAGAGATCCAGGATGCAAGGCCTGCATCAGCAAAGCCCTGATTCCTCCAACGAGGGTTCCGAAGTCTGCATGGACCACCCACGGGGCATCGCTTGGAAGGAAGAAGCCCTCTTCTTCGCCTGCCGACACAACCTCTAGCCAGGGTGGAATTCCGTTTGGATCTCCAGAAAGCAGCTTTCGAAATCGCTTTGATGCAAACTCTTGAAGAGCATTGTTCTTTTTGGATTTCAAAAGGCACCTAGTTGATTGTTTGGAATGAGTACTTCAAGTCTACGATTCTATTTTTTACTTACTTTCACACTTCGAGCCACCTAGCGGAATCGAACCGCTGACCTGCTCTTTACGAGGGAGCTGCTCTACCAACTGAGCTAAGGTGGCCGAATTCATACCCACTGGTTGAATCAACACCATTTTATATGCACCGATACATTGATGCTCATCCCTTGTGGGCTGGCGTAATCTTTAGATACGAGCAGAAATAGGAGTAAAGGTATGAACGAACTTGAGCTAGTCCAACTTTGGAATCGACTTAGAAACCAAATTATCTTTTCCCAGTTAGCTCCTACATTTTTACTAATTGTCACCATCGGGCTGCTAAACGATGGGCTTGCCGCGGCAACCGATCCTGTGAAGTGGGCAACGCTTGGAATCTTGTTGGCTTCTGGAATCTTTGGATTTCTCGCGCAGTACTCCGCTGCTAGTGAAGCAATTGCTGTGTTGGGAGATTTGAAAACACTAAAGGCGAAGTCTAAGGTTTCTTCCCAGCTAATTCGTTTCGCATCTTGGATTAACGTCGTTCGCTTTGTGACGCCAAGCATTTTTGTCGCAATTTATGTATTGTTATGTATTGCTCTTCTGTTTTAGATTAAAAGAGTAGATGAAGCCCCGGCTGCGGTCGGGGTTTTTTCTTGCCTAGGACCCAGAGACCTAGCTACAGTTTGGATCGGTGGCAGGTAGTTCCCCAGTTAAGAAGAATTTATCCACCACTTGGTCAATGCACTTCACGTCTTGACCGTAGATTGTGTGGCCCTCACCGTTGTAAGTCATTAGGAATCCATCATCAAGAATCTCGTTAACTAGTGACTGAGCTTGCGAGTAAGGAGTAGCTGGGTCTCCAGTTGTTCCAATCACCAAAATTGTTGGTGCGCCGGTAGCGCTATAACTTGCTGGCTTTTCCGCTTCTGGAAAGGGCCAGCTCGCACAGCGTAAGCCGCCAAACTGCCAGTATCTTCCAAGCAGCGGAGCTGCTTCAAGCAACGTAGCGTTTTGTTGTTCGATGGTAAACATGCTCAAGCTTGCGCTGTGATCCAAGCAGCTAATTGCATAGTTAGCGGCAACCAGATTTGTTCCGTAAGTTCCATCTGCGTTTCTGTCGTTGTAGGAATCAGCTAGGTATAAAAACTGATCTCCTGTCCCATTCAGCGCTTCGCTAAATGCGGTGGCTAGCGAAGACCAATAGCGATCCGAATAAAGAGTCATGATCAAACCAGTAACCGCACCCCAAATTGTTAGATCTCTTCCGGATGTGGTTGGTAGTGGTTCTTCCTCTATTGAGAGAAGCAATTGTTCGATTGTTTTTTGATCGGCTGCGGAGTCTCCAGAAAAAGGACATTCTTCATAGGTGTCACAATTTTCCAAGAATGCGCCAAGGGCCGATTCAAAGGCTTCAATCTGAAACAGAGTCTGCTCAAAATCGCTTACGGTGGGGTCAATGGCCCCGTCCAGTACAAATCTTCCAACTCGCTCGGGGAACAAGGTGGCGTATGTGGTTCCTAGGAATGATCCATATGAATAGCCCAGAAAGTTCAGCTTTGACTCACCAATCACGGCACGCAAGACATCCATGTCCTTTGCCGCTGAGACGGTGTCAACAAACTCCAGAAGCGGACCGGTGTTCTCAAGGCATTTGCTGGCGAATTCAGCGGTTGCTTCTCTGGCGGCAGTTATGTCTTCCTCGGTTCCGATGTCTGATCCAGATACTCCATACAAGAACTCGTCATACTCGCTATCGCTTAGGCACCAAACCGCAGAGCTTCTTCCAACTCCCCTAGGGTCAAACCCAAGAATGTTCCAATCCGCTCGAAGTGCCTTGGTTCCTAGATACTCCGAGGAGTCCTTGACCCAGTCAAAACCCGAGGCACCGGGGCCACCAGGGTTAAACAAAATGAATCCTTTTGGATCACTGTCAGCTTGTCTAAACACAGTCGCAATGGAGATTGCCTCGCTACCTGGATCGCTCCAGTCCATCGGAACTTCAATGTCGGCACAATAAAGTCTGGTGCCACACTCTTCAAACTCAGCCACCTGCTCGTAGTATGCACTGAACTCAGCCGGTGCCCCGCTGGCATTTGGAATGACCGGTTCTGGCGGAGTCGGAGTACAACCTACTAGAACCAAGCTTGCTACTGAAACAACAGTGACTAACTTAGCGGTGTGTTTGAAAATCACTTTTTTCTCCTGAGTGCAACAGCAAGGGATTCTAAGACCATGAGGTCTCGAACATTCGAGCTAATTCTCACCCTTGCCTGCGACAAAGCTTCGAGCTTTGAGATGGTCTCCGATGGAGTCGAACCGGTTGCATACTCTTCAATCTGGCTTCTAAGGTCTGCATTGACAAGCTCAGCGCCAGCGCTCAGTTGAACAATCAATGCGTCTCTGTGTAAAGACATTAGGTCTACCAGGATTCGATCGATGCCGTCTCTCAAACTTCTAGTTGCACGACGCTTTTGACCTTCTTCTAGAGCCTTGATGTCTGCTCTCAAAGCTGGAGGAACTGCACCGCCCTCAGGGATACCTAGGGTTGCAAGCAGAGCTGCCTTTTCTTCGGAGTCCTTTTCTGCCGTGAGTGCGTCGGCGTCTTTTCTGGCAAGCTCGAGCCAGCGCTCAGCCGTGAACATTGCTTTGGGGATGGAATCTATTTGCATAGCTGCAATAAGTGTTTCTTTGCGTCTTGCCCTGGCGTCTGCGCTTGTTGCCAACCTGAGTGCCATGCCAATGTGTCCCTGTGCTTCGGCAGCAACTTGCAAAGCAAGAGATGGGTTGATGCCATCTCTTGCAACCAGTAGGTCGGCAACGGTCTGGCTAGAGGGTTGCTTGAGGGCGACTCTTCTGACTCTTGATCGGATGGTCGGCAGCATGTCGGCTTCCGAAGGGGCGCAAAGGATCCAGATTGTTCCAGCAGGAGGCTCTTCAAGAGTCTTTAAGAGAACATTCGATGAGCGCTCGGCCATTCGGTCGGCATCTTCAATAATCATGATTTGGTATTTGCTTATGGAGCCGCCAAAGTATGAAGCTGCAACCAAGCTTCTTATTTCTTCTATTGAGATAATTACTTTTTCAGTTGCCAGCACTGTTACGTCGGGGTGATTACCAAGGCTCACCATGCGACAGCTCTTGCAGTCGCCGCAGCCGCCCGCCTCGCAAAGAAGTGCAGCAGCAAATGCTGCAGCGGCATTTGACCTTCCGGATCCTGGGGGTCCGGTAATTAGCCAAGCGTGCTGTAATCCAGATTCCTTGTCTGCTACAGCTTGACGCAGCTGTGCCACTGCTTCAGGCTGTCCCAAAAGTTCTGCCCAGATTGGCTCGTAATTCATTACTTGATTCAAAGGCCTTTGCCTTCTAGCAAAGTTTCCAAGCGAG
>CAEZSX010000024.1_pt1 | contig 8644 bp, 4 predicted proteins | sample 7264071 | NCBI WGS metagenome assembly CAEZSX01 (sample SAMEA6813790, study PRJEB35770) | freshwater metagenome | biome: Freshwater; feature: Freshwater reservoir; material: water | place: Czech Republic | collected 2016-08-15 | depth 0.5m m
AGGGCATCAATGTTGTCTCTCAATCTGGCAGCCAGCTCGAAATTCTCGTTCTGAGACGCCAGTATCATCTTGTCTCGCAGGATTTCTATTTGCCTCGGGTCCATCCCGTTCATGAAATTGACTAGTTCCTTGGCGACTCCCAAGTGTTCTTGATCGGTGACTCTCGACACGCAGGGAGCGGAACACTTTCCGATGTCTGCTAGCAAACACGGCCTGTTTGATCTTCTGGCTGTTTGAAACACGCCTGATGAACACGAGCGAACAGGGAACGCTTTTAGAAGCGTGTCCAAGGTTTGCCGCAACGCCCAAGCTTGGGTGTATGGGCCAAAGTACTTTACGCCCTTTAGTTCTCTGTTCCTGGTTACGAAAACTCGCGGATATTTGTCTGACATTGAAACAGCAAGGTAAGGGTAAGACTTGTCGTCCTTAAAGCGAATGTTGAATGGCGGATTGAATTCCTTGATCCAAGTGAACTCTAGCTGAAGTGCCTCAAACTCAGTTTTCACGATGGTCCAATCCACATCAACAGCGGTTTGCACCATTCGCCTAGTTCGCTCGTGGAGTGAATCGAACGGGGCGAAATAGCTTTGCAATCTGGCTCTTAGGTTTTTAGCTTTGCCAACGTAGAGAATTCTCCGCTTGGCATCATAAAAGCGATAAACGCCTGGACGCGTTGGAATCTCTGATGTCTTGGGCCTAAACGATAACTCGTTGGCCATTTATTTGAGCGCTTCCTTCAAGAACGCTCCTGTAAAGCTTTCCTTTACTTTGGAAACCTGCTCTGGCGTGCCTTCAGCAACTAGCTCACCACCGCGGTATCCACCCTCAGGACCAAGATCAAGAAGCCAGTCGGCTGATTTGATCACATCAAGATTGTGTTCGATTACGATCACGGTGTTGCCTTTGTCAACCAAAGAGTTCAAGACGATTAGTAGCTTTCTTACATCTTCGAAATGCAGTCCAGTTGTTGGTTCATCCAGAACGTAAATTGTTCTACCGGTTGAGCGTCGTTGCAATTCAGTGGCGAGTTTGACTCGTTGGGCCTCTCCCCCTGACAACGTGGTCGCGGACTGCCCCAAGCGAACGTATCCAAGCCCGACGTCAACCAGGGTGTTTAAGTATCTAGAGATTGAGTTGATCGCTTCGAAAAATACTGCCGCTTCTGCTATCGGCATTTCCAAAACCTCAGAGATTGACTTGCCCTTGTACTTGACTTGAAGAGTCTCGCGGTTATATCTTGCTCCCTGGCATACCTCACAAAGAACGTATACATCGGGCAAGAAGTTCATCTCAATCCGTATGGTCCCGTCGCCGCTACAGGCCTCACAGCGACCACCCTTTACATTGAAGGAGAATCGACCCTGTTGGTAACCACGAGCTTTTGACTCCGCGGTTTCCGTGAAGAGCTTTCTGATGTGATCAAATACGCCAGTATAGGTAGCCGGATTGGAACGCGGCGTTCTACCGATAGGGTTCTGGTCGACGTGTACTACTTTGTCGAGTTGATTTACTCCAGTGATCCGGGTGTGTTTGCCTGCAACCAGTTTCGCCCCGTTTAGAGAGTTTGCTAAGACGTTGAACAGAATGTCGTTCACAAGCGTTGATTTTCCAGAACCACTTACGCCCGTAACGGCAATAAATACCCCGAGTGGAAAATTCACTGTCAAGTTCTTGAGGTTGTTTGCCTTAGCCCCAACAACTGATAGTGATCTCTTCGGGTCAATGGGCCTTCTCTTCTTGGGAGTGGAAATGGTCTTGCGCCCAGCAAGGTAATCTCCGGTAATTGAGGCCTTGTTTTGGAGTATGTCCTTGTAGGTTCCAGAGTGAACCACATTTCCGCCGTCAACACCAGCTCCTGGCCCGATGTCGATAATCCAGTCTGAGGTCTTGATGGTATCTTCATCATGCTCAACTACAACCAGTGTGTTTCCTAGATCGCGCAGTTTTATCAAAGTTTCAATCAGTCGGCGATTATCGCGCTGATGCAATCCAATAGAGGGCTCGTCAAGAACATAGAGAACACCGGTCAGACCTGAACCAATCTGAGTGGCCAACCTAATTCGTTGCGCTTCTCCGCCCGAGAGGGAGCCGGCAGCCCTCGAAAGTGATAGATAATCCAAGCCAACCGCCATTAGGAAATCGAGTCTCGCGCGAATCTCGCGAAGAACCTGGGCGGCAATTTTTTCGTCACGCTTATCCAGTTTGATTCCCGCAAAGAAGGCTACGCACTCCCCCAAACTCAATGACGCTACATCTGCGATAGAGGACTTCCCTATTCTTACGGCAAGTACTTCTGGTCTCAGTCTTGCCCCATCACATTCTGGACAATTAACTTCCCTTAGAAAACCTGCCCACTTACCCCTTGCGTAGTCATTCTCAGACTCAAGGTATTTTCGCTCAATGTACTTCAGGACTCCCTCAAAACCGGTGGTGTAACGAAGCTCGCGTCCGTAGCGGTTCTTCCATTTCACTTGGACGTCAAAGTCATTTCCGTTTAGAACTGCAAATCTGACCTCCTCCGGCAATTCGTTCCAAGGTGTCTTTAGAGAGAATGAAAGATCTTTCGCAAGCCCCTGAAGCATTCTCGAGAAATAGTGGAATAGACCCTTTCCTTGTGTTGACCACGGAAGTATCACACCATCGAGTATTGATGCCTCTGGGTCCCCAATAACAAGATCCTCGTCCACCGCCATCTTTGTTCCGAGTCCCGAACACGCTTGGCAGGCGCCAAATGGAGCATTAAAGGAAAAAGTCCTGGGCTCAATCTCGGTTAGTGCAAGTGGGTGATCATTCGGGCATGACATTTGCTCGGAGAAACTCCTCCTTGCATCTGAGCCCTTTCGGTCAACAAAGTCGATGGTTACCTTGCCACCTGCAAGCTTGAGAGCGGTCTCAACCGAATCCGTCAGGCGACCTGAGATTCCAGACTTTATTGCTAAACGGTCTACTACGACCGCGATGTCGTGCTTGAAGGTTTTCTTTAGGGGTTTAGCCTCGGCAAGCGCGATAGTCTCACCATCAACAACTGCTCTTGCATAACCTTGAGAGATTAACTCTCGAAAGAGGTCTGCGAACTCACCCTTTTTCTGATCCACGAGTTCCGCGAGTACTTGGAACTTCGTTCCTTCAGGGTTCTCAAGTATCTGATCCACAATCTGCTGCGGTGTTTGCTTAACAATCTTTTCGCCACATTCGGAGCAGTAAGCGACTCCGATTCTTGCCCACAAGAGTCTGAGGTAATCATGAATTTCAGTAATGGTACCTACGGTGGAACGCGGGTTCCTATTAGTTGACTTTTGATCAATCGAAACAGCAGGGCTAAGTCCCTCAATGAAGTCAACATCAGGACGATCAACTTGACCAAGAAATTGCCGTGCATACGCCGAAAGCGACTCTACATATCTTCTTTGTCCCTCAGCAAAAATTGTGTCGAACGCTAAAGAGGATTTACCAGAACCTGACAGCCCGGTGAAAACAACAATTGAGTTTCGTGGCATCTCGACAGTGATGTTCTTCAGGTTATGCACGCGGGCACCTTTGACAACAAGAGTGTCAAGATTGAGAGTGTTTTTGGAGCTCATTCCTACAAGCTTAGCTCTGGGCTAGCGGACCTAGATGTGCCCGGCCTTCTTCATTTGACGCAATTCGTGCTTAAGTTCCGCGATTTCGTCGCGCAGTCGGGCGGCAAGTTCAAACTGTAGCTCGCTCGCCGCATGCCTCATTTGGGCATCAAGGTCCATGACCACCGCAAGAATCTCATCCTGAGCCATCGCAGCTATACCTCTGTTAGATCTCAAGGGAACAGCTGTTGCCTTTCTTCCCTTGGCCTTGCCAAGCTCTGCGACAAGCTCAGCGGTATCAAGTTCTTCTCGTTCGATCTGATCGGTGATGTCTATGATCTTCTTCTGAAGAGGTTGTGGGTCCACGCCCATCGCCTTGTTATAGGCGACTTGCTTTTCTCGACGCCGGTTAGTTTCATCAATGGCTTTACGCATTGATTCGGTCAGATTATCGCCGTACATGTGAACTTCACCGTTTATGTTCCTTGCGGCCCTACCGATGGTTTGGACCAGCGAAGTTGCGGAGCGTAGGAATCCCTCCTTGTCGGCGTCCAGAATTGCAACCAACGATACCTCGGGTAGGTCGAGCCCTTCACGCAGCAAGTTGATACCAACTAGGACATCAAATACTCCCTGCCTAAGCTGCCGAAGTAGCTCAACTCTTTTCAGGGTGTCGACATCTGAATGCAGGTAACGGACCTTCACGCCTGCCTCAGAGAGAAAGTCTGTTAGCTCTTCAGCCATTTTCTTGGTTAGCGTAGTGACCAAGACTCTCTCGTCTTTAGCAGCTCGAGTTCTGATTTCCTCCAGCAGATCATCGATTTGCCCCTTGGTTGGCTTCAGAATAATCTTCGGGTCAATCAGACCGGTAGGTCTAATGATCTGTTCAACAAAGCCGTCAGCAGCGGCTAGTTCATATTTGCCAGGGGTTGCGGACAGGTATACGGTTTGACCAACTCGCTGTTGGAACTCTGCCCACCTAAGTGGGCGGTTGTCCAGCGCAGATGGCAACCTGAAACCGTGCTCTACAAGAGTTCTCTTGCGCGATGAATCGCCCTCATACATCGCTCCAATTTGAGGCACGGTGGCGTGTGACTCATCGATAACGGTGAGAAAATCGTCGGGAAAATAATCAAGCAGACAGGAGGGTGGTTCCCCTGGAGCGCGCCCGTCGATATGTCTTGAGTAGTTTTCAATCCCTGAGCAGAAACCAAGTTCGCGGATCATTTCAAGATCGAAATTGGTTCGCATCTTGATCCGCTGTGCCTCCAGAAGTTTCCCGGAACTCTCAAAATCTCGTAACCTAGCTGCCAGCTCGTTCTCGATTTCCTCTATTGCCCGTCCCATCTGCACCGGGGAGGCCACGTAGTGGCTGGCCGGAAATATTGCCACGGCGTCTAATTTCTTTATGACATCTCCAGTTAGCGGATGGAGCGAGTAGATAGCCTCGATTTCGTCTCCGAAGAGTTCAACCCGAATGGCGAACTCGTCATAAACCGGAATTATCTCGATGGTGTCCCCCTTGACTCGGAAGTTACCCCTAGAAAAGTCGACGTCATTTCGCTGGTACTGAATAGAAACAAATTCTCGGATAAGTTCGTCTCGATCGATTCTTTGGCCCACCTGAAGCGGGATTGATTGATCTAGGTACTCCTTCGGAGCCCCGAGGCCATAGATGCAGGAAACCGTAGACACAACAATCACATCTCTTCGAGAGAGCAGGCTCATTGTTGCTGAATATCGGAGCCTCTCAACCTCCTCGTTGATGCTTGAGTCCTTCTCAATGAAGGTGTCCGTCTGTGGGACATAGGCCTCTGGTTGGTAGTAGTCGTAGTAGCTGACAAAGTATTCGACCGCATTATTTGGAAACATCTGGCGTAGTTCGGTTACCAGCTGTGCGGCCAGAGTTTTGTTATGGGCCATCACTAGAGTTGGGCGCTGTAGGGCCTCAATCAACCATGCCGTTGTGGCAGATTTTCCAGTTCCTGTTGCTCCAAGTAGTACAACATCCTTTTCACCAGCTTGAATTCTTTGAACAAGCTCGGCAATTGCCGTTGGTTGATCACCCGATGGCTTGAAGTCACTTACCACCTCGAATGGGGTAAAGGATCTAGTCTTTTGCACTTCAGTCCTTGCTCCTGGCAGCCGCAACAAGGATCGGCCAGATTGAATCTAGTTGTTTCTTGGTGTCTTCTTTGGACCCAGAGCTGTCGATGACAAAGTCAGCACGGGCTTCACGCTTTGCCGCTGTGGTTTGAGAAGAGACGCGTTGTATTGCCTCTTGCTCAGACAGAGATCTTGATTTGATAAGCCTTTCAATCTGGTTCTCCGGTCCTGCCTCCACCGTGATGATTGCGTCGAATGGATAGTCGACATTTGCTTCCACAAGTAAGGGAACTGAATACACAACGATTTCTGATTCCTGCGAACTAATTAGCTGCATTGTTCGAACTTTGATTAGCGGGTGCAAAATTGATTCAAGTTGCAAACGCAAAGCAGAGTTCGAGAACACCATGTCCCCGAGCTTTTGACGATCTAACTCACCAGATGAAAGCAGCACGCCGTTCCCAAAGGCCTCTACTACCTGATGCAATCCGTTTGTTCCGGGCGCAACTACTTCTCGAGCGACTTCGTCGGCATCAATTGTGGCGGCACCGTGAGAAGCGAGCAGGCCTGCTACGTAGGATTTGCCAGAGGCAATTCCTCCCGTTAGTCCGACGAGATACATCTAACCATCCTATAAAGCTCGAATCGGGGCTCTGGAAAAACCAGGCCCCGATTCAAAAGTTGAGCTTTGCTTACTCGTTGTCAGCTAGCTTGTCTCGAAGTGCACTTAGTGACTCATCTTCGGATAGTGTTCCCGTTGAATCCTTAGCTACTGGAGCACTCTGTTCTGGGGTGACACTTGGAGCCGGTGCGTCAGGCAATGAAGCAGCAAGCTTGTTAGCCACCGCGACTTGCTTCTTGTGCTCCACCCAACGAGCGTTAGCCTCGGAGTACTCTTTCTCCCACTTGGATCTTGCTTCCTCGTGGCCTGGCTGCCATTCACTTGTAGCAGGATCGAAACCTTCTGGATACTTGTAGTCACCCTTCTCGTCGTACTCTGCGTACATACCGTATAGAGCTGGGTTGAACTCCTTGCCCTCTGGGTCAACTTCCTCGAGAGCCTGCTTTAGCGAAAGTGAGATTCTTCGTCTCTCAAGGTCGATGTCGATGACCTTAACGAAAACATCCTGGTTAGCGGAAACAACTTGCTCTGCAAGCTCAATGTGCTTGGTTGAGAGCTCTGAGATGTGAACCAGCCCTTCAATGCCATCAGCAACGCGAACAAATGCTCCAAATGGAACCAACTTGGTCACCTTGCCAGGAGCGTACTGACCGATTGAATGCGTCCTTGCAAACACCTGCCATGGATCTTCCTGTGTTGCCTTTAGAGATAGTGACACGCGTTCACGATCTTGGTCTACCTCAAGAACCTCAACAGTGACTTCTTGACCAATTTCCACGACCTCAGAGGCGTGCTCGATGTGCTTCCATGAAAGTTCAGAAACATGAACCAAACCGTCTACGCCACCCAAGTCGATAAACGCTCCGAAGTTCACGATGGAGGAAACAACACCCGTGCGGATCTGACCCTTGGCAAGATCTGCAAGGAATGTTGATCTCGTAGCAGATTGACTCTGCTCCAAAAGTGCACGGCGAGAAAGAACTACGTTATTACGGTTCTTGTCTAGTTCAAGAATCTTGGCTTCGACTTCCTGGCCTAGGTAAGGTGCAAGGTCACGGACTCTGCGAAGTTCAATCAGTGAAGCCGGAAGGAATCCACGCAAGCCGATGTCAACAATCAATCCACCCTTAACTACCTCGATGACGGTACCGGTAACGGTAGTATCGGCAGCCTTGATCTTCTCAACATCACCCCAGGCACGCTCATACTGTGCGCGCTTCTTGGAAAGAATGAGACGCCCTTCTTTGTCTTCTTTCTGAAGAACAAGCGCCTCGATGGTGTCACCAACAGAAACAATGTCGCCAGGATCAGCATCGTGACGAATAGAGAGTTCACGAGAAGGGATTACACCCTCGGTTTTATACCCAACATCTAGCAGAACTTCATCTCGATCGATTTTTACAACAGTTCCCTGGATCAGGTCTCCGTCGTTGAAGAACTTTAGAGTCTTCTCGACAGCTGCTAGGAATTCTTCGGCTGTGCCAATGTCGTTGATGGCAACTTGCTTGGGGGCTTTTGTGGTTGATTCTGTGGTCATAGAGAAAGGTGCTCCATTTTTTACATACTCAGGTCGTGATAGCGCTTCGCTAGGAAGAAAGTATTGCTACCGCAACAGCGGATAAGGGATTGCGCTCTCGCGCCCCATAAGCTTACCTGCTTAGCACCCCCGAAACAAAGGCTAGTGAGCGGCCTTATCCCAGCTTCTACCAATGCCGATCTGGACATCTAGAGGCACTGATAGCTTCACCACATTACTCATCTTGTCCATGACGAGCTCCTTTAGCCGCTCAACTTCACCTGGAAATACCTCAAAAACGAGCTCATCGTGGACTTGTAGCAGTAATCGAGACCTAAGACCGATAGTTTCGATGGCTTCTTGTATTTGATTCATTGCCAACTTCATAATGTCCGCGGCCGTGCCTTGAATAGGGGCATTTAGAGCTGCTCTTCTCGCATTCTCGCGAACCTGGAAGATAGAGCTGTTGAGATCATCAAATGGACGTCTTCGCCCGTGCAAAGTTGTGGTGTAGCCAACGGCCTTGGCGTCCTCGACAACCTTCGCCAAATAGCGCCGAACTCCGCCAAAACGCTCAAAGTAGTCCTTCATGAGCGCCTTGGCATCGGCGTTTGAGAGACCTAGCTGTTTTGCGAGTCCGTATTCGCTCAAACCATAGACCAGGCCGTAGCTCATAGCCTTTACTTGCGCCCGCATCTCCGATGTGACCTCGTCGGGTTTAACTCCAAAAATTCTTGACCCAACAAACCGATGAAGATCCTCGCCTGCGTTGAAGGCTTCTATAAGGCCGGGGTCTTCTGAAAGATGTGCCATGATTCGCATTTCAATTTGTGAGTAGTC
>CAEZSX010000025.1_pt1 | contig 8438 bp, 6 predicted proteins | sample 7264071 | NCBI WGS metagenome assembly CAEZSX01 (sample SAMEA6813790, study PRJEB35770) | freshwater metagenome | biome: Freshwater; feature: Freshwater reservoir; material: water | place: Czech Republic | collected 2016-08-15 | depth 0.5m m
AGGTTATTCTTGGGATACCTAATCAAAGGAAACTCTGTGACCGGTCTTGCCGAAAACAATAGTGATGTTCTGGGTCAGCTCATCGAAAGTCTTGGCGACGCCGTTTTGATCGACCAAGCGAGCCTAACGATTGCGCGCGCAGACCGTTCAGGCAAAGTCAGTTCCACCAACCCGCTCTGCGTTGTTGAAGCTTCGAAAACAGATGATGTTGTTACCGTCATGCAAATTGCGAACCGTTCCAACACACCGGTCGTAGTCAGAGGTGGTGGCAGTGGTTTAGCCGGTGGAGCAATTGGCTCGGCCGGGGAAATAGTTCTTTCCTTGGCAAAGATGAATCGCATTGTTGAGATCTCAACAGAGAATCGTTGGGCTCATGTTGAGGCAGGAGTGATTAACCAAGACTTGAACGTGGCCGCCCAAGAACATGGACTTTGGTTTGCACCAGACCCTGCTAGCAGAATTTGGTCCACAGTTGGCGGCAACATTGCGACCAACGCAGGTGGACTTTTGTGTGCAAAGTATGGAGTAACCCGTGAAGCGGTTAGGGAGCTGACCGTGGTTATGGCTGACGGTGAAGTTCTTCGGATGGGGCACGAAACCGTGAAGGGTGTAACTGGATTTGACCTGGTGGGACTGATGGTTGGAAGTGAGGGAACTCTAGGTGTAATTACTGAAGCCAAGGTAGCGCTTAAACCAGTCGACACTTATCCAACCTGGACGCTTAGTGGCTCAGCTCCAGATATTGCAACCGTCGCTAAAGCAATTCAGGAGACAATTCGACAGGGCATGCAGCCTAGTATTTTTGAGTTGATTGACGAGCCCTGCTCTCGATACATTTCGCAACACCTCGGTAAGGAAATACCGGGTGTGGGTTCCAATGTGCTGATAGCTCAAACCGACGGTGCTGGCGCAGAAAACTTGGCGAATCAGATTTCAAAGCTCTGGCAAGAGCTTGGAATTAAAGTTCAAATTGAGGCCGACGGGGAAGAGCTTCTTAGCTTTAGGAGATCTATGCTCCCCGCCCTCAACGAAAAGGGAAATGTTCTAATCGAGGATGTGGCGGTACCAATTTCTCGATTGGGTGAAATGTTGGGCGCAATTCGGGAAATTGAAAAAGAGTTTGGCATTGAGATTCCGACCGTAGCCCATGCCGGCGATGGCAACCTGCACCCCAACTTTGTTTACTCGGGAGAAGAGGTGCCAGAGATTATCTGGAAGGCTGCAGACGCAATTTTCAGAAAAGCCATCTCTCTTGGGGGAACTCTAACTGGCGAGCATGGTGTTGGGTTACTCAAGAGGCAGTGGTTGATGGATGAACTTGGGAAACCCCAATGGAAGCTTCAGTGGGGAATCAAAAAGCTCTTTGACCCAAAGAATATTTTGAATCCAGGAAAAGTGTTTGACCCTAATCACTTGGTCTAGTTACTGGGTAAAGCTCTAGGCTGAACACTTTGAATCTGACGACCAGTAGGCTCCTCAGATTTGCTAAGGTTCATTTACTACTTGTCATCCATACTTCGGAGGTAAGCCATGAGTCATCCGATAACACTGTTTACTGGGCAATGGGCGGATCTAACGCTCGACGAAGTTGCCGGGCTCGCCGCCGGCTGGGGTTATGACGGCGTAGAGATCGCCTGCAGCGCAGAGCACTTAGATGTTTGGCGGGCGGCCGAGGACCCTAAGTATGTTGCCGAAAGGCAAGAGGTGCTCAAGCGTCACGGCTTGCAGACCTGGGCAATATCAAATCACCTCACCGGACAAGCAGTCTGCGACGACCCGATTGATTTTAGGCATAAGGGTATTGTCCGACCAAAAGTCTGGGGTGATGGAGACCAAGAGGGTGTGCGGGAAAGAGCCGCCGAAGAAATGAAACTAACGGCTATAGCCGCTCGAAAACTTGGGGTCGACACAGTTGTTGGATTTACTGGTTCTTCCATATGGCAATACGTGGCTATGTTTCCACCTGTGTCGCAATCAGTAATCGACCAAGGTTATGAAGACTTTGCCAACAGGTGGAACCCGATTATGGACGTCTTTGATTCCGAAGGTGTGAAGTTTGCACTCGAGGTGCACCCTTCGGAAATCGCCTACGACTACTACACAACGAAGTTGGCGCTAGAGGCGATAAACCACCGCGAAGCCTTTGGTTTGAACTGGGATCCAAGTCACATGATTTGGCAGGATATTGACCCGGTTAACTTCATTCTTGATTTTGCCGACAGGATTTACCACGTGGACTGCAAAGACACCAAGGTTTTCCGAAACGATGGTCGTAGGGGACGAATGGGTTCTCATTTGAATTGGGCAGACCCAAGAAGAGGCTGGTCGTTTGTTTCCACCGGTAGAGGTGATGTGGACTGGGAGTCAAGTTTCAGAGCTCTTAGAACAATTGGTTACCAAGGTCCCATCTCAGTGGAATGGGAAGATGCTGGCATGGATCGTCTGCACGGTGCAGCGGAAGCAGTTGGTTTCATAAAGAGTTTGTTATGGAAGAGTCCCGATAAATCTTTTGATGAGGCATTCTCTGGGAATTCGGCCAGCTCCGAAGACTAAAGAGTTTTTGCTGGGTTAGTTATTCGCTACAGAAATTCGTCACAAGCTAACTAAAGTGATGCGTCCGGTGTTGTTGTCTTTTGCATATCCTTCATCTAGGCAGGCGCTACTGAATGCAATCTGATTCTCGGTGGGATGCACTGCGCAGTCAAAAACTCCCTTTGCTCCCCCCTCGTCGCCCTGCGATGTCTCGAGCTTGTAAAAAAGTTTTCTGCTGCCGTCTTCGCTAAAGCAGTTGATCTCCCCCGTGAATGCCGAGGCCACAAATAATAACCCGTCTGGACCAAACGACAAGCCATCTGGTCCAGAACCCTCTGGGCACTTATAAGATTTGGTAACCCGCATTTGGTCATCGAAGAAACTAACTCGATCCGCAAAAGTCTCAGCGACGGCGATTGTTGAACCTTGGCGTTCACAACCATTTGGAAAAACAAATCTGCTTTCCGAAACTGTAATTTCCCCGCTGGGAGAAATTCTAAAAATCGGGGAGCTAACCGGTGCTTGATTATCTGGATCGAATCCATAACCACCAACCCATGCGGTTCCATCTAGGTCGATGTGCATATCATTGAGCGGGTAATCAGTTAGATCAGATAGGTCAGCGTATGTTGATACCCTGCCTTGATGATCGAGCATCAAAACTTTTTTCTCTAGGCAATCAACCACTAGCAAGTCACCTTCTGTTGTCCAACCCAAGCCGCCAGGCATTTCTGGCCCGCCCTGCGATTGCGAGAGTCGAACTGCTGACGAACCTTTTGGGTTCCAAGAGATAACAGTTCCTCGAAACATGTCACTAAACCAAAGTTCATCTTTTCGCCATCTAAGTGCTTCTGGAAAACCTAGGCCCTCTAAAGAAGCAATCGTGGCAGTGTTGTCCATGTTCAAAGCTAGAACGTTGCCGTTAAGCCACCGTCAACGGTGAGAGATTGTCCGGTTACATAACTGTTGGATCTTCCACTCAGCCAGAGCACCGCTTCAGCCACTTCGCCAGGTTCAGATGCTCTTCCAAGAGGTAATCTTCCGGATTCGACATACTGCACTCGGAATTCTTGCGTGTCTGCCTCATCGATTCCTTGCTCGTTCAAACTCATTTTGGTTCGGACAAAACCTGGTGCTATCGAGTTAGCCAAGATCCCATAATCTGCCCCTGCTAATGCAAATGACCTGGTGGCCGCCTCTAGTCCTGCTTTACCAACGTCATAAGCTAAGCAATCTTGCCGAGAAAACTTAGCGTGAATACTTGTTATGTTCACGACTCGTCCAAAAGCTTGGGTTTTCATTGACTCAAAAACTAGTGACATAAGTTCAAGAGGTGCATCCAAATTCACGGACCAAAGACTGCGCCAATCCTCGAGTGTTGAAGATCCAAATGGTGTTGGCCGGAACACACCAGCCACATTAACTAGAACGTCGATCCCGCCCAACTCTTTTAGAGCGGTTTCAACTATTCTTTGACGCTCGGAGGCAACTGCTAGATCTGCCTGCATCCAACCCGCTCCGCTTTGGTTGTCAACGCCAAATACTGTGTCGCCTCGTTCGCGGAGACTATTTGCAACGCTGTGACCGATGCCGCTAGCGACTCCGGTGACCAAGGTTCTAAGTTTTTCGGTCATGCTAGGACAATACCTTTCTTGTCAATTGCAATGTGGTGCTCCAGTGCAGCTGGTTGCCAGGTTCAATAAATGGGCCAGTTTCATCGTTGGCACCGAGCCCGTGAGCGATGTTCGTTGGCTCTAATCCCAAAGCAAACACCTCCCCGTTCCAAGGCGAATCTTTAGAGGTTCCAAACTCTTGCCACACCAAAGCATGCTCTAAACCTTCCCAAGTAATCTCGGCGATCCAGTTCTCTAATTCAACTGAAATTCTTCTGTGTTTGGAGTGGCCGAGGGCAAATACTCTAGCTGGCTGGTCCTTAGTTAGGTTGGTCCAGTCAGACTTGGTCTCAGAACCGCTCAGTTGCCTGCCGGTTGGAGCTCCTGAGTAATCCAATTCGATTATTTCTGCCGCTGGGCAAAACTCCAAGGTTGCAGCTAATCCGGATTTGATTGGTGACAAAAAGTCAGAACCCAAAATCAGGTGTTCAGCAACTCCGATGGCTTTAGTTGTCTCTGAATTGTTGGTAACCACACTAGAAACAATTACTTTTTCGGGGTCAAATAGCTTCCAGCTGCGGCTAATCTCAATTTCGCCTTCTTCGTCAATCCAACGTATGTCGAGGCTGGATTCTGTCGAGCAAGTAATTTCCCAACTTGCTTGAGACGCAACACCGTGGAAAGCAGGTGTTAAGCAGTCGCTTGCAGGTAAGCCGGTGTTGGGGGCACAAAGTTGCCAGCCACCACGCCAGTTGTTTACCCAGGCAGACTCATCAGGGGCGGGGAATTTGGCCGGTGTCACTTTGCTAGACCAGGGAGTCTCGGTAAGAAAACTTTCACCCTGGGAGGTAAGTTTCGAAAGAACTCCGCCCTCCTCAGTAATAATCTCCGCTTGCAAGTCACCTGCAACCAGAATCACAGAGGGGCTCATTACTCAGCTCTGCGGCTTGTGTCTTTTGAGTCAACGGTAGTTTTCAAAGCCCGAATAAGTGAGTTTTTTCCATCGAGAACTACAGAAAGCATTTTCTCTGAAGCCAACTCACCATCACCACGATTAATCGCAACATAAACTTCGTTATGCAACTGAACGTCTACCTCCAAAGCGGCTCTACCGCGGACTGCTTGCTGCTGAATCATAAAAACTCTGCGCAGAAAATCACCAACTACCGTTCCAAATTGCAACATCAAGGTGTTTTGACTAGCCGCGTACACTGCCAAGTGGAAATCGAGATCGGCTTTTGCAAACCCTTCCGGATTGTCAAGTTCCAACCGCATTGTTTCAATTGCGCTCTTCATGCGGCTATGGTGATCCATGTTGGCTCGGCTAGCGGCAAGTTTTGCAGCGGCCGGCTCAAGAATCTGACGAAGTTCGATGAGATCGAGCATCACTGCATCGCCCTGACCTTCTTCGTGGTGCCACCGCAAGATATCCGAGTCGAAAATATTCCAACGATCTGCTTCTTGGACTCGGGTTCCAATTTTCTGACGAATTTCAACAAGGCCTTTTGCAGAGAGCACTCGCATGGCTTCTCTTACCGAAGTTCGGCTCACGTTGTACTTGGCACCGAGTTCTGGTTCGGTGGGGAGGAATTCGCCTGGGCGGATGCGTCCGCCGACTATCGTTCTTCCAATTCCATCAATTACGGTTTTTTGAAGTCCGCGTATCGAGGACCTTGGCGAGGCGAGTGATTCAAAAGATTGTTCCATCTTCACCTCGGCTTGTCGAACGCTAAATTACCACACTAGTCGGAACTCCAAGAGCCCCGCTTTCATAAGTGAGTTGACCGTCGATTTTGATCTCAACTTGCCTTAGGTACGGCAGCAATGCGCTCTCATCGACCCGGATTCCAAGTCCTGGTGAGTCTGGGGCTTGGATTTCACCGTCGGAGTTGAGGGAAATGTGCTCAACCGACAAGTCCCACGCTACTGACTTGGGTTCGAGTGGATACTCGCATATTTTGTGACTTTCTAAACCAACAAATGCCTGCATAGATGCAGACAGAGCTAGGTGAGAGGTAAAGGTGTGGTTTACGAACGTAACTCCGTTTTTTACGGCGTGATCCGCTACAACCTTGGATGGGCCTATTCCACCAATTCGGGCAGAGTCCACTTGAATGAACTTCACTCCTCCAAAGTCAATTAGGTTCATGGCCATGTGTTCGGTGTGTGCTCCTTCACCGCCTGCTAATCCAACATCTCCAGAAACCTTGGCAAGATCCGAGTAAGCCTTGAAAGCGTGAGCGAAGAATGGCTCCTCAAGCCAGGTGGCGCCGGCTTGCTTTAGGGCTGGCAATCTCTTCATCGCGAGGTCAACATCATCTCCCCAGATTTGACCTGCGTCAATGAGAAGTTCGGCGTCTTGTCCTAGACCCTCTCTGGCTGCAGCAACATGATCGGCATCGTCTTTAACATCTGCTGTGCCATAGTTTCCCCAACCAAACTTCACTGCCCTAAATCCTTTATCCCTTGCTTCTTTAGCTCTTTCTAGAGTGGATTGTGGAGTGTCACCCATCAACATCGAGGCGTACGGTACTTTTGCAAAGTTTGTGGTGTAGCCAAGAAGCTTCCAAACGGGTTGCTCCAGTTTTCGGCCCAGCAAATCCCAAAGCGCTATCTCAACACCGGACCAGGTGTGTGCTGCTTGAAGTAAGTCCATACTGTTTCTAGCAACCAGCTGACTGAGTCTAGAAATGTCTGTAGGTGTGTTTACTTGCTCCCCGAGAATGCTCGCCGAAACGGGCTGACAAACTCCATGCGATCTTGGAGTCACGAATGCGGCAATTGAGGTTAGAGGGGACGCTTCACACTCTCCCCAGCCGATACTTCCATCGTCACCTACGACCCTTACCAAAAGGGCGTCTTGGCTGCCGTCTGCCTCCAGGGTCACCTCAGGCATGGACGCGTAGAAAAAGTCGACAGAGTCGATTCTCACCTTCAGGCCCCCTTCTTTCTGGGTTCAGCGTAGCTCGCGAGATAAAGGCTATTTGTAGAGAATACAGCAATTCGTATTATGTTTAAGACAAATTGTTATAGTTTCTTGATTTTTTTAGGGATTTTCGGCTGATTTCAGAGTCCATCATATGATGTAATGACAGAGTAGTCAAGGAACCAAGTGTGCAGCAGAAGTGACAACAGATCTGATTTCTGCTTCACCCATAGCACGAGGGTTGGAAGGTGCAAGAAATGCTAGCCAAGGATAAGAGTTACGCCCTTCGGTCATGCAGACTTCTTCGCCCTGAATTCTTAACGTGTGAATCTGAGAGCTCATTGAAATGACTCTCAAAAACCCTATGAAAGGAAAATTAATGAAATTACGCAAACTGGCAGCAGTGGCGTCAGCATTGGTGCTGACCGCAGGCTTGGCCGCATGTGCACCGGCAGCAGAGGATGCTGGTGAGCAGGAGTTGCTAATTTGGGACACCGGAATCATCGCAAGAGACCTTGTGACCGGCGACCCTTATGAAGACGGCTCGTTCCTTCACCAGATGGCTGTTGAGTTTGAGGCAGAAAACCCTGGCGTTACAGTCACCATTGAGCAACAGGGTGGAGACATCACAGCGAACGCCGCAGCTTTCCAAGCTGCATCGATTGCTGGAACTGGGCCAGACATTCGAGTTCAGTACGCTGGTGGTCCAACCACTTCGTTCGCTGACTTCTTTGTTGACCTAGAGCCACTGATTCCTGCAGAAATCTTGGATAAGATGGCGGGCCAATACGTTAACCGTGAGGGCTTCAGCTCAGATGGAAGGCTTCTTGGAATGACCTACGGTGCGGGAAACCTATTCGTTGTGTTCCAGAACGCAGATGTCTTGACCGAAGCTGGCGTGGACCCAACCAAAGTTCCAGCAACTTGGGAAGAGCTAATTGAAAACGCTCAGGCTGTAGCTGACAACACTGACAAGAACGGTTTCTACACTGGAAACCTTGAAGGTTACCCAGGAGCATGGTTCATCACTGCCATGGTCGGTGGAGAACTTGGTGAAACTGCCTTTACCGATATGTACAGCGGTAAGGTAGCGGTTGACGACCCAGCAATGCTTAAGGCTTACGAAGCTTTCGCAGCATGGGGAGCTAGTTCCGTGAACAACCCTGATGCTGCTCAAGTATCTGCTGGTGGACAAGGATTTGTCGCCGGGGAAGCTGCTTACTACTTGGTTGGTAGCTGGGAAAACAACGGAATGGTAGAAGCGTTCGGTGAAGATGGTCCTGTGACTTCTTTCTTCATTCCAACACTTGAAGGTGCACCGTTCTCAAAGATTGGAGCTGGCGGTCCAGAAATCGCTCTTTCAATCA
>CAEZSX010000026.1_pt1 | contig 8359 bp, 6 predicted proteins | sample 7264071 | NCBI WGS metagenome assembly CAEZSX01 (sample SAMEA6813790, study PRJEB35770) | freshwater metagenome | biome: Freshwater; feature: Freshwater reservoir; material: water | place: Czech Republic | collected 2016-08-15 | depth 0.5m m
GGCTTCTTGCTATCAATCATTAGCTGCACTGCTTCATCGCCTTTTTGAACACGCAGGTCCGAGGGGTCGAGACCATCAGGGCCAACTGCTATGAAGCTGTTGGCGTGAAATTTGTCGGCATCTGCGAATGCACGCATCGCTGCTTTCTGTCCAGCTTCATCTGGATCGAAGGTGAAGATAACCTCTGCTGGGCTATCAACATTGGCCTGGAGCATGCGATTCAGAATACGAATGTGCTCATCACCAAACGCTGTTCCGCAGGTTGCAACCGCGTTCGTTACCCCTGCAAGATGGCATGCCATGACGTCGGTATAGCCTTCGACAACGACTACTCGTTGTGACTTAGAGATTTCTTTCTTGGCCAGATCGATTCCGTAAAGCACTGCTGACTTGTGATACACCGGTGTCTCGGAGGTATTGAGATACTTTGGCCCCTGATCGTCGTCGAAAAGCTTCCTTGCCCCAAAACCGATTACCTGGTTAGAGGTGTCTCTGATGGGCCAAATCAATCTTCCACGGAACTTGTCGTAAAGACCCCGCTCTCCCCTGGAGGCCAGCGAGGCAAGCACCAATTCATCCTCGGTGAAACCCAATGTCTTTAGGTGATCCACGAGGTTATTCCAACCCTTTGGTGCAAAACCAACCCCAAAGGTTTCCGCTGCTGATTTATCAAAGCCACGTGATTTCAAGAAATCACGACCGGTGGTCGCGGCATCGGTTCCTAACTGCTCGGCAAAGTACTTTGAAGCTGCGAGGTTCGCTTCATAGATCCTTGCCTTTTGTCCTTGGTCTGGAGCGCTTGAACCTGCTTCGTAGGTAAGTGTGTAACTGGCTTTTTGGGCTAGGTTCTCTACTGCCTCATAAAAGCTAAGCGATTCCATCTCCTGTAAAAACTTGTATACATCGCCACCCGCGCCGCACCCAAAGCAGTGATAGAAGCCCTGAAGCGGTCTTACGTTGAAGGAAGGGGATTTTTCCTGGTGAAAGGGACAGAGTCCCTTGAGGCTTCCTGCACTAGCTGGCTTGAGGGCAACGTAACCGCCGATTACATCGGCGATGTTGATTCGAGCCTTTACTTCCTCGATATCTCTCGCACTTATTTTTCCAGCCACTTGATAATCCTATTTAGTCACTAGTTCGTGGTGAAGGCTAAGTGCCGAAACGTCAGTGAGCGATGCGACCTGATCAACAATGACCCGGTGCTTTTGCTCATCCGTTTTGACCTGTTGCCATGCGCTGGAGCAGTAGGTGTCTAGATTCTTCCCATTTGCAGCGAGTAAAGCATCTGCTAGCTCGGTCAAGATTGCTCGCTGCCACTGATAGTAAGGCTGTCTTTTCTCATCAGACATCAGATAGGCAGAAACAATTCCCTTTAGGACAGCAATCTCGGCTCTAACTTCCGACGGAACGATAAGTGCTCCCTGATAGCGAACTAAGTGTTCCGAAGCGTTTGCCAACTCGGTTTGGTCGGTAGTTCTTCTTACGAAAGACCCAATAAGAGCGCTGGTTAGGTTTTTTAGGGTCGCCTGATCAGCCAATTGACCGCCGTGGCTAGTGAGCCAGTAGTGATGTGATCTGAGTCGTGATAGGGCGGCTTCAAAATCAGCAAGAGATAAATCAGAACCGTCCCACTGGGCAATCTTTTGGAGCAAGCCTTCATCAGAAGACTTTGAATTAAGTTCGGCGAGGTCTACGTAACCTGAAACCACAGCGTCTTCAAAATCGTGAACAGAGTATGCGACATCATCTGCAAAATCCATAACCTCGGCTTCGATGCACTTTCGCAGTGATGTCGCGCCTAATCGAAGGAAGTCAAAGACCTCTTTGTCGTCTTGGTAGTAGCCAAATTTGACGGAGTAATCTCCACCAGTTTCCGCTTTGCCTGATTCCCTACCCCAGGGATACTTGCACGAGGCATCGAGTGTTGCACGGGTGAGATTTAGGCCGCGGCTATTGGATTCAGAGTCAAAGACTTTTGGTTCGATGCGGGATAAGAGTCTTAGGGTTTGTGCATTACCTTCAAAGCCACCGAAATCCTTGGCCCACTCGTTGAGAGCGGATTCGCCATTATGGCCAAAAGGTGGATGACCTAAATCGTGGGCCAAGCAAGCGGTATCCACAACATCTGGATCAATACCTAGCTCCTGCGCCATCTCGCGACCCACCTGAGCAACTTCCAGAGAATGAGTGAGCCTGGTTCTTGCAAAGTCCCCATTGGAAGGAGATAGGACCTGAGTCTTGGCGCCAAGTCTTCTAAGGGCAGAAGAGTGCAGAACTCTTGCACGGTCTCTGGCAAATTCGCCGCGCTTTATTGAGCCAGTTCTATCCTCTGGAACAAATCTCTCTAAGTCACTGTCTTGGTAACCGCGGGTGATCATCTAACCACCCGAAACATTTAGTTCAGCCTCAAGCAGCGAAAGTCTTGCAGAGTCTCCGAGCTCTCGGGAATCCAGCCAGTGCTCCGGTAGAGCACAGCTCTTCATTCCACCTGCTCGACCTCTGGGGCCCTCTGCCTCGTCCCCTGGATAAGGCATGCTTCGATCTAGGGTGCCAAGTAGCTCATCCATGTGAGTCAGTGTCTCCACGCTGGCAAGAGATGCCCTCAACGCGCCACCAACTGGATAGCCCTTGAAGTACCAAGCCACGTGCTTTCTAATGTCGCGACAGGCTCTTAGCTCGTCTCCAAAGAATTCAACAAGCAACACCGCGTGTTGCTTGAATGCATCGGCTACCTCACCAAGATTTGGTTGCACCTGCGAGTAATCAATGGTTGCATTCGGGTTCTCAAGATATGACCTAAAAGCATTTTCCAAATCTGCAAACAGCCAAGGCCTTCCAAGACATCCTCTGCCTACTACAACACCGTCCACTCCGGTTTGCTTCATCATGTTCACCGCATCCTGTGCGGACCAAATGTCGCCATTTCCAAGAACTTGGACATCAGGAAGTGCTGCGCGAAGTTCAGCAATGGCATCCCAGTCAGCTTTTCCTGAGTAATAATCTGCGGCTGTTCTTCCATGCAGTGCCACCGCAGCAACGCCTGCATCTCTAGCGGCCTTTCCAGACTCCAAGAAGGTGAGGTGATCGGCGTCGATACCCTTGCGCATCTTTACTGTTACTGGAATATCTCCTGCAGCTTTGACAGCGTTTTGTACAATCGCCGCAAATAGATCCTGTTTCCAAGGAAGAGCAGCTCCGCCACCCTTGCGAGTGACTTTTGGAACCGGGCAGCCAAAGTTTAGATCGATGTGGTCGGCTCGGTCCTCGGAGACCAGCATGGTTACCGCATCTGCGATGGTCTTTGGATCAACCCCGTAGAGCTGCACAGAACGCACCTTTTCGCTTTCGTGATGGCCAATCAATCTCATAGATTCTTCGGTTCGCTCAACCAGCGCTCTAGAAGTTACCATCTCGGAAACATAGAGTCCCCCACCGAATCCCTGGCAAAGCCTTCTATAGGCGGTGTTGGTGATTCCAGCCATTGGGGCAAGTACTACCGGCACATCGATTGCTATGTTGCCATAGCTCAAAGCCGGTTTAGTTTGTGCCTGCATGAAAACCTAAACCAACTTCTCGGCCAAGTAACCCTTTAGCTTGTCTAAAGAAACTCTCTGCTGTTCCATGCTGTCGCGCTCCCTGACAGTGACGGCCTGATCCTGCAATGAATCGAAGTCAACCGTGATGCAAAAAGGAGTTCCGATCTCATCTTGCCTGCGATAGCGGCGGCCGATTGCTCCAGAGTCGTCAAAGTCGATGTTCCAACTCTCGCGAAGCTCATTCGCCAGGTTTCTGGCAACCGGCGAGAGATCTTCGTTTCGAGAAAGTGGCAAAACGGCAGCTTTTACTGGAGCCAAGCGATAGTCCAGTCGCAGAACTGTTCTTACATCAACTCCACCCTTAGTGTTAGGGGCTTCATCTTCTGCGTAACCGTCAACTAGAAACGCCATAAGAGATCTGGTGAGACCTGCGGCTGGTTCAATTACGTACGGGGTCCAACGCTCTTTTAGCGTCTGGTCAAAGTAGCTAAGGTCAACACCAGATTCCTTGGCGTGGGTTGACAGATCGAAATCGGTTCTGTTGGCAACACCCTCGAGTTCTCCGAACTCACTTCCCGGGAATCCAAAACGATATTCAATGTCAACTGTTCGCTTGGAGTAGTGTGAGAGCTTTTCTTTCGGGTGCTCGAATAGTCTCAAGTTGTCCGGGTTTATTCCCAGATTCACATACCAATTGAAGCGCTGCTCGATCCAGTATTCGTGCCAGGTCTCATCGGTACCCTCTTGTACGAAAAACTCCATCTCCATCTGTTCAAACTCTCTTGTTCTAAAGATGAAGTTTCCTGGTGTGATCTCGTTTCGAAAGCTCTTTCCAATCTGCCCAATTCCAAACGGTGGTTTCATTCGCGATGATCCAAGAACGTTAGCAAAGTTTACGAAGATACCCTGAGCGGTTTCTGGCCTAAGGTAGTGCATTCCGGATTCGTCTTCCACGGGACCCAGGTGGGTCTTCAGTAGTCCATTGAATTGCTTAGGTTCAGTCCAAGCGTCCCTGGTGCCACAGTTTGGGCAAGCAATATCCTTCATGGACTCTGGTGCACGACCCTTTTTCTCCTCAAAAGCTTCCTCGAGGTGGTCTTGGCGAAATCTCTTGTTGCAGCTCGTGCACTCAATCAGTGGATCAACGAACTCTTTTACGTGTCCGGAAGCTTCCCAAACTTTTCTTGGCAAGATAACCGAGGAATCAAGGCCAACTACGTCTTCGCGGCTGGTTACAACCGAACGCCACCACTGCCTCTTGATGTTTTCCTTGAGCTCAACACCGAGCGGTCCATAATCCCAGGCAGAGCGGGTTCCGCCATAGATTTCTCCGGCTGGGAAAACAAAGCCTCTGCGCTTAGCGAGGGCGATTGCCGAATCTAGACGGTTGGTGATGGCCAATTTGAACTCCAAGTAGACATTTGCAGCCCTAGCTAGGGCTGAACCCCAGTTTAGTTGGCTAGTTAGCCCTTGGGGCTATCGATTGCGGCCCCGAACCGCCGCTGCCTGGTCGAATACTGCTCTATGGCCCGCCAGAGCTCCTGACGGTCAAAATCTGGCCACAACACTTCGCTAAACACCAGTTCCGCGTAGGCACTTTGCCAAAGCAGGAAGTTAGACATTCTCTTCTCACCCGATGATCTAACGAAAAGGTCCACATCCTTAAGTGGGTTAGTGGACAGCAACTTACCAAAACTCTTCTCGGTCACGGAGCCAGCCTTAAGTCTCTTCTTGGCTACAAGTTCCGTGATTTGGTTAACGGTGTCCACAATCTCAATTCGGGATCCGTAGTTCACGCACATGGTCAACGTCAGCACCTTGTTGCGCTTGGTCATCTTCTCGGCTTCTTCAAGCTCATCGATGACACTTGCCCAGAGCTTTGGTCTCCTGCCGACCCAGCGAACTTTAACGCCCCAAGCATCCAATTGATCTCTTCTGGCTCGCAAGACCTCCTTATTGAAACCCATCAGGAATCGAACCTCTTCGGGTGATCTTTTCCAGTTCTCTGTAGAGAATGCAAAAACAGACAGCTCGGAAACCCCGGCTTCGATAGCTCCTGCGACAACGTCAAGTAGGGCAGCCTCGCCAGCTTTGTGGCCTTCGACCCTGGTGAGCCCGCGCTTGTTGGCCCAACGACCGTTACCGTCCATAACAATTGCAATGTGTTTTGGAACCTGCGAGAACTTAGGAACCTTGATGCCTTTTTTGGCTACTGGCTGAAACTCCATCATGCTCTTTCCACGTGAGGCATCGATTTAAGGCTGCGCTCGATGTGCCACTGACTGTACGCAGCAACGATACCCGAAGCATTTGCTCGAGCGCCAGGAGACGATTTCTCTGCCAACTCCCAATCACCGGAGAGTAGTGCTCCAAGTAATTCAGTAGTTTCAATTGACATCGACACCGCGCCGATTGGCTTGCATTCCTGGCAAACCACGGAGCCAACCTGCATGACAAACGTTGAGTGCGGGCCCTTAGCGTCGCACCTGGCGCAATCATCAAAACTCGGTGCCCAGCCCGCGATTGCCAGAGCCCGAAGCAAGTACGAATCCAAAATTAGCGAAGAGTCGTGTTCTTTGGTGGCAAGAGATCGCAGTGCTCCAACTAGCAGTAGATACTGCTGAGGCGAAGATTCTTCCATAGTTAGTCGTTCTGCAACTTCGACCATTGCGTTCGCGGCTGTAAACGATCCGTAGTCGTCAATAATTGATCCGCCATAAGAACCAATGGTTTCGACCTGGTTCACAATGTCCAGATTCTTTCCTTCGTAGAACTGAGCATCCACAACCATAAATGGCTCAAGTCTGGAACCAAACTTTGATGCTGTTCTTCTAACGCCCTTTGCAACCGCTCTGATTTGCCCTCGGTAGCGTGACAACAATGTCACGATACGGTCGGCCTCGCCTAGCTTGTGGGTTCGAAGCACAACGGCTTCATCGCGATAAACAGGCACTAGACCAGTATCTAACGAGCCAAGGACGTAGGGCTGAACTCAGGCTCGTATGGCGCGATTTACACCAGAAATAACCGCTTTCAGTGAAGAGGTGGCGATGTCTGAATCGATTCCCACTCCCCACAGGGTCTTTCCGCCGATATCGAGCTCAATGTAGGACGCAGCCTGAGCGTCTCCGCCAGCACTCATAGTGTGCTCGATGTAATCGAGCAATCTGGTCTCTACTCCCTGAGCCGCAAGAATTGACAAGAACGCAGAGATCGGTCCGTTTCCAGTTCCAAAAGCTTCCACTTCTTTATCTCCATCGCGTAGGACGATCTGAAGCTTGAGTTCGCCATCCATTTCGCTTTCGGTTTTCATGCGCTTTAGTTCGAAGCGGCCCCATTTGAGTTCGGACTTTTCCATAGGCGCCGGTAGATACTCGTCTTGGAAAATCTCCCAAAGCTTTTCGGAGCTAATCTCGCCACCTTCCGAATCAGTTAGCCCTTGAACCACTCGAGAAAACTCAATCTGAAGCTTTCTTGGAAGATCCAATGAGTGATCCGATTTCAGGAGGTAGGCGACGCCACCCTTTCCTGATTGAGAGTTAACACGAATCACTGCCTCGTAGCTTCTTCCAACATCCATCGGGTCAATGGGCAGGTATGGAACAGCCCACTCCAGTTCGGAGATGTCCTTGCCGCTTTCGGTGGCTGTTTTTTGCATGGCCTCGAAGCCTTTTTTGATTGCGTCTTGATGTGAGCCTGAGAAAGCTGTGTAAACCAAGTCGCCACCGTAAGGTGAGCGCTCAGCTACCGGGAGCTGATTGCAGTATTCAACAGTGCGCTTGATTTCGTCTATATCTCCAAAATCAATCTGCGGATCAATGCCTTGAGAAAACAGGTTGAGGCCAAGGGTGACTAGGTCAACGTTTCCGGTGCGCTCACCGTTTCCAAACAGACACCCCTCGATGCGATCTGCTCCAGCCATGTAGCCAAACTCGGCGGCAGCAATTGCTGTCCCTCGGTCGTTGTGCGGGTGTAGCGAGAGAATCACACTCTCACGCATCACAAGTCTTCTGCTCATCCACTCGATTGAGTCAGCGTAAACATTTGATGTAGTCATCTCCACGGTGGCAGGAAGGTTGATTACCATTTGGCGCTGCGGGGTTGGTGCAATCTCTTCGATTACCGCATTACACACCTCTAGTGCATACTCCAGCTCTGTTCCGGTATAGCTTTCTGGAGAGTACTCGTAGAAAACGTTGGTGCCTGGGAGCATGTGCTCGAGCGACTTACACTTCTTGGCAGCATCAAGAGCAATCTTCTTGATGCCTTCTTTATCTTGGTTGAATACAACTTTTCGCTGCAGCACAGAGGTCGAGTTATAGAAATGCACAATCACATTCTTGGCTCCCACCAAAGACTCGTAGGTGCGCTCAATGAGGTGATCTCTTGCCTGGGTCAAAACCTGGATGGTCACGTCCTCTGGAATGTGCCCGTCTTCGATCAGTACACGAACAAAGTCAAAATCGGTTTGGCTGGCGGATGGAAAGCCCACTTCGATTTCCTTGTAACCCATACGAACTAGCAGCTGGAACATTTTCAGCTTGCGATCTGGCGACATTGGATCAATAAGAGCCTGGTTGCCGTCTCGAAGATCTACCGCGCACCAGCGTGGGGCTTTTTCGATTCGTTTGCCAGGCCAAGTGCGGTCTGCGAGCTCGATCTTTATTTGCTCGTGAAAAGGCCTATAGCGATGCACCGGCATCTTGGAAGGTTTTTGGTTGTTTTGCATTTGCGCTCTCCTAAAAATTGTCTGAATCGGCTAGAACAAAGCCCCGCGACGAGGAAGGCCGTTAGTTAGGCCTCGCCGCGGCCACTAAGTAGTA
>CAEZSX010000027.1_pt1 | contig 8164 bp, 7 predicted proteins | sample 7264071 | NCBI WGS metagenome assembly CAEZSX01 (sample SAMEA6813790, study PRJEB35770) | freshwater metagenome | biome: Freshwater; feature: Freshwater reservoir; material: water | place: Czech Republic | collected 2016-08-15 | depth 0.5m m
ATCGGATGAAACTACGTTCCAGCGGAGGTCATATGATCCGTTTTCGGTCAGGTTCACTTGGGCAGTCAAAATTGTTCCGTTGATTGTGATTGGGTGCGTAATCCAATCTGCGGAGCCTTCCAGCCTGGTTGCCAGTTCGGCATTACTCTGTCCCTCAATCACCATAAGTGGATTATTGAACGTCAGGACGGCCTCAAAGGAGCTGGTGGCGACAACCTCATCTCGGTCAGGGCTTCTGTCTACAAGCTTGTCGTGGGCCACAGCCGGTGCGGAAATCAAGGTAAGTAGTGTGGTCGCGACAATCAAGAGTTTCGAGCGCATGTTCTAAGTCTAAGCTAATCAGGCGAAAGAAGTTTGGAGAACAAATTGAGCACAAAGCTAAATTGGGCAATCATGGGACCTGGAAGCATCAGTGTTGCGTTCCTAAATGACATTCGACTTGCAGGCTTACAGGTTTCAGCCGTTGGATCCAGGTCAATCGATCGAGCCAATGCGTTTGCAGCTAGGCATGGGATTCCTAACGCCTACGGGAGTTACGAAGAATTAGTGGCAGATAACCAAGTCGACATTGTCTACATAGCCAGCACTAACAACGCTCATTTCGGAAACGCCAAGCTCGCGCTAAATGCTGGCAAGCACGTGCTTTTGGAAAAGCCTTTCACTCTGGACGCTACTCAGGCGACCGAGTTAGTTCGAATTGCAAGAAGTAAGAACGTGTTTTTGATGGAGGCAATGTGGACCAGGTTCCTACCTAACCACACTGTTCTTTTCGAGAAATTGGCTGATGGAATCATTGGTGAGCCGCTTTATCTGATGGCCGATCACAATCAGAATCTTCCTAAGGGTTCTTTCCCGCGTCTGCATGATCCAGCTTTGGGCGGAGGTTCGCTATTGGATTTAGGGGTTTATCCAATCTCTTTGGCGCACAGATTATTCGGTAATCCTGCTCGAATCCAGGCTTCAGCGTCTTTGATGGCTGGAAACGTGGACGAGTCAGTGGCTTCAATTTTTGATTACTCTGGCGGCAGGCAGGCTGTTCTGCATTCCAGCCTTCGGTCAACGGGTCCGGTGAAGGCCTTTATTTTGGGAACCAGCGGCCGGATAGAGATGGACAAGTCCTTCTACGGGTTCAGCCCTTTCACAGCTTTCGATTTCGACGATAACGTGATTTTTCAATACGAGGGTAATATTGAAGGAAGAGGCATGCAGTATCAGGCTCTAGAGGTTGAACGATGCATCGCCTCAGGCCTTATTGAATCACCAATTATGAGTCTGGACGAGACAATTCAAATTATGGAAGTTATGGATGAAATTCGCTCTTTGACAGGCATCGAGTATCAAGGAGCTTACCCAGTTGCTGAATAAACTAAAAAACTTCCCCCACTACAAGGAAGTCTTTATTGGTGCGGGCTCTGGTCTGCTCGTTCTGACGTTGATGATTGGCGGCCTAGCGTTCAGCGCTCCGCCTGCACCTGAAGCATCGGCTAGTGCTTCGGCAGCTCCTTCAGAATCAGCTGCCCCGATTAGAACTTGCTCAGTCACTGAAGAGGCAGCAAACCCATCTCTTGGGACATTGCAGGCAGTAGTTCTAAACTCCGAAACCGGTGAGGTTTTGTTCGACCGCGGAGCAGACATCCCGGCAGCGACAGCCTCGGTGATGAAAACTCTTACCGCGGCCGCTGCACTAGCAAGCGTTGGACCGACTCATCAGCTTTCGACCAAGGTAATGGCTAACCCAGCAGACAAAACCAGGATTTCCCTGGTGGGCGGTGGCGACATCACGCTTTCCAAGACAGCGGTCGGGGCCCAGTCCGTTTACAAGGACGCACCAAAACTTTCTAGTCTTGTTGCACAAGTCCAAGCCTGGGCTACCAGCAATGGAGTTACGCAGTTCACCGAAATCAACTTGGACTCAACGTTGTTTGTTGGTTCAGGATGGGAAGAGTCATGGCAGCGAAAAGACCAGGTTGATGGCTGGATCTCCGAAGTAACAGCACTACAAATTGACGGAGACCGAACCCTCCCAGAATTCCCCACATCTCCCAAGACGGGCAGACCAATTCTTAGTGCCGGCGAGCAGTTCAAGGCAGAACTCGGTGCCTTAGCCGCTAGCGCAACACTTGTTCAGGGCGCTACTCCGGCTGGCTTTGTAGAGATCGGAAGCGTCCAATCGCAGCCGATGAGTAAATGGATCACCCATCTGCTACAAACCTCCGACAACACCGAAACCGAAGCACTCGGCAGGATAGTTGCCCTAGATGCTGGATTTGATGGCTCTTACGATTCGCTAAATCCTGCGTTCAAGAAAGTCCTGGAGGCAACCGAGTTGGACTTCACCGGAGTTTCTGTTCGGGATTCCTCCGGTCTTTCGGCTTTGAACATGGTTCCTCCGATGTTTATGGCTGAACTCATGAGACTGGTTGATGCGGGCTACGGAGGGTTTGATCTAATCAAGACAAGTCTTCCGGTAGCGGGCAAGTCTGGAACTCTAACTGACAGATTCAAAGGTGACATCGCTGATGCAGCCGGAAAGATTGTTGCCAAGACTGGATACTTGCCTCGCGTTTACACACTCAATGGAATCATCGATGCCAAGGATGGAACCAGTCTTACCTTTGCCATCTACGCGATTGGTGATGTCGGGAGCGATGTTCGCCTAGCAATCGACACCCTTGCTACCGCTTTCTATCGTTGCGGTAACACTTTGTCTAACGAATAGGGAGTTGTTGTGGCCAAAGCTTTGTTAGTTGTCGATGTTCAAAATGATTTCTGCGAAGGCGGATCTTTAGCTGTAGCTGGTGGTGCGGCAATTGCAGCAAAGATAACGGATTACTTGAAATCCTCCAGCTACGACTTAGTTGTTGGTTCCAGAGATTGGCACGACTCCGATAACAACAACTCCGGTCACTTCGCTGACTCTGGAACAGACCCTGATTTCACAAACTCCTGGCCCAGGCATTGCGTGGCAGGTAGTGAGGGCGCGAACTACCACCCAAACTTGGCAGCTGATTTGGTTGAAACCCACATCTTCAAAGGACAAGGAGCCCACGGCTATTCCGCATTCGAAGGCGTAACCGACAGCTCAGAAAGTCTTGCCCAAGTCTTAGAAGACAGTGGCATCAAGGAGCTTGATGTAGTTGGGATAGCCACGGATCACTGTGTGCTGGCCTCTGCCTTGGATGCCAACAAACTGGGACTAAAAGTTCGAGTCATTAGTTCCCTAACAGCGGGGGTTAGCCCAGAAGCCACCGAGCGAGCAATAGATTTGCTTGTTGATTCAGGAGTCGAAGTAGTAGCTAAGTAGCTAAATCTCGCGTTTAGCGCCATCGTCAGGCACCACTTTGAAAATCTCTGGCTTTCCAAAACCTTCTTGTTGAAACTTTTCGATTACGGCTCGGGTTAGGCCCGCCACCTTCGAAGATTCAATCAGAGCAATGGCAGCTCCACCAAAGCCTCCTCCGGTCATACGAGCCCCCACCGCCCCTTCGGAAAGAGCAGTTTCAACGGCAACGTCAAGTTCAGCTATAGAAATCTGGAAATCATCTCGCATGGATGAGTGTGAGTCAATCATTAGCTGGCCAATTGAGTTAGGGCCTGACTCAGCTAGCAACTTTACTGTTTGCTTCACTCTTTCATTCTCGGTAACTACATGCTTGGCACGCTTGTAAACAACATCGTCCAGTAGTTGCCTGGCTGCCTCAAGGCTTTCAATAGTTACATCTCTGAGAGAGGAAACTCCAATAAGCTCCGAAGCCTTCTCGCAAGACTGGCGTCTGGCGGCGTAGCCACCATCGGTAAGCCGGTGAGCCACACGAGTGTCTATAACAACTATCTCTAAGCCGTTTTCTTCTAGAGATAGTGCCGTTGGCTTGGCATCAAGTGTTCGGCAGTCCAAAAACACTGCGTGATCAGCTTGTCCAAATAGGGAAGCGGTCTGATCCATAATTCCAGTTGGTGCGCCGACTATTTCGTTCTCGGCCTTCTGACCGACCTTAGCCAATACGTTCCTAGATAGCCCGGCACCCCAAAGCTCATTTAGGGCTAAGGCAACAGAGCATTCAATAGCTGCTGAAGATGAAAGTCCAGCTCCCACCGGCACGTTTGATTCGACATACAAATCAAATCCCTGTGATTTCGCTCCTGCTTGAACCAGAGCCCAGGCAACGCCCAATGGGTATGCCGACCAGCCAGAAACCGAACCCTTAGCAATGCTTGGAATCTCAAACTCGATTACTTCTCCAGCGAAGCTCGATGCAATTCGCGCCAGTTGGTCGTTTCTTAGCCCAACCGCAGCGTAGGTTCTTCTATCAATTGCGAAGGGGAGAACGAACCCCTCGTTGTAATCGGTGTGTTCACCAATTAGATTTACTCTTCCTGGAGCTGACCAAACCCCAGCAGGTTTGTAGCCGAACTGCTTCTCAAATAGCTCGGCGGCACTTTTGGCCGATCCGCTCAAAGGGCACCTCTAAGTTGAGCCGCAATGTCCTCCGCCGGAATATCTGCAATGAATGCACCCATCGCCGATTCCGAGCCAGCTAGATACTTCAGCTTGTCCGCAGCCCTGCGAGGTGAAGTGATCTGCAGATGCAGGCGGACGTTTTTACCGGCAGGAACCAGAGGTGCCTGGTGCCAGGCAGCAATGTACGGGGACGGAGTATCGTAAGCCAACTCGAAAGAGCGAAGAAGTTTGGAATAGACATCCGCTAGTTCTAATCTCTCGTCATCGGTTAGCTCCGAGTGATTTGTTACCTGTCTTTTTGGAAGCAGGTGCGCTTCCATTGGCCAGCGAGCTGCGAATGGAACGTAAGAAATAAACGATTCCGATTCAACCAATACGCGATTGGAAGCGCTCTCAAATTCAAGTAGGTCTTGGAAGAAACTGGATCCATGTGACTCAATTGACTTCAATAGTTTTTGAGTTCGAGGAGTAACGTACGGGTAGCAGTAAATCTGTCCGTGCGGGTGGTGAAGGGTCACGCCAATTTCTTGCCCGCGGTTTTCAAATGGGAAAACTTGCTTCACTCCAGCTAGCCCCTGGAGCTCCTCGGTGCGCTCGGCTAGGGCCTGCAAAACAGTGTGAACTCTAGAAACTGGCATCTGTGCCAAGGAGCCATTGTGCTCCGGGCTAAACACCACCACCTCGCACCTACCAATAGCTGGCTTTGTTTCACCAAACGCAATAGTGCTGGAAGATTCCAAAACGGGCAGCACTTCACCTTCGGGAAGGGCACCAAAAGACGGGTTCTTGTTTTCAAATACGGCTACGTCGAACTGGTCGGGGATTTCACTCAAGTAAGTATCTGTTGCTGGACAAAGCGGGCATTCGTGACTTGGTGGTAAGAATGCTCTGGTGTGTCTATGGGCAGCTACCGCAATCCATTCCCCAGTTAGTGGATCGTGCTTTAGCTCAGCAAGTGGGGGTCTAGCAGCAGGATCTCTTAGATCCTTGCTGCGGGTGTTTGGAAGCTTGGAATCAGAGTCATCAAAATAGTGAATCTGTCTGCCATCAAACAGCTCACCAGTAATCTTCTGAATGTTTCCCACCGGCAACAGTTTACCGATAACCGGAAACTACCGAGTGCTCCTAAAACGAAGAGCTTGGTAGGTCCTTTTCGTCTTGGACTATGGCGGTGACAATTCTTTGAGCCACGCTCTCCGGAGTCAAACCAGCAGGAAACGCAGGGGCTTGCCCCGCGATTGCCCTGGTGGCCAATCCGGTTTCAGTGTGACCTGGCCTTGCGTCAATAACCCGGATTCCATCTCTACGAAGCTCTCTAGAGATGGCTTGCCCAAATGCATAGAGGGCAGACTTGCTAGCTGAATAAGCCGCTAATCCAGCCATTGGTGATTCGGCAACAACTCCAGAAATGTTTACGATAAATGGCTCATTACCACTTGCCGCAGATTCCTTTAGCAATCCAACCAGCCCTTGTATCAATTGCATTGGGCCGGTGACGTTAACTGCAAACAACTTGTTCAAGGTGGCTGATTCAAGATCAGCAAAGTTTCCAAAAGCCACGACACCGGTAGCATTCACAATGCCATCTATTTTCACTTCGGAGTCAATAAGGTAATCAACCAAAACACGAATCGATTCTTGGTTGGTTAGGTCAACTAGCAGCCTCGGGTTAGCTCCATGAGGAACCCGCTCGGCAGACTCAATTGAGGAAGATGTTGCCATCACGGTCGCACCCTGGCTTGCCAGCTGGGTTGTGATCTGTGAACCCAATACGCCAGATGCTCCCAGCACAAGAATGTTTTTGCCCTTTAGTTCTGTCATGATTTTTCCTCCGTAGGTTCTCCAACACTAACCCGAATTTATTGATTCCCTAATCAGCCAATAGGCTTACTAAGGTGTCCGTCGAATTCAGAGACCCCGCAACCAGCCAGCCAATCCGTTCCACCGAATTGGCTAGAAGGGTCTTGGCTGCAAGTGCCAAGAGCTTTGAGGAGCTGCAGCAGAACATCCTCGGGGCCCCCAACTGGCGAACCTGGTATCTAAGGCTTTATGCCGACCTGGCTATCAAAGAGGGCCTAAGCGTAAAAGACACAACGGAGATTGCAACTGCGGGATTGGCAGAGCTTCACAGCTACCTTGTTACTGACTCCGGGATACCACTAAGGCAGGCTGTCCTAGATGGGTTCGACCAGGACCTAGTCGAAACCGTCGAGATCCGAGGCAATAGGCCCGCTGAGAAGATCGCAATTGACGGCCTAACTGGATCTATGGAAAGTTCTGCAACCGATTGGGCCTCCGAAGGCCTCGCAGAGCCTGGACTTATTGAGAGCTTCCGCTTTCTGGACAATAACTCCTCTCTCGATCTGGGTAAGGATCTACTCTTTGCAGTTGCAGGAGCAGCTGAGTTTGCTCCAACTGAGCATTGGCTTCGCTGGGGAGGAGTTGTTGCGGTAGTTGCAAGACCTAATGCCACCACTTGGCAAAAACTAATCGCCACAGCACGAGCAAGTGGTGGAACCATGTTGGTTCCAATTAGAAAGGGTGCACTTACCAAGAAGGCTTCAGACCTAACCGATCAAGAGTTAGCAGCGGTGGCTGGGCTGGACATTCTTGATCACTACGCAGAGATTTCGAGCTGGATGAGATCGCTATCTCCTCGCCCAACCAGAAGATTTGCCCTTGGGCTTTATGCCTATACGCCAAGCGTGAATCACATTCGAGTTCAAGGCGTTCAAGAGTGCCTGGCAGCAATTGCCATGGAAAAGATTCCAGAAGGCAAGCTAGCCCTCAGCTGGTTGGCAACCCCAACCGATTCAGCGCCGGGACCCGCATCGATTGGTCAAAGAGCTCTAGCGCGATTTGGCTCAAGGAGCTCATCTCTTATTCTTCGAGACAGCCTGCTTGGTTTACTCAATGCGGCAAGGCCGGCAAAGCCAAAGTTTTACGAAGGAGCCAATGGCGAGAAGCTAGCCCTGATTGATGCCTCGGTGCAGCAGCAGGGCCCTAGTTATTCGTTTTCTAAAAGGACTCAGCGCTGGAGGGCATACTTGGCTCACTACTCTGGTGTAAAAGTGTCCTACGCGATTTCTCCGCCAGCTAGGACGAACTCGGTACTCAGGCATAAGATCCTCAGAGCCAGCTACCGCGGTGCCCCGCTCTTTGGAGTGAAACCCTTTGAGGTGAAGGTGGCCAAGTCAGCCGCAGCGGCAGTGCTGGCTAGGGACCTAAACGACCCTGCAAGCTTTGCTAACAAGGACACCACCACAGAGCTACATACTTTTTCTGCAGTTCACGGTGGGCTCTGGGGTTTGGCTTATCGACCTCGCAGCATCTGGATTGCTGCCACCTTGCTGGGCTTACCCGCACTTCTTCGAAGAGGCTACTGAGCCCAAAGATCAGGCATTCAAAAGGGCAAAACAAAAGGCGCCGGTTTCCCGACGCCTCTTGTTTTTTGAACTAAGGGTTACTTGCCCTTGTACTCTGCAGCTGCGTAAGCCTTGTCGTCCTCGGCGCTCTTCATACGAGCGATCGAGAAGATCATTAGGCCGAATAGACACTTAGCCAAAATGTCGGCAATGGTGTATCCGGTTTCACGAAGAACAAAGCCCTGCTCGTCGAATCCAGTAGCGTTCATGTTTGCGATGAAAGCTAGTGGGTAGACACCCCAGGTAGCAAGAAGAAGAAGGCGTAGTTCCTTGATTCTTC
>CAEZSX010000028.1_pt1 | contig 7635 bp, 7 predicted proteins | sample 7264071 | NCBI WGS metagenome assembly CAEZSX01 (sample SAMEA6813790, study PRJEB35770) | freshwater metagenome | biome: Freshwater; feature: Freshwater reservoir; material: water | place: Czech Republic | collected 2016-08-15 | depth 0.5m m
CCGGATACAAAAAAGGATTAGCTCGTGATCGAAGAGATTCTCATTCGCGACCTAGGGGTCATTAGCGAAGCCAAATTAGAGTTTGGGCCAGGCCTCACAGTTCTCACGGGTGAAACGGGTGCCGGAAAAACAATGGTGCTAAACGCCCTTGGCTTGCTTCTTGGAGAAAGAAGTGATTCTTCAGCTATTCGCAAGGGGCAAGATCAAGCCTTCGTCGAGGGCCGATGGTTACTCAGTGAATCTGCACTCAAGAGAATTCGTGAAATAGGTATCGAACTAGAAGACCAAGAGCTCTTGGTTAACCGCTCAGTTTCAGCAGAAGGAAGATCACGCGCTGCACTTTCCGGTAAGTCTGTTCCTGTTGGTATCTTGTCTGAGATTGGCGAACAGCTGGTGGTAGTTCACGGTCAGTCAGATCAAATACGACTTCGATCCGCAGCAGCTCAACGTGAAGCGCTGGATCAGTTTGCAGGAGACGACCTTGCAAAAGTGTTATCCGAGTACGTTAGTGTTTACGCAAACTGGAAGCAGTCATCAACCAGGCTAACCGAGCTCACCACTTCGCTAGAAGCAAGATCTCGTGAGGCCGACCAGATTAGATCAGCTGTAGAAGAACTCACTAGCTTGGATCCCAAGCCAGGCGAAGACATCGAGCTAGCTGAGAAGGCTTCAAAGCTGACTCACCTCGAAGAGCTAAGGATTGCCGCCACTGATTCTCATAACCAGTTAAGTAGCGAGGGTTTCGACGACTCCTCAGACGCCATAACGATGGTTGGTAAGGCAAGAAGAGCCCTAGAGTCTGTCAGCGAGCACGACCCAGAGCTCGCGTCGCTAGCCGAGCAGCTCAAGGAAATAGGCTTTTCGCTCAATGAAACAAGTGCCAGCATCTCTGGATACCTGGCTTCGCTTGATAGTGAGGGTGGCCAAGAGCTAGAGCGGGTGCAGCAAAGACGAGCAGATCTAACTTCCGCGATGCGAAAGTATGGCCCAACCCTCGAAGAAGTTATCTCTTTCCTGGAAAACTCGGGAGCCAGGCTTTTGGAGCTTGATTCTTCCGATAAAGAAATCCAAGAATTAGCAGCGCTGGAGCAATCCCTTAGCAAACAGGCTGTGTCCCTAGCCAAAACCATCACAGACCTTCGTACCAAGGCCGCTTCTTTGCTGGCCAAGGCGGTAACGGCTGAGCTGGCGGCTCTTGCCATGACTGGTGCGTCATTAGAAGTAACAGTCACTTCGGCTGCAGAACTTGGAGTCCACGGAGCCGATCAAGTGTCGATTCTGCTCAGTGCCTATCCAGGTGCTGAACCTAGAGCCCTTGGAAAAGGCGCTTCCGGCGGTGAGCTCTCCAGGATCATGCTTGCAATTGAGGTTGTTCTAGCCAAGAGTGAGCTAGCCCCTACCTTTATATTCGATGAAGTTGATGCTGGCGTAGGTGGCGCTGCCGCCACTGAGGTCGGAAAGAGGCTTGCTACCTTGGCCCAAAACGCTCAGGTTATTGTTGTTACCCACTTGCCACAGGTGGCAGCCTTTGCTTCTAGGCACCTGCGAGTTCTAAAGAGCGTGACTGATCAATACACCGCGACCGATGTGGTTCGCCTAGAAGGCGAAGCCGTGGTTGAAGAGCTGGCTCGGATGCTGTCAGGCCTAAGTGAATCCGAAAGCGGAAAGACCCACGCTAAAGAGCTTTTGGAATTGGCAAAAGCTTCAATCTAGAAATTTTTTGCGTGTCGTTTTGCTCGGGTTGAAGTAAAGCCCAAGAAACGAGTAAACTAAAATTCCATGGTAGAAACTGTGGATCCGGGACGTACACGTCATATCTTCGTCTCCGGAGGAGTTGCCTCCTCACTTGGAAAAGGCCTCACAGCAGCCAGTCTAGGAAATCTCCTCAGAGCACGCGGTCTTCGAGTCGTGATGCAAAAACTCGACCCCTATCTAAACGTTGACCCGGGAACAATGAATCCGTTTCAGCACGGCGAGGTGTTCGTTACCGAGGATGGCACTGAAACCGATTTAGACATCGGTCACTATGAGAGATTTCTAGACATCAATTTGTCAAAAGCCGCCAACGTAACCACCGGTCAGATCTATTCAACAGTTATTGCTAAAGAACGCAGAGGAGAATACCTCGGGGACACCGTTCAGGTAATTCCTCACATCACCGACGAGATCAAGCGCCGCATGAGACTGCAGGCCAACGAAGAACCAATTCCCGATGTAATCATCACCGAAATTGGTGGAACCGTCGGTGACATTGAATCTCAGCCTTTCTTGGAAGCTGCCAGGCAAATTAGGCACGATGTTGGTCGAGACAATGTGTTTTTTGTTCACGTATCGCTGGTGCCATACCTTGGTCCATCGGGGGAGCTCAAGACCAAGCCAACCCAGCACTCGGTTGCGATGCTTAGGTCCATCGGTATCCAGCCAGATGCCATTGTTTGCCGCTCAGACCGAACACTTCCCGAGTCAATCAAGAAAAAGATTGCCTTGATGTGTGACGTGGATATAAGGGCTGTCGTAAACGCAGCGGATGCCCCAAGCATCTACGCAATTCCTACCGTCTTGGACGAGGAGGGGCTAGATAGCTACATCATCAACGCCCTTAGCCTCGAAGCCGGCGAGATTGACTGGAGCAGATGGAGCTCAGTCCTTAGCGCAGTGAACGAACCTAAGCATGAGGTAACTATTGCCCTGGTTGGAAAGTACATTGAGCTACCGGATGCCTACCTTTCGGTAACCGAGGCACTTCGTGCCGGTGGCTTTGCCCACCAGGCCAAGGTAAACATTCGCTGGGTTGCCTCTGATCTTTGTGAATCCGAAGAAGGCGCCGCTAGTCAGTTATCCGATGTCGATGGAATCTGTATTCCGGGTGGTTTTGGAGTTAGGGGTATTGAAGGAAAACTAGGAGCACTTAAATTTGCTCGCGAGAACAAGATCCCAACCCTTGGTTTGTGTCTTGGTTTGCAGTGCATGGTGATTGAGTTTGCAAGAAACGTTCTTGGTCTAGAAGATGCTTCATCGACAGAGTTTGATCCGAAAGCAAAGCATCCAGTTATTGCGACGATGGCTGAGCAGATTGATATTCTTGCAGCCGGTGAAATGGGTGGCACTATGCGCCTTGGCTCTTTCGAGGCAAAGTTAGCCAAGGGCTCAATTGTTTCGGAGGTTTACGGCAGCAACGAGGTTACCGAGCGTCACCGTCACCGCTACGAAGTTAACAACTCCTATCGTGATCAGCTAACCAATGGCGGCATGGTTATCTCTGGAACTTCACCGGATGGATCGCTTGTGGAGTTTGTAGAACTTCCCAAGCAAGACCACCCTTATTTTGTTGCAACCCAAGCGCATCCAGAATTCAAATCCAGACCGAACAGAGCTCACCCCCTGTTTGTAGGTCTGGTTCAGGCAAGCCTGGAGCGTCAAGAGTCCAACAGGCTCTTCGAGGTTAAGGATGCCTAACGACCAGCGCGTCAAAATTGCGTCTGTCAAAAAGACATTGATTCACAAGGGCATGGTCTGGGACCTAGTTTCAGACACCTTCGAATTCAACGGGCAACTACTTACTCGCGAGTATGTTGATCACACCGGTGCGGTAGCAGTCCTGGCATTCAATGAACACGAGGAGCTGCTTCTAATGAAGCAGTATCGAAGACCAGTTGGGAAATTTCTTATGGAGTTACCTGCAGGATTGCTTGATGTTCCAGGCGAATCGCAACTTGACTGCGCCAAGCGTGAGCTTGCAGAAGAGGCAGGTTTAGATGCAGCTCACTGGTCGGAGTTGATTAGTTTTCACACCACACCTGGTGGTAACACCGAGGTAATCACAGTGTTTGTCGCTAAGGAGCTTTCTGCAACGAATCTCGTTTATGAAGCAACCGGCGAAGAAGCGGACATGCCCAAGTCCTGGGTTCCGATAACAGAAGCGGTGAAGCTCGTGCTCACGAGTCAAATAATGAGCCCTAGTGCGGTGGTTGGGATCATGGCCTACCAGCTAAGTAAAGAAGCCGCGCTAGAACGCTAATGAAAACACTTGCACAGCTAGTTGACGATTACCTTCGACACCTGAGCATTGAGCGTGGTTTAGCGAAGAACACAATCGCTGCTTATCGGCGGGACTTGAATTCCTATCTTGGCTATCTGGCGAAGCAGAACATTTCGGAGGCTAGCCAAGTTACCGAGACTCAGGTAACTGGCTACGTGTCCTCAATCTCGGAATCTGGTGCCCTGTCTGCCAACTCCGTGGCAAGAATGCTTGCCGGGGTCAGGGGATTACATAAGTTTTGGCTTTTTGAGTCAATAACAGTCGGTGACCCAAGCTCAATGGTCAAACCGCCGAAGCTTCCAAAGCGCCTACCAAAGGCAATAACGGTTGCGGAAGTTGAGAAGCTAATTGAGGCCTCAGGCCCAGACCCCAAAAAGCTTGATGCCGGAGAGCCCGATCTAGCAAGGCTGCGCGACCGTGCAATTCTGGAGTTGCTGTATGCAACGGGGGCCAGAATCAGCGAGCTTACCGCGCTCAATTTAGACGACCTAGTTGACCCGACCATGATTCGGCTTTTTGGAAAGGGTTCGAAAGAGCGGATTGTTCCTGTCGGTAGCTATGCCCAGAGTGCACTTGAGGTTTACCTGGTTCGAGCAAGACCGGTGCTAGTCAAAAAGGGCAAAGGCACCCCTGCTTTGTTTTTGAACCAGCGTGGTAGCAGATTATCCAGGCAGTCGGCTTGGCAGATCATTAGCGATAGCGCCGATGCGGCCAAGCTTTCGTCAGAGGTTTCGCCTCATACTCTCAGGCACTCTTTTGCGACTCACCTTCTTGAAGGCGGAGCTGATGTTCGAGTGGTTCAAGAATTGTTAGGGCATTCGTCGGTTGCCACTACCCAGATTTACACTCTTGTGACGGTTGATGCCCTGCGTGAGGTTTACGCTACTAGCCATCCAAGGGCCAGGAAATAGGGTTCGTTTCGGGCGGGTAGGCTATTAGCTCGGGAGGATTCATGGCACAGCGACCAGCTAAAAGGCCGGTTTTTGACATCCCCGCCACCTTGCAATCTCACGGTCCCGCAAGAATCATTGCGATGTGTAATCAAAAGGGTGGGGTGGGAAAAACCACCACGGCGATCAACCTAGCTTCTGCTCTTGCAGGCTATGGACGCAAAGTGTTGCTCGTCGATTTTGACCCACAGGGTGCTCTTTCAGCGGGTCTTGGAGTTGTCGCGCACGACATAAAGACCATTTACGATCTCATGGTCGAAAAGGACCTGAAAGTTCAAGATGTTATCTTGCCTACCAGTGTAAAAAACCTTGACGTTATTCCAGCCAACATAGACCTCTCAGCAGCTGAAGTTCAGCTCGTCAACGAAGTTGCTAGAGAGCAGATTCTTGCGAGGGTACTTCGACCGGTAACTGATAACTATGACGTAGTAATTATTGACTGCCAACCTTCACTTGGATTGTTGACTGTAAACGCTCTAACAGCTGCTCACGGAGTGCTAATTCCGCTGAACTGCGAGTTCTTTGCTTTGCGTGGTGTTGCGCTACTTATCGAAACAATCGAAAAGGTTCGCGATCGCTTGAATCCAGCCATCAAGCTCGATGGTATTTTGGCTACCATGTATGACCCTAGAACTTTGCACGCTAGGGAAGTAGTTGAACGACTCTACGAAGCGTTCGGAGATCAGGTTTTCGACACCATCGTGCACCGCACCGTCAAGTTCCCAGACGCCACAATCGCTGCTGTTCCGATTACAGAATTTGCGCCAACGTCAGATGCCGCAGAGTATTACCGAACCGTGGCAAGAGAGTTAGTGTCTCGTGGCAGCGCCCCATAGCCTTGAGGTCATGGAACCCGAAGAATCCAAAGGCTTTGCGCTAACGCTTAGTAACTTCGAGGGTCCATTTGACCTCCTGTTGTCACTTATTTCTAAGCATGAGCTAGATATCACTGAGATCTCCCTGAGCCGGGTTACCGATGAATTCATCCAATATGTGAAGCAACTCGATGAGCACGAAGAGATGGAACAGGCCAGCGAGTTTCTAGTAATTGCGGCGACGTTGTTGGATTTGAAGATCGTCTCCTTGCTCCCAAAGGGCGAGCTAGTTGACGCTGAAGATGTCGCCCTGCTTGAAGCAAGAGATCTACTGTTTGCAAGGTTGTTGCAATACAAGGCGTTCAAAGAAGTATCTGGCTGGTTCGCAACCAGGATTGACATGGAGGCAACGCGGGTTGCCAGAGATGTTCCAATTGAAACCAGGTTCCGCGAAAGCACCCCAGAGCTAGTTTGGACCATGACTCTTGAGGAGTTTCATGCTCTTTCACAAGAGGTTTTCACACCAAGAGAGATACCGGGAATTGGTCTAACTCACCTTCACGCACCTGCAGTCAGTATTCGTGAGCAGGCCACCGAAGTAATCCTGAGACTTAGAAAAGCCGGAAGCCTTACATTTTTTGACTTAATCCGTGACGAGCCAGATAGAGCCAAGATTGTTGCAAGGTTCCTTGCAGTTTTGGAGCTCTATCGCCTGTCTGCTATCGCAATGCAGCAAGATGGACCCCTAGCCGATCTACTTATCACTTGGCAAGCCGATAACTTTGATGATGAACAACTAGCAACCCTGGGAGCAGATTATGACGCGTGATGAGAATCAAGGAACCGAGAACACCTTGCAAGAAGACAGCATTGAAGGAGCCATCGAGGCAATCTTGATGATTACCGATGCTCCAATCTCGCTGGTTGCCCTGGCAACTGCTCTTGAGATACCCGTTAACCAGGTTCGCGACGCTGTGATTAAGCTGCGCGATGACTACGACGGTAAAGATGGCATCAGTGCTAGAGGTTTCGAACTCAGAGAGGTTGCAGGTGGCTGGAGAATCTATGTTCGTCAGAACTACGACTGGGCAGTGAAGATGTTTATCGCTAACGAAAATCCAACCAAACTTTCGCAAGCGGCTTTGGAAACTCTTTCGGTTATTGCCTACAAGCAACCAATTGCCAGGGGCCAGATCGCATCTATCCGTGGTGTGAACGTGGATTCGGTTGTTAGAACCCTCACCTCTAGGGGACTTGTAACCGAGCTGTATACAGACTCAGAGACGGGTGCAATTCACTACGGAACTACTTCATTGCTACTCGAGCAGCTTGGAATCAATTCTTTAGATCAGCTTCCTCCGATTAGCCCATACCTGCCTGATATCAACAGCGATTTCAATGAGCGATAGAGAATCCACAGAGGGCATAAGACTTCAGAAGGTAATGGCTAATGCTGGGGTGGCATCCAGAAGAGTTTGTGAAGACCTAATCTCATCCGGGGCCGTCAAGGTTAACGGCAAGGTAGTCAAAGAGCTCGGCACCCGCATTAATCCGGAAATCGACAAAGTAGTTGTAAAGGGCACTCCAATTCAACTTGATGTGTCCAGGGTCTATTTGATGCTAAACAAACCAGCCGGGGTTGTGAGCACCATGCAGGATGAGCACGGCCGTCCTGATCTCAGTCAATATGCACTCGACTACGACCGAATATTTAACGTTGGACGCTTGGATGTTGACACCACTGGATTGCTGCTGATGACCAACGACGGAGACCTTGCACACAAGCTGATGCACCCGTCTTTTGAAGTTTCGAAGACCTATCAGGCCAAAG